>Ga0307514_10003737_pt1 | contig 14358 bp, 10 predicted proteins | sample 16_EM_MG_FD_203088 | JGI IMG/M metagenome (GOLD analysis project Ga0307514, IMG submission 203088) | Populus trichocarpa ectomycorrhiza microbial communities from riparian zone in the Pacific Northwest, United States - 16_EM | ecosystem: Host-associated > Plants > Roots > Unclassified | place... | reverse complement strand
ATGTTAACAACAAATCAAGTTCCTTTCATAGCACAAGTGTCGGTTATACCATACAGTTGGGCTATGAAAGTGTCAAGTATGTGTTGTACCAAGGGTTATACAACATAAATCTAGATTAACCATTTAATAAGCAAAGTATTAAAAGTGAACAAGATAACAAATACAAAACATGTTAGTATCAAACATTAAAGTCCATGTTGAGTTTATACTATACTTATTCTTACACCATTAGTGTAACCTTTTCACCTTGACATAATAAACTTAGCTAAACATAATGAAGAGAGAAACATAAATAAACAAGATAAGAACATAAATAAGATATAAGTTAACTAAGTAAAGGAAAGGAAATCAAAAGCATAAACAAGAGATTAATATAAACAAAATTTAATCATTACAAAAATATAAAGAAAGAGAGCAAGAACATGATCTTGATCTAAAAACCAAGATGCTTAAATACATGACAAATGCCTCCTTTTATTGTCCAAAATTCGGAACTATTGATTTGATGACTAATTGTTGAGTGGGTGGCCACATCTTGACTTGGTGACAATCCTTATCTTCTTGTCTGAACAAAACATCATTGCTAACATCAGAATTTGAACATATAATCTTCATGAAAGTTCTAGGAAATTGTCTCAGCTTTCCAACAAATCAAGAATCGGCACATTTGGACCTCTAGAACTTGAGATATGGGTTGAACACTGAACAGTGTCTAAGTTGCAGAACAAATTCCAACTTCTCCGTTATTGCTACAATTTAAACTTGAAAACGACATTTTTAAATCTTGGACTCTTCATGAAAGTTTTAGGCCTATGTCTTAGCTTTCCATCCATATGGACCAGACCTAAATCCAAGTTCTACAACTCCAGGTATGATCCAATAACCGAATAGTGTTTCAGTTTAGATTGAACCAGCATCTCTTTTCTATGCTTGCCCCTCTCTTTGTTTTCTCAATTTCAGTAGTTAAACTCATCAATCAATCATTTAATTTATGTGATAGGCTTGCATTTAAGATGAATATTTACCATAAATTAAAGGTATCTTATAGTATCAGACTTTTATTATAAAACATGCTTTAGTTAAGGAGTTATTGATACATCAAGTGCAAAATGATGATATAAAAACTTGATAAAAATACACTTTTAAGTACTAATCAATCCACTACGAGGGTACATTAGAATGATGTGGTCTTTCAAGTTATAAAAGCAATCTCATTAACTAGGATTCAATGTTTAGTTTTCATATTATTATTTAAAAAAAAAACCACGAAGTAGAGACTCTACTTTTCATGATCGATTAAATATTGGGTGGGACAATGAGCTTTTGATATAAATAAAAATGGATACAAAAATTAGAAGACTTTCATTAAAGCAGAGATAAAAGAAACATTGTGACTCTTTGGAAAAACTTTGGAAAATAATGTAATGCTAATTTTGCTTCTTTATCTAAAACATTTTATATTGGCTTTCAAGGATATTTAAGTTTTTTTATATAGTTTATTTGTCATTTTTTAAATTGTCCAGGGACAATAAGTATTTTTTTCATCTTAATTTCACATTGAAACGACCAAAATACCATTGGAATAACAAAATTTAAAACTAGCATCAAAGGATATTGTTGTATTTTCATAATGGTTTTTTTGTTATTATAATTTAAGATGAGAGACAATTTGGTATTTAAACAAATATAAAAATTAATAAGCAATTAAAATACACAGTAAAACGATAAAAATACTCTTAAAATAAAAAACTTTGAGCCTAAGGTCAAGGGGTGTTTTTGGCTTTTTACAAATGTTTTTTTATAATTAGAAAAATAACTCAAGGGCACTTTGATATTTAACTAAATTTTAAAAAAAGGACATGCTTGTCTTGAAGTCCAAAAATTTCCTTCCACCGTGAAGGTTAAATTGTCATTGTGTTCTCTTCTTGTTGGTGCAGAGCTTGTCGCCGTTGATGGTTTGACTTATCACTAGTTTACTTTTTTTTTCTCTCTCCTCCCCTAAAAATTATAGCTTGGCTCTCTTAGTTATTGATATTAAAACTTTAGTCCTTATTTTTTTGATTTCTTATTTTTGGTCTTGACTCTTTTGTAGAAGTTTATTTGTTTTTACTTTTATCCTTCAATCCCAATTTATCAAATATTATATTCTCCAATTTGGTTCTTATTTTTTGAATTTCTAATTTTTTCCCTTGGTCCTTTTGTAAAAGTTTTATTAGCTTTTAATTTTATCATTCAATCTAAATTGATGGTATTATGTTTACCAATTTGGTTATCATTGTTTTGATTTCTAATTTTTTCTTTGCTCTTTTGTAAAAGTTATTATTTTTTTCAATTTCACCTTTCAATCAAAACATTGTTTTTATTTTTTATGTCAATCTTGACACTTATTCTTTTGATTTTTTTTTGTCCTTTTACTAAATTAATTTTTCTTTTCAATTTCATCATTCAATCAAATTTAAAATGTATTTTGTATTTTAATTTTAATTCTTATTATTTTAATTACTATTTTTTAATTCTTTTGTATAATTAAAATTATTTTTTTCAATTTTATCCTTCAATATTTGCATGAAATAGAATTGGTCTTCATGGTTTTTCTAGATTGGATGTTTCAAATCTAATGACCTGGGTTACAGGTTTGGAAAGTTAATACGAGTTTTTTTAAAAAAAAAATACTTTATAATTATCTTTATTTTTTATCAGGTTATTTGAATCTCATGATCTAAATTACAGATTTAACGTGATATCTCGAATTGACTCAACCCTGATTATCATGGTTATAAATTTATATTGACCGGTTTTTTATAATTTTTTATTTTATTTCAATATCTAAATATTATTTTATGTATATATAAAATTAATGAATCATTAGCACCAAGACTAGTATACACACACGCAAATCGTTGTGAAATAAATGGGTCTAAGGAACGTTGGATTTGAATGTGTGAAAATCAAGCTCACAATGAGTGAGAAGCTCCACCTGGGGCTCGACAACAACTCCTAAACCAAGCAGCAGCCTTATTATTATTATTATTATTATTATTATTAAGTTTATACACAAAGCAAGGAAATTAAAACACAAAAATAAATAAAAAGGACAAAGCTGGCTCCAAATTCCATTCTTCATTCAGTCATTAGGTTTCCACCAGCCGAGCCACACACGCAGGCGCAGACACGCACTCTCTCTCCTTCCTTTTATGACTTAATAAAATTTTCTTCTCTCAACAAAAAATAAAAAAATCTATCAGTCTCTTCTTGCTCGGCTTAGATCCGGCTTAGTTAGATCCACAGCCTTTCTTTCTTTCTTGATCTCCCTCCCTCCATTTTTCTCTCTCTAGACTCTCTCTCTCTCTTCCGCTCCGTAACACCTGTCTCTTTCTAAGTTTTTCTTCTTCATTCACCATAAAAAAACCTCCAAATCCCAGTGATTAATGGTAAGTAACGTACTCTAACTACCTCTCCCTACACTTATACCAAACAACACTGCTTTCTCGCTTGATTTCGAATTTTTTTTTATTAATATATAATTTATGGGTTCTTTTCTTTTCTGTTTCAGATTTTTCTTCTTAGAATTGGAGAATTATTTGAGAGGAAGAGATGGATTTTGGGGTAAGAAAGAAGGATCAAGTTAAGCTGTAAAACTTTCTTCTTCGTCTTCTTCTTTTGGTGAAAATCTCTCCTTTTGTTGTGTTTTGGGTTTCAGACACTATTTTCTGGTTGTTTTTTTTTTTGGTTTCTGTGTTGATAAATAGTGTATGGTAAGTAGTAAGCAGGCTGTTGTGTTCGTCTAATTAGTGTGTGTATTGGGTTGTTTCAGACAGGAAGTGTGAGTGGGAGAGCTGCTGCAAACCAAATGGAGTGGACTGTAAATAATGCGTTCAAAACTTACAAAGGTAAACTCCATTTTCACATTTTAAGTTTGGTCCTTCAGATGGGATTGGATTCATTCTTTTTCGCGCATCCTGTTGCATTTTACTTGTAAAGCTCAAGGTTTTGTTTTGTGGGGTTCATTTTTTGTTTGTACTTCCAATGATGGATTTCTTGATTACTAAGTTTTAATCCAATAATCGTGCTGTGATGTGGAAAACTGGGAATGGAACTGATTGGATATTGCTTGTGTATGTAACTCTAATTGTACTCAGCTGTTGCTTGTGGAGTAGATATGGATCATCCCAAATCAATGATGGATGTGGCACTCATCCAAAATGTCGATCCAGTAGATATTGGCCTGGGATCTTCAGAAAAGGGAACTATTGTGGTTCCAACAAAAAGAAAGAAGACAATGACTTCAGTCTATCTTAAATTTTTTGAGACTGCTCCTGACGGAAAGAGTCGGCGGTGCAAGTTTTGTGGACAAAGTTATTCTATTGCAACTGCCACGGGTAGGACTCCTATGCTAGTTCCATTTCCCCTTCTTTTCTCTTCTATTACTCACATGTTGTAACTTGTAAGTATCTAAAATGAAATTGAGATCCAACACTGAAACTACTGACCTGAGCTTTGTGCTGCATTATGAATCTGTATCCCGAAATCATGTGGCTATGTTCTAAATTGAAGTCTCCAAATTGCTCTTTGTTTTACCTTCTTGTGTTCTATTTTCAGATGAATTTGAGCATGATATCATGACAAGAATTTCTGTGTGCATGTAATGGTCTTAATTTATTTGATGAAGGCAATTTGGGAAGGCACCTGAGTAATCGCCATCCAGGATATGATAAGTCCGGAGATTCAGTCACTAGTTCAGCACCACAGCCCATCACTGTGGTCAAGAAAGCTCAACAACAGGGGAAACAACAGATGGATTATGATCATATAAATTGGTTGCTCGTTAAGTGGCTCATCTTAGCTTCTCTTCCTCCTTCAACCTTGGAAGAAAAGTGGTTGGCAAACTCATTTAAATTTCTAAACCCATCAATACAACTCTGGCCAGGTGAGCGGTACAAAGTAAAAATCCGTGAAGTTTTCAGGAGCATGCAGGAAGATGTGATGGCTACTTTGGAAAAGGTTTCGTCCAAGGTTTCAATTATTCTGGATTTCTGGAGCTCCTATGAGCAAATATTCTATATGAGCGTCACATGTCAGTGGATAGATGAAAACTGGTCCTTCCAACAAGTCCTTCTTGACATATGTCAAATACCTTATCCTTGTGGTGGTTCTGAGATTTATCATTCCCTGGAAAAGGTTCTCAAGATGTACAACATAGAGAGTAGAGTCCTCTCATGCACTCACGATAACAGTCAGAATGCTATTCATGCGTGCCATACTCTGAAGGAGGAGTTAGATGGTCAGAAACTGGGGATGTTCTGCTATATTCCTTGTGCTGCTCGCACTTTGAACTTGATTATAGAAGATGGATTAAGAACCACAAAACCAGTAATATCTAAGGTCAGGGAGTTTGTGCTAGAGCTAAATTCATCAGCCAAGATGTCAGAGGATTTTATTCAACTAACAGCAGCTTATCAGGAGGGCAGTTGGAAATTTCCACTTGAAACTTCAGCACGCTGGAGTGGTAATTACCAGATGCTTGATATTGTGTGCAAGGTAATTGCTCTTTCATCTGAGATCTCTAACATCTTAATATGAGATAAAGTGAGAAAATATGAACTAGGGTTTTATTTATGATTGCAGGCTGGAAAGTCTATGGATGGCGTTATGAGAAAGTACGAGGAGACAATTGTTGGGAGGACGGTGCTGAGCCCTGCAGAAAAGAATGCAGTTAGTATCGTGCATAAATATTTGGAACCCTTCTACAAAACCACAAACAACATTTGCACAAATAAGTTACTCACCATCGGGCTGGTTCTCTTCTTCATGGATCACATCTCTGAGATGATTACCCTATGCAAAGATTCCCGTCTCAGCTCAGATTGGCTAAAAAATGCTGCTGAAGACATGGCAACAAAGTCTAGGAGTTACACCACACAGGTTGGCAACATATTCATCTTCATGACAGCAATTCTGGATCCCCGAATCAAATGTGAGCTCATCCCTGAGAGCCTCAGCTCAGGAAACTATCTGGAGGAAGCCAGAACTCTATTCATAAGAAATTACTCTAGCAGCCATTTTTCATCCATGACAAGTGGGTATGGTGCTCAAGAGATTGAAGACGGGGGGGGTGTTTCCTTTGCAGAGGAAATTGCTAGGAAGAAGCGAAGAGTGAGCTTGAGCAATGCAACCGACGAGCTTACTCAGTACCTGTCAGAGCCTCCCGCTCCAATACCAACAGATGTCCTGGAGTGGTGGAAGGTCAACAGCACGCGCTATCCACGTCTTTCAGTGATGGCCCGGGATTTCTTGGCTGTGCAGCCGACCTCAGTGGCGCCTGAAGATCTGTTTTGCAGTAAAGGTGATGAAATTGACAAGCAACGATTTTGTATGCCACATGATAGCACACAGGCGATTCTTTGTATCAGGTCATGGATGCAAGGAGGGATCAAGTTGAAGTGCAAGTCAGATGAGATAGACTACGAGAGATTGATGGAAATGGCAGGTGCTACAACAGCAGAAAACACTGTTGGCCTGGACAAGAAACAAAGATGATAAAAGACACGTCAATGAATGAGAATACAGGATGTAATTTTGGTGTAATTTAGTTGATGGAAGCAAAGTGCACTTGCTGCCTGTAGTTTAGGTTATCTCCTGCATAGTCCATTTGTAATTTAGTTGCCTCTTAACTCACTAGACGCTCAGATTTTTTTATAACCTCTGTTGTATCTATCAATGCTATGCATGTGCGGTTCAGAATCCCCAAGAATGCTAACCAGAGACGAACAAATTATGGCATCTTTGTTTAGCTGTAATGGATCGATCAAATCTCATGGTCCATTACCATGTTTGGTTTTGTGATTTCTGAACTTGTAATATGATGAATGGTTATGAATGTAATGACTAATTGGATTACATTGCATAATGAATAGGTATAATTGTAATGACCAATGATTTGCCATGCCCGGAATCTTCAATTCCGAAGGCCCTTTGGTCCTCTGACTACACTTGCAGAAAAGCACTTTGCTTGCTTTTAAGCTTAAAAGGTCTGTTTTTGTTGGGCCGTAATTTCCAAGACTATGCACATTACTCTCAAGCTCTTTCACCAATATGGAAAGCAAACCACCTCCAAGTCCAGAGCTCAGGTGGGGCAAAAGTTGCACCGTTCTCTTCTCTGATTTGCTAACAACAAATTTAAACAAAACTTATGTTTGGCAACGTATAGAGTCATATCATTTTGATGTGAAGAATATGATTAGAAGAGGCTCCCAACCAAGTATAATAAAATTCATAGTCCTGTTATTCCATGCAAGGGATCCACTATAAAGGATCCTTCACCGACGCGAAGCTTTTCCTGTATTACTGTATCCACAGGTGCTCCCTCCCATACTCGCGCACAATGACAGGCACACTTGTGGGTGGGATCTGCAGATAGCAATATGAATATACACAACCATCAGGAAGGAATCCCAAGCACCGTAAACAGTGGGTTAATACAAAAGGCAGCATCCATCACAACAGGGCAGCGTGCACTACAATCGAATTAAAAAAAAAAAAACAGCCAGGTAGGTGCAGAAATACCAGAGAACAGAGAAAATATAGATTAAATTATTCAACCAGCTACATTAAACTTGAACATCATTTTGCCCGTGGAAAATAAGAAGCAATGGTTGAATCACCACACAGAACAATAAAGTTTAAACATGTACATCTTGCATCTCCAGAAATTAATTCCTTCTCCATGTTCTTGACTAGTTCACATGCTGGATATGGTAATTAGTGAGTTACCTATAGCAAAATTATCAAGTTCTTGCATTGCACTGTAGTAGTTAGTACTTGACTACATGGGTGTTTAGGATTGCGACTGGACCATGCTTTTGAAATTTTTTGATTTTTTCTAGCTTTAAATTAGTTTTTTTTTTTCTGTTTTTTGATTGTTTTGATATGCTGATGTCAAAAATGAGTTTTAAAAAAATGAAAAAACATTATTTTGATGCATTTCTGAGTGAAAAACACTTTGAAAAGCAACCTCTACCACAATCCTAAACACGCACTGCATTTAACTACTACTACTACACTGTAGTAGCTAGTCTCAATATTTTGTGTATTGTTTTACTACAACTATGTAGTTAAGTGTATTACATTATTGAAATGGAGTTGATATACAAGGAGCTGAGTGTATTATTTGCAAGTTATGTTAGTATGTCTGAGTGTATTATTTGCAAGTTATGTTAGTATGTGTAACATTATGCTACATATACACTCAAGACAGGAGGAAGAATGCATGCAACTCTGAAAAATGCAAGCCAAAGTGTGCGAACTGAGGAGATGGAAATTCACTAACACCAAACATTTCAAGGACATCCATTTAGGTGGGATAATACTAGCATTAACTAATCATTTGTAAAGATTCATTAAACAACACTGCAACACAGAGAATCCTGCAAAACAATCAAGTATTTTGTGACACCATGACTTACCATCCCATAATCAGTGATGATCATTGAGACATATTCCGAAGGAGTGGCATCATACCTGTCACAGTACAAGATCAAGATAGTATTTAGAAAATGTTTTTTTTTCTGGTTTTCTTAGGTTGCAAGGCATCTGGAAGCTTACATCAAATTTAGAAGCTGCAGATCATCCTTATTGGTCAGATCATCCAGGAAATTAATATCCATTCTTCCAGGAACCTTTGAAATAGCATTTGGATCACCTGCAGGCAACATGAAAAATGCTCCTTTATTTTCCTCTCGTATCAAAGAACATACATGTAATCAAGGGATAAAGCAATATGAACTGATCTTGCAAGGAAACAAACAAACCTAATTCATTTGAACAGATTGAATCAAGCAGTACTCTTTCATGAAATTTATAGGCTTCACAGCATATTAAGACTGGAACATGGAATGCATGAGCAACCATGGCAACACATGCAGTCCCAACCCGCGAATACACAGTTCCATTAGATAATACTGAGGAAGAGCCCAAGAAAACTCGAGTAACTTCATGCATGATATAAGAAACAGCATTTATGTGAGTATATGTACACCTCAGTCCCTTTCCGACCAGTCTACGGAGTAGGGCTTGGCCCTCAAGTTTCGGATGAGAGTCCACTATAACAACATGGAACCGTTTCCCAAGCTCATGGGCATATAACAGAATCATCTCAACGACACATGATGATCCATATGTGAGAAGAACATCCCCATCCGTGATCTTGGTAACAGCATGCCTAATTATCACATTGTCAGCAAGTACTATCTTCTCATTTATGAAACGATCAATATCTGCACAAAGGGAGGCTTTTGCTTCTGATTCAGAAACAGTTAAAGGCAACTTCGCAATCCGACTCTTGAGAAACCTAATTGCGTTTCCCATGCTCATAGAAAATGGTCGGCATTCTATAAAAAAGGAAACAAAACTACTGATTTTTGCAGTTAAGTCTCTAGTAAGAGATTTCTCAGGTGGTGTGGAATAGTCTTTAATGACTTCCTGAAATGCCTGAAGCATTGCAATACATCGAGCATTACCTCCAGAGATATCCCCAGCCAAATACTGTAGGCCAACCTGACAAAAGTTCATAGCTACATCAATAAACAAGCAGGTACACCAATGCCATAAATCAGTGTGCAACCAAAGTATAAGTGTTTGCATATGTGTGTGTGTGTGTCTGCTTTTGCATGCTTGGGGTCTTCCCTTGAACAGTAAAATCTAGACAATCCATCCATCCCTCCTGATAAATTTAGTTTTCCAAAAATATTGATATCACCAATGTAATTTCACAGCTGCTTACCATAAGTTCAGTTTACAAGAGGAAACTAAATTTGTGTACCAAAGTTGCAAGGGCATACGAACACATCAGTCTATAGGAGCATGTTCAACATGTTGCAAGCGCATTCATGATTTTCATTAACAATTTATTTGAGAAATCTGGATAAAAATTGATTTAACATGGATAATGATTTATGTGGCAATGGTTTGAACAAATTCCTGCATAAATGTATGAAGTCATTATCCAAAAGAAGTAGCACCTTGTAAACAGCTGGATGCATAGGATCAAGTTGGAAAAATTTCGACTCAAGGTCAGGAAGCTGAGTTCCATGTTCATACTGCGGTAAGTGTCGAAACAACTCAACCCTATTCCTAGCTTCACTTTGATTGACCACTGCACGCTTTTTAGCCTTTTGCACACGACTTCTGTCATCAAATTGCATTCGTGGTGCAGGGATATCTTTCCTCCTCTCTTTTTCCATAGAACGTTCACCTCCTTTCCTATCAGAAGCTGCAATTGAAGATGCAGGTGGGGGAGCATCTTTCTTCTGTGCTGGCTGCTGCTTCACAGGTTTACTAGTAGATACTCCCTCAGACACAGTCATAGCTAACAAAAAAGACGAATTATGAGCAGTGACACACAAAATTGATGGCATAAATTCTACTCTTCATTAAGCATGTTAAAATGATCGCATTTTTTTTAGTTTCTGTATTATTCAAAACTTTCAAACATTTTTTTTGGGATTAAAACAGATATATATATAAAAAAAACAAAAACCTTTAGCAGCAGCTTTTGCAGCACGTTGAGCTTCCTGCAAGGCACGCCGTTCAGCTTTTGTTGTTTTCTCTTTCGATGGTTTTGTACTCGGAGAAGAAGAAAGCCCTTTATTTATCTGAGGTTCCACAACAGCAGAAGCTCCACTTTTCTCCTCTGCAACAATATTTTTTTATTTATTATTAAAAATCCAAACTATAATAATAATAATAATCATAACGGCAGGTGGCAAAGGTAGTTGCAATTTACCTTTGAGTTGAGCGACAACAGGTTTTTTAACTTGATGAAATCCCATAGTCTCTGATGACTTCACAGACGTCAAGTCAAACCCGCCGCTAAAACTCGAAGCGAATTTCGCCGAATTACTCCTCCGAAACCAACCAGCAGACGACTCCTCCGAGAAGTCTCCATCTCCAATCACTCGACTAGACGGGGAAGCCAGCGGAGGCGACGAGCCGAGGAGCGACTCCGATGGATTGTAGCTCCCGACTACCGCCACGTGGTGGCTGCGGATAGGGCGGCGGAAGGCGGGGGGTTCAGGGACGGGGAGAGGTGAGGTTGCGCGGTGAACGAGGTTATCGGAAAGGTGACGTGGCGGAGGAATCATTACGGGTGATAAGGAGTTGCTTGCAGGAGAGTTGGAGAGAGGTGGTGAGCTCGAATCGCGAGGGAAGGACTGAGTCCGACTCGGCTGAGCAGGCGGCGCATTGGGCGTGAAGAATCCAACTTGCCGTACCCTGGGGACAGTGGTGGTGGCTCTACGCGCGTCCATTGTGCGTGGATTAGAATTGGCGAAGCTATCTTAATGGTGAAACATTGGAGATTTTAGAGTTTCGTTGGTTTGATTGATTAATTTTAGTAAACTAAGTTTTAGGGTTTTTGCAGAAAAGAGAATTTTGCTAAAAGGGAAAGAAGAAGAAACTGCCGGCTCCCTTTTGGAAAAATATAAATTAGTATTCCAATTATATAAATAATATCAACTAAGTATCTAAAAATCAAAATAGTGTTAATTAACTCTGAGTGATGTAATTTAACTAGTCAGGTCCTAAATTTACTTTGTAGATATTAGAGTCTCATAAATCTCAGGACCACTAGAGACTTACATAATTGTTAATTTTAGAATCCGTGGGATTAGTCAATGTACATACAAGTTGACTCGAATACTGGGAAAACGATTCATTAATGATACTGCTTATATATGTTCTAAAATCAGTATAATTAAACAATCTAGGTACCATATAGGTGGTGACCCAGTGGTAAAAGCTTGGGACTAAGAGGTTTACTTCCTCTGTGGTTTTAGGTTCAAGCCATGTGGTTGCTCATATGATAGCCATTGGAGGCTTACATGGTTGTTAACTTCAGGGCCCGTGGAATTAGTCGAGATACGCTCAAGCTGACCCGGACACCCATGTTAAACTAAAAAAAAATCATTATAATTATAATTATAAAAAATATTAAAATGCATGGGGTTTTCGTTGCAGCTCCATGCATGTACACAAAGCATCATGGATTTATAATGCTCCTTTTTTTTTTCATTTTTGGTGTCGAACCTTTTTCTCTTCAATTACATCCTTTGTAATCAAATTAATGACCAATTCCTTATAATTTATTGTATAAATACATAATTAAAAGACGGGGACCAAAGTGTAAGACATGAAAAAATAACATGACCACTAAAACATTCATATGAAAAAGTTTTTTTTAGTCCCCTTATTTCCTATTTGCTCCTGTCACAGTCCATTTAGTTTTTTAGAAGTTTAGGAGTAGTCACGTGGGCATTGCTGTGAGCGTAATTGCTAGCATAGCCATAAGTATAACCACTGGCTTAACCATTGGCATAGTCAATGGCATAGTTGCCACTGTATTTAGGTTTCACCATCCATAAAAATAGCTTTTGAGAAATAGGAAATAATTGACTTTTTATTCATTTTTCATGTCAATAATGAGGTTGGAAAAAAATTCATTGGAGAAAGATTAAAGACGTTTTTCATGGGCTAATAAAACTAGACATGAAGGACTTGGTTGACCCACACCTACAAGAAAAACACTCTGATACTTATATCAGTATAGTGTTTATACAAGTGACGTGGAGAATAAATGTTATTCCTTAGACTTAAATGTTCCATAAGTGTTGTTTAAGTCTTATATTAGATTTGTGTTGAGTCTTACATTGTTCGGAGAGATAAGCCTTTTTTATGCTCTCAGAGAGATCTGTTTATATAGATTTTTTTAATGATAAATATCTTAAGAAATATCTAAGATATCTTATAGAAATATCTAATTTATAATATAATTAATATAAATATCTAGGATATTTACGGAGAAGTGTACATTACATAAAACACTTGTGTGGTTTTTTATGTATCATAAAAACAATTATCATTAATAATTTGTTAAATTTGTTTGGACTCAATTTTAGGAAAAAACAACAACAAAATTAGGAATTATTTTGATTCGTATAAAGTATCGAGTCCCAAGAGTAATTAGAAGAAATATGCATTTGTTCTGCATAAAATATTTCATAGAAAAATATTTTATATATTTTTTCATAATTGATTTATATAAAATATTTTATGAAAAAAAAGGTTAACATAAAATATTATTTTATAAAATATTTTACTAATAATCCATTTAAAATATCATACAATAATTTTAACTATCATCATCTAACCACCCTCGTTAACAGATCACAAATTTTATTATTGCTTTTACTTCAGCACCATCAAAACCGTATTTTATTATCACTACTACCATAATCGTTATCATCACCGTTCTATCACCGTAAAATATCATAGTTGTTTTATTGCCTTTGTATTTTTCACTTTACTAATTATATATCATAAAAACATTTAATATAGAATATTTCTCACATATAAAATATTTTTTAGGCAAAATAAATGCCCCTAGAATACGTTAGCCCACCTAAAGTACTCCCAAGAATCCTATTCTTTCTTGTTTCACTTTCTATGCCAACGCTTTTATTCACTGCCATGTTCTCCATCTCTCATCTTTGACCATTCAGATTTGGTTTGATTTTCGGAATTTCTTATTTGATTTTACTCAAAAACCGATTAGCATGTGAAAACCCTAAAGTCTTTTTTTTTTTAGAATGAGTAGTAACATTCATATTTAGGTCGGAATTTATTTATTTTTATTTTTTATTTTTTTATGTCTCCATACATTGTGGGATCAAGTCAGATTAGGCGAAAGATTTTCTTTATCTATTGACACCTAACTGATCTATAAAATAAGAGTCTTTGGAAATGCGGTTTCTCAAAAATTAAAAAAAATATTTTTTATTAAAAATTAATTTTTTATATATTTTATATCGTTTTGATGCGTTGATCTCAAAAATAATTTTTTAAAAATAAAAATATTATTTTAATGCATTTCGGCACGAAAAGTACTTTGAAAAATAACCGTAACCACATTCCCAAACAGGATAAAATATATAACGAATCAATCAAAATCTCTTGTATATGTTTAGAAATCCTCTGCATTCAATTATATGCATATTATTTACTGAATAACTTATATCATTTATTTAGAAAGGATACCTGACTAAAATCGTCATTTTCTTGTAATTATATATTCATAATTATAAAGTTAGGTTGGAAGCTTAGATTGATTTTTATTGGGTTCGCAAGAAATAATGCTTGTATATATTAAGAATAATTAAATAAATATTTTTTTTATTTAAAAAGCAAAATTTACCGGAAAAGTAATTTAGATGTAAGAGTTGGATAACTGGATTTGTTTCGTAAGCTTTGGGCGGGTGAAACGTTCGACGCATTCTCAGAGCCAACCGAGATGGAAACCATTCGTCT
>Ga0307514_10003736_pt1 | contig 14361 bp, 7 predicted proteins | sample 16_EM_MG_FD_203088 | JGI IMG/M metagenome (GOLD analysis project Ga0307514, IMG submission 203088) | Populus trichocarpa ectomycorrhiza microbial communities from riparian zone in the Pacific Northwest, United States - 16_EM | ecosystem: Host-associated > Plants > Roots > Unclassified | place... | reverse complement strand
GAAACAAAGAGGCTATATGTATTCTTGCAAGAATGTCCCTGGATAATTTTTTTAAAATAATTTTCAGATATTTTTTTAGTATTAAAATTATCTGGAGTCATTTAAAAATAATAATTTAATGTTTTTTACATTCAAATGTATTTTTTTAAAATCAAATACAGTCCAACCATGATATTAAATATAATTTTAAAACAAGAAAAAATATAATGTTTTTTTCATTCACATTCAAATCATTGATTTTAATGAAAAAACAACACGCCAACATAAATCACTGAAATTTGATAAACAAAATACAAGAAAGAAAGAAAGAAATTTTAAAATAAAAAACATCAACTTGTTAAAAAAATATGTCAGTGATGATTAAAATAGGTGCACCTGATGATATCAATATTAAATATTATTTTTATTGAAAAATTAATGATAAAATAATAAAAATTAATTATTCATGGGTCTTATTTTCATGTCTAAAGTCTAAACACACATGAACTAAGGTAGTTAACTAGGGGAGCGGACTTGGCCTGCCAGAGTGCCACCTCTCTCTTTTTTTCCTTCAAAGTCTTTAATTACTAGCATCACACACACACACACACACACAATCACACACACACACACACACACACACAATCACACACACACACACACTTTATATCAATCTTTTTTCAATTTAAATTATTTTATAAAGGTTGGAAATTAACTAATAATATTTTATCAATTATTTTTTATTTTTTTATATCTACTTAAAAAAAATACAGACAAGTCGAAAAAAAAATTACATATGAAAATATTCTTATTATTTTTTATGGGTCATAAATTTTATTTTTTATTTTTTATTCAAGACGAGCACAAGAAATAATTGATATGATGTTATTAGTTACCTCCCGAGTACCATAAAATTTCTCTCCTCTCTAATTTTTTAAATTATTTTGTTTATTTTTTTTAAATAGTAATTATTTTTCTTGTATAAAAAAAATTAATAAAGAATACATAAACGGCCATCAATAATAGTTGAAGAATTTTGTAAATTTTTTTTATTTGTAGTTCGTGTAGCACCATTACATATGAAAATAAAAAACAAATCCTATAATTCTCCATCAGAACCACGACATGGCTGGGGACTAAAAAAAATTACTTGATGCAAGGATGGACCTCGTAGGGATTTTATTGAAATTTTTTTAACTTTTAGGTATCTCAGTAGAAAAAAAAAACTTCTTTATGGACTAAGATAAAAATTATTTATAGTTGAGTGACTAACTTGCCAATGAAAACGTCTTATCTACTGTACCCCGGAAGCCCTTGAGCAAGGCCAGTCTCACAAGCGAACCCAAAGAAAAGAAAAGAAAAGAGAGATGCTGAGCCTTGGCACAGTTCGTTTCCCTCCAAAGCCCATATATTTAATCCCAGAATCAAGCTTCCCCGCCATCCAAACCGCCACAAATGTCCCATTTCAGTTCTCGCACCCTCCATCAAAATGACACGGTCATCTGTAGTAATGATGGCGAAGAGAGAAGAAGAATTGAAGGAAATAAGGGCTAAGACTACTGAGAAATTAACGAAGAGGTTATTGATCTTAAAGGTGAACTCTTGATGCTTCGCCTTCAGAAATCTACACGCAATGAGTTTAAGTCCAGTGAGTTTCGCTGTATGCGCAAATGGGTATCTTTCTTTCTCCTTATCCATTGTTTTTTGTCTTCTCTTTCTTGCTTGTTAGTTAAAATCATGATATATCTGTTCCGTGTTCGCTTTATTTAATCTGAAATGCCTGAGATTTTGTTTATTTTGATTATCATGTTGATTTCTTAATTGTTTCTTGTATAAGGCATGAGTGAATTGGAATCAGTAATGGCAACAAGAATGCTTAAGAGGAAGGAAATGAGAATTTTTTGTTGTTTTAGATATTTCAGTTTCTTCTTTGTTGAGGGGGGGTGGGGGGAATTAAGCTCCCTGGTCGCATTGTATTTGTAATTAGAACATCAGCACTGCAGTGCTTGTGGATGCTCGTTGCAATTCATTTACTAGTGGGTGATTGATATGAGAGGCTTTTTACTTTTGATGTGAACCCCTGTGCTTAATAATCGCTGTACAACTTGAGTTTTAAGGCTTAATTGATGATTGGAGTAATCAATGAGGTCATATGATGAAATCGGATAACTTGATTCTACTTTTTGATGTTTATAGCTCTGCATATGTGAAAAGAAGAAGTTTGATATACCTTACTGTGGAGCCAGGAAAATGTGAATGGTGCCTTTTAGTGTTTTTTTGGACTTCCTCGCAATTTTTTTCTATATTTCAATAGACAATGAAGCTCAGAAGTTCTGGTAGACACTTAAAATACAAGGCTCCTGCTTTTCTCATATACAATACCCACCTTCTCATTGTTTTATATGTTTTCCCCTGCTTGCTAGGTCAAATTGGTTTGATCAATTAATTGGAGAAAGTTTATTCTGGGTGTCCGGAGTTGCTAAAGGCAACAAGAATGCTTAAGAGGAAGAGAATGTGGTTTTTGTGTTTTTTGTTTTGTTTTTGAGACATTTTAAGCCTTTCTTTGTGGAGGGACTAGGAAATTTCACTTTATTGCTTGGTAATAATTTAAAAGTGTCATGTATGAAATATTTTCTATTTGGACTGATGTTCTGGATGTTAGTTACAATTTAATAAACTGGGAATTTTCTGAAAAAGAAAAGTAAAGGATTTAGAATGTAGGTGGGAGTCTTGGTTTTTGAGGTGAATGCCTGTATGTTTCATTTGTATTTTGTAGAAATGTCAATGGATAGCTTGAGTGTGACTTCTATGGTGGATTTTAGCTGTCCAGTTATCTTGTCAAGGTTAACTAGCAGAATTGTAGTTAGAGCAATCGTCGAGCCTTGGTTCCAATTTGGATATTATCAATCTATTTTACTCACCGATGTTCTTGGCTCAGCATTATGAAATAGAAGAATTGCAATGCATATTCATGTGTATCCATGACATGTGGAACGCGTCTTTTTGTTTTACATCACCTTCTGACATTTCATATATTTGATAAAGGATTAAAGGATAAAGCATTAAATTTTTGTAGATGCATGAAATACCAACACTTGTTGTTTTTCTCTCACGCTTTTCTTCTGTTTGATATCCAGGCATATATTCTTAAAAACATATGCTGAGTGTATGCATGACCTAACACAATGGCTTTGTATGTCTTCATTAGTAAATTTTCTTGCAGCGGAATTCTTATGTAAATGATTAAGTTGGAAACTTCGGTTTCATTTGGTTATAGATCTATTTCCATTATCATCAAAGTCCTTTTTGTTTCAAGTGTTGGGGTTGCAGTATGCTGGATTTTGGTAGTATACTGTTACCTTCGTCGCAACATGGAATAATGCTTTTGTAAATGCTGTTATTCTTGCCATGCCTGCCATCTAGTAATCAGGCAACTACTTTAGCCTAGGGGGTGTTCCATGGATCACAGATTGCTCGCATGCTTACTGTTAAGCGGGAAAGAGAGATAGAGGAAGGTGTTGGCAACAGGCTGTCAAGAAAGCTGGACAGGCAATGGAAGAGAAGCATTGTTGTTAGACCACCTCCATCTTTGAAGAAATTGCAAGAGGAAGAGGCAGCTGCAGAAGCTGAGAAATCTGCTTGAGCCAAATTCGATATATAATTCCTCAATGAATATGGTGTACTTTCATGACATAGGAGCATTCTCCGTAACTGATTGCTTAATTTTGTTGATAGTTCTGTTCCTTCTCTTGTTTCGTTCACCCTCTGTATTGTCGTAGACTTCGCCTTTTTTTCATTAGCAAAGCACTGATCAGTTTAATAGCCAGCTTGAATATGATTGGAGCAGCCAAGTTCTACTCATCCATGAAAATTTAAAATTCAGTAAAAGACTACTCGGTGTAATTTTTGCAGGCTTTGCTCAAGCAATTTTTATTTTTATTTTATTTTATTGTTTTTCGTTTATAAGAAAATTGAGAACGATATGTAAAGGCTAAATGAACATTATTATTATTATTTACCTTCTTTGCAATAAAAAATAAATGGGTATAAACATGGATTCACACTCACACATTTGATGGTGATAGTGTTGGAAGCTAAAATCAAATCTAGAGAGTATTTTCCAATTCAAAATTAAACATTGAAGTAGGTAGTTTCTTAACAACAAGGTGGTTTTTATTTTAATTTTAATTTTTTTATATAAATTTTAATGATTTTTTTATTATCTCTAATTATTATTGACTAGATAGGTTGCCTATTCTTTACTGGGTGTCAAATTTAATTTTTTTGTAACTTAATAAAATGAATTCCAAGCGCTACTAAAGTGTTTTAAAGCATAATAAATTTTCACAACATAGACTTTACCAGATTTAATAAGATGATTTAATTTAATTATACGATTAAAAAACAACAACAATAAATATATCAATGTCAGTTTTAATTAACATTTCATACCCCTGATTCGAGTTATGAGACCATAATCATCATATAAAAAAAATTAAAAACTTCAATTCTCAACAATTTAATATTGAATAATGAAATTAAAAAAAATTAAAAAAATCACAAGCACAAAAAATAATTAAAAGAATAAAGATCAAATTTGACATAAAATTAAATTAAAATAAAATAATGTAAAAGCCCCGGGTTAATATAAATTAATATGATAAACATACGGCACGAGTCGTGAGGCTAACTACCCTCATGTAAAGCAAAATATAAACAAATAAAGAAGTTGGATCATCATTAAACCCAGTGTTTGAAAAAAAAATTCAGTGTAAAAAAAACTGATGGGAATCTGAATTAACATTTCATACTCATGATCTTGGGTTATAAGATCGTGATCACCACATTGAAAAAATTATAAAACCCAATTTTCAACCAATTAAATGTTGAATGATAAAATTGAAAAAATAAAAGCAATCTAAAAAACAGATCCAAAGCAAAAAAAAAAAAAAAAAAGGACGATTAAAAAAAAAAGAACAAAATTCAACATAAAAATAAAATGAAATAGAATGATGTAAAAGCCTCGAGCCAATTCTAATTAGCATGTCCAATTCATGACCTAGGTTGTGAGGGCGGATTATCATCATTGAAAGCAAAAAAAAATAAAAAAGCTCAGTCTTCAATAAACTTAATATTAAATGATAAATTTTTTAAAAATAATCGATGTATATATATAAAAAAAGACCATATCAATTATGGTTAACATTTCATACTCGTGACTTGGGTCATAGATTATGATCACTGTATTGAAAAAAACTAGAAAACCTAATTCTCAATAAATCAAATGTTAAAGGATGAGAAAAAATAAAAATAAAACCAATTTTAAAAGAGCATAAATTAAAAGAACAATGATCAAATTTGATATTAAAATAAAATAAATTAAAATGACAAGGAATGAAATTAAAAAAAATTAAATTTAAAAAATAATATAAAAATTAAATAGAAATCAAATATTTGTTATAAAAATAAAATAAAACAAAATAGTAAGTGATGTAATTGAAACAAAAATTAAAATTTAAAACAAATAAAGAGCGGTCAATAAAATAAAAGACTACAATTGAAATAAAAACAAATGGAAGGGTAACTTTTTATTTTGGCTGGCGCAACACAAGTCTCAAGGTGTGAAGAGAAAAAAAAAAAGGAGGAAAAATTCCACCACCACTCATAATACTACTTGCATCCTTTTATTATATATATTAGTATGTATAATCACAGCTATTAAACCCGGACCGGCCCGGCGGGTTGACCCGGAACCCGGTCGACCCGGTGGCTGGACCAGTTCGGGTTTGTTAAAAGACCGGCCGGTGCAACAACCCGGCAAAACCCAGTCGACCCGACGGGTCGACCCATAACCCGGACGACCCGGGCGAACCCGGACGAGACCCGACGTTTTGAAGTTGGATCTGCTTGAGATGATAGCTGGGTTTGGAGATCTTGAGGCCTTTCCTTGCTTTGCTTCAAAACAGGGTTGAATACGTCCCTTTGTGGTGGATCGACCCTCTTTTTTTTTGTCTGTTTAAAGACAAGCATTATTGTCTTCCAAAACAAAACCGACGAGCCTTTGCCGGATGTTTATTCACCCACTCCTTCACAGAGCGATGACTAAGAGCGGGGAATCATGTACTAAAAGCTTTCTTCTTCCCAGTGGTAGTAGCTCTCCGCCGTGATTCTCATTCTCTTCTTTTTTTTATCCAGATTGGAACTGGATTTGAACGTATTTGGATCCTAAGTCGGCTCCACTTTCTGGAATCCATGTTTAGCATCTAGTAGGCTTTATTAACACTGAGAGAGAGAGGCAACATGTAGCACTGTAGCAGTACCAGCACCGCAGGCTTTATTACTGTCAACAAGTCTTTAACTTTGTGAGGGGAAAGATGTAAAAGAGAGAAGATAGATGAAGAGAAGATTTGTGTGATGTTTTTAACTTTTAAAGCATGGGAAAGTGAAGGAACAGAGAGTAGATGAACTTTGTGTTTGTGAGGTGACGGTGATGAGATTAAAAGTCATTTCTCTCTCTGCACAAAACAATAGGGTAGATTAACATCGGGTTCCACAAAATAACCTGGGTTTTATGGGTTGACCCGGGTTAACCCGGGTTGACCCATAAAACCCGGGACCCGGCCCTTTGACCGGGTCAATTCCCGAACCGGGTTTAATAACTCTGTGTATAATAGTTGAATATTTTTGGCCATTGTAGGGGGAGGTTACACGCGTTGCTCAAAAAGTTTAAGTTGCTCCCACTCGCTGGCATGTACCTTAAACGTGCCACCCACTCTTTTATTGAAATAATATTTTATATTTGTTAAAAAATATCAATTTTTTCAAAATCAACATGATTATAATTAAAAAAAACTTTAATGAAAATATAAAAATATCCTTTTACATTAATTTAATAATTTTATGATTTTAAAAGGTAACAAGATTATTTTACCATGCCTAGAATAATACAGAGGACTTAAACGCTTCTAAGAGCAATTTTATATCGTTGCTTTCAAAAATAGATAAATAATTTTATTATATAAAATATTAAAATCAATTTATTATTGATTAATTTGATAATAATATATGAATTATTATGAAAAGATCGTATTGCCTCAAAAAAAAAAAATTAATCGATTTTGTTTGTGGAAGTTAAAATTATTTTACTATGCATATTTATATTGAAATATGAGTATATGTAGAGTGAAGTATTAAACTCTTTTAATTTTTTTATATATATAATTATAATGATGGAAAGAATAAATATAAAAGAATAATTTTTTTTTAATAATAAAAACAATTTTAAATTGAATCTTTGTATTTTTAAAATAAAAAACATAGAAAAGCATGTCTTCTTTTTCTCCACCTCTTCTACTTTATATTACGATGTATTAACCAATGACTAGCGATCCTCGTCAAGCCAAAAAGAAAACTAGAGAGTGTGTCTTGTTAATATTGTTTTATCCCTAAACGCTGCTGTTTCGTGCTCCTTCATTTCATTTCACTCCTCCCGCTCAGTTCCATTCCCTTCTCCACCCTCCACCAGCACAAACAACCATGGAAGAAGAATTGCCGCCGCCGCAGTCAGATCTCCCAAGTCCAAACCCAGCCAGTTCCATTGACGCCACGCTCCAAAAAAAGCACCAAGCAATGCTAGACCGTCTCTCCAATCGCCACCAATCCCGCCAAAAAACCGCTACCACCTCCACCACCATTGATTCCACGGCCTCCTTCCTCTCCACTTTCACAGAATCCAAACGCTCAATCGAATCTCAACTCAACAACTCGCCTAACACACCAGATCCTACTCTCCTAAAATCTCACCTCGCTAATATCTCCTCCTCCATCTCCTCCCTCGAAAAACTCGTCGCCGAAAGCTCCTACTTTCTCCCTTCTTACGAACTCCGCTCCTCTCTCAAATGCATCGAGAATTTAAAACAATCTCTAGAGAATTTGAATTCTCAACTTCTCCCCAAGAAGAAATTCTCCTTCAAAAACAAATCCACTAGTAAACCAAATCCCGGTAATTCAAATACAAATCCAATCCCACCAAATCCATCTCACATACCTCAATCAATTCGCGATTCACCTGGAATTCGAAACAAAGAAAACCAAATTTTAAGCAAAAATTTCAAGAATTTTAAAGAGATTGGGGAGTTTACGCTATCGGATTTGGATTCATGTGAAGTGAGATTGATCGGCTGCATTAACGCATTATTTGTTAACAGATTGAGGAATTGTAGGGTTTATACGGGACCTGTGATTGGTTCAATTTTGTTAGAGGAAGTCGAGAACTGCGTGTTCGTGTTAGCATCGCATCAGATAAGGATACATAATGCGAAAAGTTGTGATTTTTATTTGAGAGTGAGGAGTAGACCGATAATTGAAGATTGTGGAGGTGTGAGGTTTGCGCCGTATTGTTTGAGGTATGTGGGCATTGAGGAGGATTTGACGAAAGCAGGGCTGGAAGAGGAGAAAGAAAATTGGGGAAATGTGGATGATTTCAAGTGGTTGAGAGCAGTGAAATCACCTAATTGGTCAGTTTTGGAGGAAAGTGAAAGGATTGGCTGTTTGGAGATTGAGGATTCGGGAAGCACTGAAGCTGAAATGGAGATTGAGGGGGTTTAGGGAGCGGAATTTCAATAGTTTGTTATGATAGTTCTGACTTCAGGTAATATGATTTTTTGGGATTTTGCTATGTATTCTTTGTGGGTTGATTGTATTTCAGATGCCAAGTGTTGTGGAATTTTGAATGAAAAGTGGGAAATGATGTTATGCTGCTATATTTGATTATTGTTGTCCCAATGATTTTGGATTTTGTTATTTGTTATCATGGATTTATGTGTTTTAGTTACTCTTGTTATTGGATTTTGAATCAAGAGTGGAAATGGTAGTGTTGGTAGCGCTTGTTTTTGTTGTTATGCACTGGATTCTTGGGTTTGGAGCTTTTACTTAATGAAGCTGTAAATGTTTGCTTGTACGTATTGATTGTTGCTTCTCATTTTTTTCTATTATAATTTGCTTCATGAATTAGGGCATATGTTAATTGTGATACTGTGAATAAGGTTTAGTGAAATTTGTAGGCAGGGTAGTGCATCATGGAACTTCTCTCTCCTGAATGCTTAATAATGGTTAGAAACTCCGGTCTGTTCAATTTACCATTGATACTCGTAAAGATCGCCTAACAGATGCTCATTTTTACCTTGGAGTCTATGTGGATTAGTGAGAGGGCCATAGACCTGAATAAATTTGGAGTAAAAACTTGTATAACATCATCCATAATAATTATAAGTTTTTTGAGAAGTTAATCGACAAAAGAGGCATGTCACAAATGCTTTAAAAAGAAGTTCATGGGTATCTATATATATTTAAAAATTTGCCGAACTGCTTCTAATACTGCTTTAGTGCTTTGGTGCTGAAACACACCAGCAAAGAAACGAAAGACATCATGTCAGGAGTGGCAGCAAAAACTTTAGATCTATTGTTCTTGGAATCTTTACCCATTAGAAAGATCTTGGTGTGCCTCATCTTAAGGCTACCAGAATTAAACTTCCAAGGGGTGAAATTAAAAACGCTATTTGTATTGTTTTAGAACTATTTTCTTAATCCTTATTGATTGTTATGAAATTTGATGTTAGTCCTTTTTTATTTTGTTAATCCATCATGGCATCTTGTTAAATTGACCACTCCTAAACATAGTCGTAGGTACTAGTTTTCTGGTAGGTTTATAGTTTGTGATGGATATCATTTTGGTTTCTTCCATCATGGACTCGGTATCTCTTCTAATAACATCCCCCCATTTTTTTGCAATCCCCTAACCTACTTAAGGAGCTTTGCATTAACTGCATCCTGAGACAATGGAAAGCAGATTTGAGTCTTATTATGTGATTGGTAACAGGAGTAGCTATTATTGGACTTCTGATAAAGTGAATTTGTGGTTTGGTTTGCCCAATGCATGTCTAATGGCTTCTGTCAATCTAGTGGCTTAATAGACTGCCTTTCCTCCTATAGTGTTAAATAGTCCTCAACCTCTTGCTGCATTGCTGAAAATTTTCTGCCAGTTAAATGGAAGAGCTTGGCTTTGTGTTGCAAGTTTTATTTCCCTTCTGGCTGCAATGATTGTTCCCACTTCTACTCATTACAGTCTCTATTGCTACGTGGGGAATCTATTTGATGGTACCCTGTACTTCCATATTGCTGTTTCTTGTGTACTTTCTATTCTAGTTACTTCTGTATTCTACAAGTGGTTTTCTTCTGATACTGCTGCACTTATATAGATGAATTTATCTGCTGCCTTTTCAGTTAGTTCTGCTCTATGACAACAGTTGTTTATACAATTGCAGGCGGAGGGTTCATCTATTGAATATTATTGTTCTGTGACATGTTTTCTGGATTGTGGTCAAGTTTGCTGTTTAACATGGTCAGTTTCAAGGATCAGGTTGTTCTCTGGATGTTTAAATCCTTGAAATACCTGCTGAATGTGAGTTGCTGCCATGGCCTACTGGCTGTCCTCATAGTTTTCTGGTTGGATGCTGATATTTCGCTGGGTGAGTACCTGGTCTGACAAGTTATTATGGGATATATGCCTACTACAGCATTATTGAAGCTAAAAAATTCAGTTTGTAAGCTAGTTCTCCATTGCTGTTGACTTGGATGTGTTCTGTGGATCGTTTCTATTCTTCTATTGATGCTACATCTTTTGCTGGCACCTTAATAATGCTTCCAAAACTCATTCCAATGATTGCTTGTAGTCCAATGATGATTCAAGTGTTGCTGTTTCTGCAGATGGGATTTACTTGCATGTACAGTGCTGTTGGGTGGGTCAACTTATACTTTTGTTGTTCTGTTGTTTTAGTACGAGTATTTGGTAGCACTTTTGTTTCTTTTTGCAAATTTTTTGTTAAACAAGGCTATGACATGGGATTTTCAGGGATGCTATGCTTGTAGTGGTTCATTTAGTTTTGTACTTTTGTTAATGAAATCCCACTTTTTGCTGTCTAAGAAAATCATAGACCAATCTTCTCTTTTTTTGTAGGCATGTTGATTTAGAAGTGTGAACTATCATCAATCATTATTTTTGAGATTTATTTTAAAGACATCATGGCTGTTCTTGAGCTCAGGTACCCTTCTGCTTATTTTTTCCATCATGGACTGGTGGCTATTGACTGTGGTTAATAAGCAGAAGCAGGTTAAATAATCATTACCTATATATTTTACAAGGACTAGTTGGGGGCCCTTTGACAACTATACCTGTTTTGACTTTATGCTTTGACTTAATTGCTGGCATTTGGCCTTATTGATGGGATCTTGCCAGTTTTACCATAACTATTCCAATTCCAATTTTTATTGTTACCTGAAGCCAAGTGCTTTCCAGAGTTCAATTAATTAATAGCTGATACGAATTTATTCTCAATACCCAATCAAAGATTCTTTTGAATCTTGAAATTGGTGTCTGATGAAAGTTGTTCGGTAAGGGTCTTGTCAAATTTTCTGTGATTTCCCTCCTGGCGTTGTCAAAATGTGATTGGCTTTTGGCAGCAGAAACCTACCTGCTCTGCAATTTCCACCATTCAGAAGTCTTCTATTTACTTCTATCCTGCATCTTTCGAAGGCATATCGGGAGACCTTTTTAGATTTTTCTACTTTCCAACAGTTTAATAGTTGTTATCTTGGACTGCGGTAATGACAAGACCAATATTTGTTCACTATCCCTATAATTAGCAAACCCATGATTGGCGTACTAATTTCTTAATAGCAGTTCATATGAATGTGGTACTGGTAGGTATCACTTTAAATGTCAGATTTTAGAAACACACTGCTTTCACATTTCAGGATTCCTGCGTGGGCCAAAACAAAGCAACTGCCATAATTGAATTTAAGTCACTAGAAAGTAGAGGTGTCATCCATAGTATATATCTTAGGATGCTTTAGTGATAGCTGAGTAGCTCACATTATCCGTTTTTAGTTTTCTTTTTTCTATATTCTATTCTCTTGCACCAACTCCTGTTATGTGATATTTAGTTCTGGGCATAAACATTTTCTTTTTCAAGCTTTGACTTGATTCTCTGGCTAGGTCCAATCTGGCTGTATGCTCGTGGATAGATCTTGATGATCCAATTCATTCAGTTCTCAACTACAACCATGTGACCTAGCTCTGCATGCATCGTTGTTTTAACCTGTTACTTGATTCTCGTATTCTATATCTAGGAACTAAGATATCCATGAGCAAGCCTGGATAATTCGATCCCCCTTCCTTCTTTTCTCTCTGTCTCTCTTGATCTTGTAGAGAGAACAAGTTTATTTTCAGGTTTTAAAGTTCGTTTCCAATGTACTTGGATCATTTGTCTTGATCCCACTTCTGCATAGTGAATGGTGCAGTCTTGAGTGCCATGCAGAACGACAAGTATTCACAGGTTGATATCATTCTGAAGGTATGTTTTTTCTAGTAACTATTAATTGCAAGTATTTCTTTACAGACTTCAATTATTGAATTTATATCTTTTTGTTTTTTAATTTCCGAGAAACCTTCTAGCTGGTTTATGTAATTTCAGTTCTTCCTGCATATTTCTCTTAGGACTGCTATATGCTCTTAAAAACACATTGATTGTTTTTTGCTTAAATGCACAGTATGCTTGTCTTGATTTTTGGTAGTTTCCATTGCCTTGTTGGCATGCTCTGAAAACTTTATTACCACTAATTTATTGTTGTTGTTAGAAATAATATCCACTACTCAACGAAGATAGGCGCACAATGTTAATCCAATGATGAAAAAACCTACTTTTTGGTGAGCAGGGTATCGTGTTTTTTAATTAAATTAAGTGCATGATTAGCGGAACCTGTTTAAGTTTTTGGACACCCTAATGTTCAACGCTCAACAAGAGGTCCAATACACAGCTATGGAGGCCGGCATTCTCCCTCCCTTCCCTAAATGCTAAATCCCCATCCCACCCCTCCCAATATCTTAATCTAAGACCTTTTAATGAATATCTAAAGTCTTAATTGTTAGGACTTTTGTGCATCCTAATTTGACTTATTATGTCTTTCGTATCCTTGCATCATGTGCTAAGCTTACCAGCTAACTTTTAGATAGGGCTTATATACTCAAGTGGTAGACTAGGATGAATCCACTCAAGCATGTTGGACCTTGAGGTTTTTTTTTGTGTGATGGAGTCAAGCTGGTTAGGTGCAGGTTGGTTCATCTTTATCTCATCTCCTTTGTAGGAATTGGATCCAGGGACAGGGGTTTGAGAAATGGAATCTAAGAGCCTTCTCAAGAAAGATCACCTGCAAACTGTACATGTTTGTCAGTGCTTGTGTGCAAATTTTAGTCCTAGTTCAAATGCTATTTTGATTATGAGAAAAACAAAGGTAAAAACTAGTCTGATAATTGAAGGCCTGAAAGAAAACGTCGTTGATTCGCGTACATGATTGACATGATTTAGCTGCAGAGTGATTAAGTTTAGGGGTTGCCTGATAATTGCCATAAAAAAAGTTTGCCTATGTATTTTCCAAGAGTAAGAAAAATTTTAATCATTAACTTAATATTTGACTCTATCAATCAATCTTGAAACCTTCCAATTTGAATTCTTATTTAACTCAAATTTTAAATTAAATTATATAAAACTTGATCAAATATTACCTAGTTGATTTAATAAGTTAAAGGATAGTCTAGATAATCAGTAAAAATATGGTATTGATTTAAAAAAATTTTCAAGACTATTTTTTTTTTATAAATATTGACTTGCCAATATTTTTTATTAACATTGACATGATAACATTTTAGATTTAACCGGTTGACTTGCCAAGCTTGTCACTTGGGTTATAAAACCAAGTTGATTTAATAAGTTTGATTTTTTAAAACAATTTTTTTATTTAATTAAACAAGAGTAGAAATAGGCAATTGCAGTAAAACAACCAAATAATATATAAAAAAGTGATTATGATGGGTTGTAAAAAAGATGATGCTAATACTAAAAAATATTTTTATTATCTCACATGAGAACAAAGCAATAATTAAATAAAATTTAATAATATAATATTTAAAATATATTCTTAATTGACTTAATAATTTTTAAAATAAAATACAATGTGTTTTAAATTAATTAATTTTTAAGAAATTGAATTAGTTTTTTGAAAAAAAACAAAAAAATAGACCATGCTTCTTAAAATAAAAAAATTGAAGAAGATAAAGGACTAGAATTGACACCATAGTTTTTTAAAAAAGAAAAGAGCAACCATTTTTTCTTTGTTCAATTTTAGTCCTCTCATTTTTAATCTCTTGAAAATAAAATTATTTTTTGTGAAATCGAGTATCAATATGATTTTAGGATATTTTTTAAGGCCATAATAACTATATATAAAAAAATCAAAACAAATCATTAATCTTAAATTCTAATAAACACA
>Ga0307514_10003735_pt1 | contig 14363 bp, 13 predicted proteins | sample 16_EM_MG_FD_203088 | JGI IMG/M metagenome (GOLD analysis project Ga0307514, IMG submission 203088) | Populus trichocarpa ectomycorrhiza microbial communities from riparian zone in the Pacific Northwest, United States - 16_EM | ecosystem: Host-associated > Plants > Roots > Unclassified | place... | reverse complement strand
CGAGATTAACTGGAATGTCTACACTGGGAGCGTGACCGAACCGACACAACGGAGCCTCGCCAAGGCCGATCGCCGCCAAGCCCTGCTCGATGCCGCCGCCGAGCAGTTCGCGCTGCGCGGCTTCACCCGCGTCTCCCTCGAAGACCTCGGTGCAGCGGTCGGGGTGAGCGGACCGGCGGTCTACCGACACTTCGAGGGAAAGCAGGCCGTGCTCGGCGCTCTCCTCGTCGGCGTCAGCGAGGGACTCTCGAGGGGCGGCCAGGCGGTGGTCGACGACGCCGACGACCCCGCGGTCGCGCTCGCCGCACTCGTTCGATTCCATGTGCACTTCGCCATGACCAATGCCGATGTCATCCGAGTGCAGGACCGCGACCTCGACAGCCTGACCGACGAGGATCGCCACTCCGTGCGGGCGCTTCAGCGCGCCTACGTCGAGCTGTGGGTGGACGTGCTGCGTCTGCTTCGCCCCGACGAGGAGCCGGCTGCCCTGCGCACTCGGGCGCACGCGACGTTCGGGCTCATCAACTCGACCCCGCACAGCGGCAGTACCCGTGAGACGCGGTCGATCCTCGAGACGATGGCGCTCGCGGCCCTGGCCGCCTAAGACGCCAGCGGACCCCGGACGCCGCGCCCGAAGACCGACACCGTGAGGTGGTCGTGGGTGCGCCCGTCATCTCGCCCCAGGACCGCCCGCGCGGCGGACAGCACGTCATCCCGGCGCTCACCGTCCATGCGCTCGACGATCGGTCCGAACGGCGTCCCAAAGAGGGCGGCGAGCTCCGCGTCGACGGTCGGCCAGCGCACGACGAGGCTGCGGGTGCCCGCCGTGATGCTGTCGAAGCGAGCAAGGCACAGCGCGTCGACAATCGCCAGTACCGACATCGTGACCGAGTCGTTCGAGAAGACGCGGGCACCGCTTCCGGCCACCCCGGCGTTCAACGCCTCCGCGTAGGCGTCGAAGGGGTCGAGGCGCTCCCCTGTCGCCCAGACGGAGACCGCCACGACACCACCGGGACGCAGCACCCGATGGCATTCGCGCAGCACAGCGAGGTGATCGCCGGTGAACTGCAGTCCCTGCTGGCAGAGCACGACATCGGCGGACGAGTCGGGTACATCGAGCGCCGTGGCGTCGCAGACGCGCGGCTCGACCGCCGCAGAGCCGGGGTGGGAGCCGCGGGATGCGTAGCTGAGCATTCGCGCGCTGATGTCCGTCGCGATGACCCGCCCCTGCGGCCCGGCGGCGCGCGCGGCGGCCCGTGCCACCACGCCCGTACCCGACGCGAGATCCACCACCACGTCGCCTCGCCGCACGCCGGCGTGGGCCACGAGGCGCTCAGCCCACGGTGCGAAGAGCACCGGCTCGAGGTAGCGGTGATAGTTGTCCGCGACCGCCCCCGCCTCGAACTGCAGCGTCGTGACCACGATCAGACGATCGCGATGACGGTGCCAGGGTCGGAGAGGATGCCGCCGACGTCGACGAGGAACCGGGACCCCTGCTCGCCATCAACAACCCTGTGGTCGAACGAGAGGCTCAGGGTCATCACGTCGCGGAGCGCCACACCGCCCTCGAACTCCCATGGCAGCCGCCGCACGGCTCCGATCGCGAGGATGGCGGCCTCGCCGGGGTTGATGATCGGCGTGCCCGTGTCGACGCCGAAAACCCCGACATTGGTCACCGAGATCGTGCTTCCCGTCAGAGACGCCGGAGCAAGACCCTCGGCACGCGCCTCCGCGGCGGTCGCGGCGATCGCCTCAGTGAGGTCGCCGAGCGACAGCCGGTCGGCGTCACGCACGACGGGGACCATGAGCCCGCGGGGCGTGGCTACGGCGACGCCGAGGTGCACCGCGCCGAACTGCACGATCTCCGACGACGCCTCGTCCCACGACGAGTTGATCTCCGGGGTGCGGGCTGTCGCAAGGCACATGGCCTTGGCGACGATTGCCAGGAGGCTCGCGCTCCCTCCCGCGGCCTTCAACCTCGTCACCAGCTCCAGCGTTCTGGTGACGTCGATGGTGAGGAACTCGGTGACGTGCGGTGCGGTGAACGCACTGGCGACCATCGCGGCAGCCGTTGCCCGCCGTACTCCCCTGATGGGAATGCGGGTGTCGCCGCGACCCGTCCCTGCGGACATGGCGGTGGCTCGCTGAACGTCGTCACGAGTCACCGCGCCGCCCTGCCCCGTACCTGCCACCGCGCCGAGGTCGATGCCAAGGTCGTGCGCGAGCTTGCGCACGGGAGGCGCGGCTCGCCAGCGTGTCGAGCCCGTCAGCGGTGGCGCCTGAGGCGCCCCGCGATCGGCGAAGCTGTGCGCTTTGCGCTGTGGCCGCCTGCCGGTCTCGACCGCCGGGCCGTAGCCGACGAGGATCGCGGTGCGGGCCTCAGCCGGCTCAGCCGCTGGTTCGCCTGTCGCCGGTTCGCTGGTCGCCGACGGAGCGGCGTCAGCGTCGGCTGCCGCGTCGACAAGATCGAAGGAGATGATCGGAGTGCCGACCGCAACCGTCTGGCCCGGCTCCGCATAGAGCTGTGCGATGACTCCAGCGAAGGGCGAGGGAAGCTGCACGATCGCCTTGGCGGTCTCCACCTCGGCGAGCGGCTGATTGAGGGCGACAGTGTCGCCAACGGCGACGTGCCAGGCCACGAGCTCCGACTCGGTGAGCCCTTCGCCGAGGTCGGGCAGGGCGAAGTCCCGGATCATGCGGACCACCCCGAGAGCGAGTTCGCGCGACCCAGGACGCGGTCGACCGCGTCGAGGATCCGGTCGAGATCGGGAAGGAAGTGATCCTCGAGGCGGGCAGCCGGATACGGCACGTCGAAGCCTGTGACCCGCTGCGGCGGAGCCTCAAGGTCGAAGAAGCAGCGGTCGGTGAGCGTTGCGGCCAGCTCAGCGCCGAGCCCGCCCGACTGCTGTGCTTCGTGTGTGATGACGAGGCGTCCGGTCTTGCGCACGCTCGCCTCGACCGTCTCGAAGTCGATGGGCGAGAGCGAGCGAAGGTCGATCACCTCGAGGCTGATGCCTTCGTCGGAGGCTGCGGCAGCGGCATCCAGCGCCGTTGCGACCAGGGGTCCGTAGGCCACCACCGTCGCGTCGGAGCCAGCCGTGACGACGCGGGCAGAGCCGAGGGGGAACGCGTAGTCCTCATCGACCTCGCCCTTGGTCCAGTAGCGCCGCTTCGGTTCGAAGAAGAGCACGGGATCGTCGCAGGCGATCGCCTGGCGCAGCATGGTGTGCGCATCCTGCGGGGTCGAGCACGTGACAACGCGCAGCCCGGCCGTGTGGGCGAAGTACGCCTCTGGCGACTCGGAGTGGTGCTCCACCGCGCCGATCCCCCCGCCGTAGGGAACCCGGATCGTCAACGGCATCCGCACCGCGCCGGCCGTTCGGTAGTGCATCTTCGCCACCTGGGCGACGATCTGGTCGAAGCCTGGATAGATGAACCCGTCGAACTGGATCTCGCAGACCGGCCGGAAGCCCCGATAGGCGAGACCGACGGCGGTTCCGATGATCGCCGATTCGGCGAGCGGCGTGTCGATCACACGGTCGGCACCGAAGTCTCGTTGCAGGCCGTCGGTGACGCGAAACACGCCGCCGAGCTGGCCGATGTCCTCCCCCATGAGGACGACGCGGTCGTCGTCCTCAAGGGCGCGACGCAGACCGGAGCCGAGGGCCTTGGCGAGGGTGGTCTCCGTCATGACGCGAACCCCGAGAGATAGGCCGCGTACTGGCTGCGCTGGCGGTCGAGGCCGGAGTGCGATTCCACGTAGGCGTGGTCGAACACGCTGAGGGGATCCGGCTCTGGCAGAGCAAGGCAGCCGGAGCGGAACCGGGCGGCGACGTCGTCGGAGACGGCGGTGATGGATGCAGCACGCTCGTCATCAAGCGCGCCCACTGACCACAGGTAGGCCTCCAATCGCGACAGCGGATCCTTCGCCGCCCACTCCTCGTGCTGCAGCGGGTCGACGTAGCGGCTCGGGTCGTCGGACGTCGTGTGCGGCCCCATGCGGTAGGTCACCGCCTCGATGTAGCTCGGCCCGCCACCGGAGCGCGCGCGATCGAGGGCGCTTCTCGTCACTGCCATTACGGCGAGCACGTCATTGCCGTCGACACGCACGGAGGGGATGCCGAATCCCGGCGCGCGGTCGGCGATCGACCCGCGGGACTGAAGGCCAACCGGCTCGGAGATCGCCCAGTGGTTGTTCTGGCAGAAGAAGACAACCGGTGCCGCGAACGACGCGGCGAAGACCATGGCCTCGTTGACATCACCCTCGCTCGTGGCGCCGTCGCCGAAATAGGCGATGGCGACCGAGTCGACGCCGTCCTTGACACATCCCATCGCGTACCCGGTGGCGTGAAGCGTCTGGGCGCCGATGATGATGGATGGCGTTGCCATGCCAACCTCGTACGGGTTCCATCCGGACTGTGACGTGCCCCGCCAGACCTTCACCAGGTCGGGAAGTCCGACCCCGCGGCAGTAGGCAACCGCGTTCTCGCGATAGCTGCTGAATGCGAAGTCGTCATCGCGCAGGGCGCGGGCTGAGCCGACCTGCGCGGCCTCCTGGCCGAGCAGCGGCGGCCACAGTCCGAGCTCTCCCTGGCGCTGCAGGGCGGTCGCCTCGACATCGATGCGGCGCACGACGACCATGTCCTCGTAGAGGGCGAGGATGCGCTCCGGCGTGAGGTCGTCGATGAGACTGTCGTAGAGAGGGTGATCGGTGCGCACCCCCTGCGGATCCAGCAGCTGCACGGTCTCCGTGGCTGCATCCATGAGCGGGGTTGAGCGACTTTCGTCGGCGATGGTCATACGCAACGATTCTCCGATCCGACACGATCCCGGCGGGTGAGCCATGATCGCGACGATCCTCACAGCCGTGGTTGGTGAACCACAGGCTGAACCGGGCGTCCTTGCCCGGTGTTGCAGTCGACGCTAGTCACCGACTCCGGCAAAGGCAAGCAACCGCTACCGCGGGTCGAGCCGCAGCGCGCCGTCGAGTCGAATGGTCTCGCCGTTGAGCATCGGGTTCTCCACGATGTGCTCGAGCAGCGCCGCGTACTCGTCGGGGCGTCCGAGCCGACGGGGATGCGGGGTCTTTCCTCCGAGGGACTCCTGTGCCTCCGTGGGCAGTCCAGCCATCATCGGGGTCTCGAACACGCCGGGTGCGATCGTCATCACGCGGATGAGGGCATCGGCAAGCTCGCGGGCAAGGGGAAGCGTCAGGGCGATCACGCCGCCCTTGGATGAAGCGTAGGCAACCTGGCCGATCTGACCCTCGTAGCCGGCGACCGACGCCGTGTTCACGATGACCCCGCGTTCGCCGCCGACCGGCTCGTTCTGCCGCATCACGCTCGCTGCCTGCGCAGCGACGTTCACGGTACCGCCGAGGTTGATCTCGACGACCTTCATGAAGGCCTCGAGCGCGAGCGGGCCATCACGGCCGACGAGCTTGCCCGGGGTTGCCACTCCCGCGCAGTTCGCGACGATGCGAAGGGGGCCGCCGGAGGACGCCGCGGCGACGGCTGCCGACACCTGCTCGACACTCGTGACGTCGACGGGAAGGAAGTGCGCCGACTGGCCGAGGTCTCTCGCAGCGGCAGCGCCGTCGGAGGACGGGAGATCGAGGATGAACACCTGCGCGCCTCGCGCCACCAGGCGGGAGGCCGTCGCTCGCCCCAGCCCCGAGGCTCCCCCGGTGACGATGGCGTGTGCTCCGGCGATCTCCATGCGGTCATCCTAACCTCGCGGCTTTCGTGACTGTTCTGTCATCCAGACGTACCATCGAGCGCAGCGGAACCGTCACTCGAGTTAGGTCGCACCATGCCATCCTCCGTCATCGTCGCCGGAGCACGAACCCCCATCGGGCGGCTGCTCGGCGGCCTGTCGACCCTGTCGGCGGCCCAGCTCGGAGGGGTGGCGATCGCCGGCGCACTCGAGAAGGCAGGCATCGCTCCCGACCGGGTCGAGTACGTGATCATGGGCCAGGTGCTCACCGCGGGCACCGGACAGCTGCCCGCTCGGCAGGCGGCCGTCGCGGGTGGCGTCGGCATGGACGTGCCGTCGGTCACCATAGGCAAGGTGTGCCTCTCCGGACTCCAGGCGGTCATCCTCGCCGACCAGTTCATCCGCTCTGGCGACCTCGGCGTCATCGTCGCCGGCGGCATGGAGTCAATGTCCCAGGCGCCGCATCTGCTGCCTCGGTCACGGCGCGGAACGAGATTCGGGGAGCTGACGCTGCTCGACCATATGCAGATCGACGGCCTGCACGACGTGTACACCGATCAGGCGATGGGGCTCCTGACCGAGACGAGCAACGACGGGCGGCCGATCACCCGGGAGGCGCAGGACGCCTTCGCCGTTCGCTCGCATCAGCTGGCGCACGCGGCATGGGAGTCGGGGCGGTTCGCTGAGGAGGTCGTGCCCGTGGCGGTCCCGCAGCGCACGGGAGAGCCGGTCGTCGTCTCCCGGGATGAAGGCATACGGGCCGACACCAGTGTTGAGGCTCTCGGGGCGCTCAGTGCCGCCTTCCGCCCGGGCGGCTCCATCACCGCGGGCAATGCCTCCCCGATCTCCGACGGTGCCTGCGCGATGGTGGTCATGGACCGGGAGATCGCCGACCGGGCGGGAATCCCGTGGCTCGCGGAGATCGGCGCGCACGGCATGGTGGCTGGACCCGACTCCTCGCTCCAGCTGCAGCCAGCACACGCGATCCGACGCGCCTGCGAGCGGCACGGCATCACGCCGGCCGATCTCGACCTCGTCGAGATCAATGAGGCGTTCGCCGCCGTCGGGATCGCCTCGGCGGAGGAGCTCGGCATCCCGCTCGACCGGGTGAATGTCAGCGGGGGCGCGATCGCTATCGGACACCCGATCGGCATGTCTGGTGCCCGACTCGTGCTGCACCTCGTCCTCGAGCTGGCTGCGCGCGGAGGCGGCGTCGGTGCCGCGGCTCTCTGCGGCGGCGGCGGTCAGGGCGACGCGCTGATCGTGACCGTTCCGAGGACGAAAGGCTGACTGCGCATCTGTCAACCCGCGTGGCCGGTTCGCGCGTCGTGGAAGCACATCCAGTTCTCCTGAGAGGCTCCCATGGACCGTCCACGCATCGCCGCGGCACTGATCGCCGCAGTACTGATCGCTCCCTCCATCGCGATGTCGGCGACAGCCGCGCACGCTTACACACCGCAGCCATGGGCTCCCGACCCTCCGGTGCTGCCAGGGCATTTCGCTACGCCACAGTTTCCCTGGACGTTCCCGATCGTCGTGCCCTCCGTGCCGCCGCCCGTCCTTCCGACCTGCGCATCCATCCAGACCCCGGCCGGGCTGGCGCTTTTAGCCGAGCAGGGAATGGGAGTGCCGGTCGACACGACGGCATCGGGAGTCCGCGGAACGTCCATACCGGCGCTCGTCAGCGTGATCACGGCCAACCGCAGCGTCAGCTGCACCTGGACCAACAAGCGCACCGGGCGGGTTATCACGACCACTGTCACCCAGATCGGCGTGGCAGAACGCGACGTGGTTGACGCAACGCTGCTCGCCGCTGGCTACCCGCACTCCGAGCCGGCGGGTGACTTCTACAACTACCAACACACCGGCAAGGGCTCCCGCTACATGGAGAGCCACCTGCTCGCCCTCGACGGCCAGCAGGTCGGCGAGGACTTCTGGGTCGCGACGCATGACAGCGAGCTCGACTGGGCGGGCGCCTACACGCAGAGCGCTGACGAGGCCGTCTGGTTGCTCAAAAACTAGCTGTCGAGGAAGGGTTCGACGTCGTCGAAGCGGATGCGCAGCGTCGGGCGCGGCACGAACTGCTGCGACTTCACCGGGGGCCGGCGCTTGCCCGTCGCATTGCGCACGAGCTCGGCGCGCAGGGCCTGCGCGACCTCCGTGCCCTTCGCGTAGTCGAATCGCACGATCGTGCGCACCTTTGGCGCGCTGCCGTCGGTGCTGGGGATGTCGACCGGGCCGAGCACGTCGGATCCATCGCCCTGCACGGCCGCGACGGCATCCGCGACCGCCTGCACCGATCCTGTGACCGTTGCAACCCGCACAGCGGGAGGGAACCGCAGCTGCCGCCGGTCGACGAGCTCTCCGCGGGCATACTCGGCCTGTCGCCAGGTTGCGAGAGCGGAGGCCAGCGCGCCGCCCACGCCGACCAGCACAACCGGCGCACGATGCGCGGCCAGCGCGGCCGCATTCGACCAGGTTCGAAGGCAGTCCTCGCCCACCCGGAGGCTCTCGCGGGCGACGAGCGATTCGCCGTCGAGCAGCAGCACCGCCCGATAGCCACCGGCTGCGATCGGCTCCGCTCCCCGTGTCGCGATGACGAGCGCCGGCTCAGCACTGACATGCAGGATCGGCCGTTCGCCATCCGCGATGATGATGCGCACCCCGGGGAATGCCCGCCCGAGGTCCTCTGCCGTTCGCGTGGCCCCCTGCCCGACGAGGCGAAGCTTCTCCCCGTCGCAGTTGGAGCACTTCCAGTTGGCTGCAATCGCGCCGCACCAGGCGCAGGCCGGAATGGATCTCGCCGACTTCTGCGTCAACGGCCCCTCACAGCGTCCGCAGCGCGCGCTCTGGCGGCAGTCGGCGCACGACAGGCGCGGCGCGTAGCCCGGTCGCGCTACCTGCACGAGCACCGGGCCGGTCTCGAGAGCTCCGCGCGCCTCGCGCCACGCCGTCGAGGGAATGCGCGCCTGTGCCGCCAGGCGGTCGTTCGCCGCCTGCTGCGCGGTGGGGATTACTTTCGGGTGCACCGCGGGCACGGGGGCGACAGAGGCCAGCCAGCCCAGCTCGACGAGCCGCTCAACCTCCGTGCTGCGCGCATGGCCGAAGAAGAGCAGGTCGGTACCCTGCTGCTCCTGTCTAATGAGGGCGGCATCCCTGGTGTGCACATAGGGACTCAGCGGCTCGCCGTGGAGCGGGTCGCCGTCGTCCCATAGGGCGATGAGCCCCAGGTTGGCCGCGGGCGCATAGATGACAGAGCGGTTGCCGATGATGACGAGCGGGCCGCCGCCACGCCCTTCGTGCGGGAGGCATCGGAGGAAGCTACGGTACCTGTCTGCGTTCGACTGCCGTGCGTCCAGCCGCACGATGAGATCTGCCGGAACCACGGCGCTGAGCGCGGCCTCCAGTTGCTCCTGGTCGCGGTAGTCGGGCACCGACAGGATGGCGGACGCACCGCGCGCGATCGTGTCGCGGGCCGCTGCCGCCATCGCCACGGCCCAGCGCCCGGCCCACACGCCAGGGCTGACCTCGGCCACGCCAGGGATCGCATCGACCGCGAGCCGCCCGGTCAGTCGAGTGTCGCTGTAGCCCTCGACCCCCGACGCCGCTGGCACCGCGGGCGGCGACGACGTCTCCGCGGCGAGATGGGACTTCTCGACCCGCACCTGCCGTCCGGGAACGGCGAGGCGGATGACGTCGCTCGCGTTGCCCGCGGCGCGCTCCGAGACGCGGCGCGCGAGCGCCCAGACCTCTGGCGCGAGCACGGGAACGGGCGACGTCACGGCCTCGAGCTCGCTCAGAGCTCCCGTGTAGTCCCCCGGTGGGCCAAGCTCGACGATGTACCCGTCGGCAACGCGACCAGCGGACCGAAGCGGCACTCGTACCCGAACCCCCGGCACCGCTGTCTCGCGGAGGGATTCAGGAATGCCGTAGTCGAACAGTCGATCAAGCTGCGGCAGGGGCGAGTCGATGAGCACCCTGGCGACGGATGCGACCATTGCTACAGCTTTGCGGCGGTGCGGAGCGCGTCGACCCTGTCGAGACGCTCCCAGGTGAAGTCCGGCAGCTCGCGGCCGAAGTGGCCGTAGGTCGCCGTCTGCGCATAGATCGGACGCAGCAGGTCGAGATCACGGATGATCGATGACGGCCGGAGGTCGAAGGACTCGCGGATGGCATCGATGATGGTCTCTTCAGGCAGGTGCGCGGTTCCGAACGTCTCGACGTAGAGGCCGACCGGCGCCGCCTTGCCGATCGCATAGGCGACCTGCACCTCCAGGCGGTCTGCGAATCCTGCGGCAACGGCGTTCTTGGCCACCCACCGCAGCGCATAGGCCGCAGAGCGGTCGACCTTCGACGGGTCTTTACCAGAGAACGCACCGCCGCCGTGCCGTGCTGCTCCCCCGTAGGTGTCGACGATGATCTTGCGACCGGTGAGACCCGCGTCACCCTGCGGGCCGCCGATGTGGAAGACACCGGTCGGGTTGATGAGCACGGTGACCTCCGACGAGTCGAGGTCGACGGTGGCGAGTACCGGGTCGATGACGAGGGAGCGAATGGCGACGCGAAGGTCGTCGGTGGAGATGGACGGGGAGTGCTGGGTCGACACGACGACCGTCTCGACGGTGCGGGGAACCACCCCGTCGTACCCGATGGTCACCTGGGTCTTGCCGTCGGGTCGCAGGAAGTCGACGATGCCAGACTTGCGCACCTCGGCGAGTCGTTCGGCAAGACGGTGCGCGAGCCAGATCGGCAGCGGCATGAGCTCTGGGGTCTCGATGGTCGCGTAGCCGAACATGATGCCCTGATCGCCGGCGCCCTGGGCATCGTCGGCATCGTCGCTCGAGCCCTCGCGGGTCTCGAAGGCGCTGTCGACACCCTGAGCGATATCGGGCGACTGACCGCCGATCGAGACCGACACGCCGCAGGAGCGGCCGTCGAACCAGACGTCAGACGAGTCGTACCCGATGTCGGTGATGCGCTTGCGCACGATGCCAGGGATGTCGACGTAGCCGGTCGTGGTCACCTCGCCCGCGACATGCACCAGGCCCGTCGTGACGAGGGTCTCGACCGCGACCCTCGCATGCGGGTCGACGGCGAGCAGCGCGTCGAGGATGCTGTCGGAAACCTGGTCGCAGATCTTGTCAGGATGGCCCTCGGTGACCGACTCGGACGTGAAGAGACGCAGCGGAGTGCTCATATGCAATGCCTAACGGTGCCAAAGGGTCAACGACGGATACTCAGGTGCGCAGCAGATCGAGGATGCTGTCGGCCACGGCGGCTTTGCTGCCGCTGGACTCGCCAACTATAACGCCAGCCCCCGAGAGGATGACGACCTCGTTACTCTCGGTGGCGAAGCCCTTGGTCCAGCCGACCCTGTTGACGACAAGGTAGTCGACACCCTTGCGCGCGGCCTTCGCGCGGCCTAGTTCGAGCAGCGCCTCGGCATCCTGCTCCGTTTCGGCGGCGAAGCCGATGACGACCTGGCCTGCCGGGCGCGACTCGGTCAGCGACCGCAGGATGTCGGGGTTCTTGACCAGGGTGAGCTGCAGGGTGTCTCCCTGCGTCTCCTTCTTGATCTTCGCGTCTGCGACCGACTCCGGGCGGTAGTCGCTGACCGCTGCGGCCATGATGACGACGTCGGCCGCTGCCGCTGCCGCGACGGTCGCGGCCTGCAGCTCGAGCGTTGACGAAACGTGCTCGACCGTCATGCCCGACGGGGCGTCGACCTCGAGGTTGGCGACGACGAGGGTCACCTCCGCACCGCGGGCCTGTGCCGCCCTGGCGATAGCGACACCTTGACGACCGCTCGACCGGTTGCCGATGAAGCGCACCGGGTCGAGGGCCTCGCGCGTTCCGCCTGCGGTCACGAGGATGCGCCTGCCGACCAGGTCGCGCGGTCCGGCGGCCGCGAGAGCGGCAGCCACGATCTCGTCCGGCTCGGACATGCGGCCCGCGCCGGCATCCGAGCCCGTGAGCTGGCCGACCCCTGGACCGACCACCGTGACGCCGCGCTCTCGCAGGGTCGCGATGTTGGCGACGGTGGCCGGGTTGTGCCACATCTCGGTGTGCATCGCCGGCGCGACGACGACGGGCGCTGTCGACGCGAGGATCGAGTTGCCGAGCAGGTCGTCTGCGAGCCCGTTGGCCAGCTTCGCGATCGTGTTCGCGGTCGCCGGGGCAACCACGATCAGATCGGCAGCCTGACCGATGGCCACGTGCCGCACCTCGGCAACGCCCTCATAGAGGTCGGAGTGAACTGGGTTACGGCTGATGGCCTCGAGGGTCGGCCGACCGACGAAGCGCAGCGCGGCCGCAGTTGGCACGACGTGAACGTCGTGTCCTGCGAGCACGAGGGCGCGGATGACGTTGACGGCCTTGTAGGCGGCGATGCCACCCGTGACACCGACAACGATGTTCATGCGGCTGCGAAGAACCTAGTCTTCGCTCAGGCGCTTGAGGACCAGCTTGTCCTCGTTGATCTCCTTGAGAGCAACGGAGAGCGGCTTGTCGTCGATCGTCGAGTCGACCAGTGGTCCGACGTTGTCGAAGAGAGAGCCCTCGTGCAGGTCGGCGTAGTAGTCGTTGATCTGGCGCGCGCGCTTCGAGGCGAAGATCACGAGCTGGTACTTGGAGTCGACCTTCGAGAGCAGCTCGTCGATGGGCGGGTCAATGATTCCACTGTGGCGGTCGACCATGGTGTTGCTCCTTCAGATTGGGGAAGATGGCGTGGCTATGCCCCGTGGGGCGCGCTCACTGCCATCAATTCTACGACCTCTTGTGCCGCTTGGCCGACCTCGTGGTTCACGACCTTGAAATCGAACTCGTCCTGGGCGGCGAGTTCGACCCTCGCGGTCTCCAGCCGACGCTGCTGCTCGGCGGGCGACTCCGTGCCACGACCGATGAGGCGGCGCACCAGTTCGTCCCAGCTCGGCGGCAGGAGGAAGATGAGCCGCGCCTCTGGCATCACGTCGCGAACTGCCCGTGCGCCCTGCAGATCGATCTCGAGCAGGACGCTCCTACCGGCGGCGAGAGCGGCGTCGATCGGCGGTCGTGGCGTGCCGTAGCGATACGAGTTGTGCACGACGGCCCACTCGAGCAGCTCTCCGTCGGCGATCATGCGGTCGAACTCCTCGTCGCTGACGAAGTAGTAGTGCTCGCCATGCGTCTCGCCCGGTCGAGCGGCGCGCGTCGTGGCAGACACACTGAAATGCACGTCCGGGTAGTTCTGCCTGATGTGCGACGAGACCGTGCCCTTGCCGACCGCTGTAGGACCGGCGAGCACCACGAGACGGCTCGGGCCTTCGCCCTCTCGACGAAGCAGGTACTCCTCCAGCTTGACGCGCTGGCGAACGCCGAGCCCCCCCACGCGCTTCTTGTCGGAGATGGCGAGGTCCTCGAGCACACGGGCAACGCGCGTTGGTCCGAGGCCAGGGATGCTGGTGAGCAGTTCGCGCACGCGAAGGCCCGCCTCTGCGGACTCGGAGTCTCGCCATCCGGTGCTCGCCGCATCCAGCGCGGTACGCGTGCGGGTCGCGATCGCGTGCTTGACGGCCGCTCTCGCCTGGCGGGCGGCGACGGCCGCCTTCCCCGCCGCGATGCGGTCGACGTCTGGCGGATCGGGACGGGGGCTCATGCCGCGAGTGCCTCGGAGACCTCGGCGGCCTGGGACTCGATCGCAGCCGCGATGCCCGACGGACCGGCCGCAAGGATGCTGCGCGAGGCGCTGACGATCACGTTCGGCGCGGCGTTGCCGTACAGCCGGCGCAGGTCGGCGATCCGGGCACCCTGGTGGCCGAAGCCCGGAGCCAGGACGGGCGTGCTCTCGAGGTGGGCCGGGTCGATCCCGAAGGCGTCGAGGTCGAGCGTGGCTCCGAGCACGAGCCCGATCGAGCCGAGGCCCGTCTCTTCCGCGTTCCAGGTGTGCACCTCCTCGACGATACTCCCGGCGACTGTGGAGCCGCTGGCCGTTGTGGCCGTCTGGAGTGACGCGCCCTCCGTGTTCGAGGTCGCGGCGAGCACGAACAGCCCCTTGCCACTCCCGAGCGCGATCGCCCGTGGGCCGCTGACAGAACCGATGCCGAGGTACGTGCTGACGGTGAGCGCATCAGCCTCGAACGGGCTACCGGGCGTCAGCCACGCGGAGGCGTAGGCGTCGAAGGTCGAGCCAATGTCGCCGCGCTTCGCGTCGGCGATGACGAGCAGTCCGGCGTCTCGCGCTGCGGCGAGCACGTCTTCGAGCGCGGCGAGGCCAGCGGAGCCGTGGCGCTCGAAGAACGCAACCTGCGGCTTCACGATGCCGACGCGATCGGACGCGGCATCGACGACGCGCAACCCGAACTCCCGGAGCCCGGCAGCGTCATCTCCCAGTGCCCACTCCTCGAGGAGGAAGGCGTGGGGATCGATGCCGACGCACAGGCCTCCCCGCACGTCGAGCACCGCTCGCAGGCGCTGTCCGAAGCTCACGCGGTCGCCGCCGCGAGTCGCTCTGCTCTGTCGATCGCGTAGTCCTGCAGGCTGCGTACGTCGAAGCCCTGCTGGATCTCCTCGATCGACGCCACGGCAGCGCCGACCTGCGCGATCGTGGTGAAGAGGGGCTTGTCGGCCGCCACCGTCGCCGTGCGGATCTCGTAGCCGTCGGCGCGTGCGCT
>Ga0307514_10003734_pt1 | contig 14365 bp, 11 predicted proteins | sample 16_EM_MG_FD_203088 | JGI IMG/M metagenome (GOLD analysis project Ga0307514, IMG submission 203088) | Populus trichocarpa ectomycorrhiza microbial communities from riparian zone in the Pacific Northwest, United States - 16_EM | ecosystem: Host-associated > Plants > Roots > Unclassified | place... | reverse complement strand
TTGTGATGCATGTTGTATAATGTAGTTGCTTTGCCATATGCTTTCCCCCCCCCCCCCCTATTTTCCACTCCAAGTACATCACTACGGGTCTTTGCCCTGGTTGCATCAGCGATACAGATGAGATCATGATTCTGGCAGTCTGTCAGTTCTTTACCTACCATATTCTTGGGTAGTGGTGCAGCAGGTATGTTATCTACACCTACATCAGTAGTTGACAGCTGGTCAATGACCATTTTGATACACCTACTGTAGTCAAACCATGATGGCTCAGGGTGATTCCAGCCTACAGGTGGTAAAATACCATCAGGTATCAGTCCTCCATTCATTGATATTGGATGATGGTGTGAATAGTGCGCATCTAGCCAGTTGTCATCAAATAATTGCTTAATGCAGATCAGGCTTTGAACATTTTTCCAGCAAGTATTGACGATATTTGAAAAATGGTCAGTGTTCTGACAAATCGTGGTAATGATTCAAGGGGTATGGTTTGTAATTTCATTTAATCCTTAGGGAGATTTGTTTGGAAGCACGCTAACTCAGATTAGCATATCACTTTCACAGCTGTATTATACCCAACAAAGTGCAGAAGAGGGGTCAACCAAAGTCATCTTATGATTGGCCATATCATATACTATGTCCTTTTGGCATTGTACAGCTTATACTTACACTGACACATTGAGCAGTGGATAATGAGGTATAACATTGACTCAAAAAATTCAATTGGTATATTTCCTAGCTGGGTGTATGCCTGCTCAATGATCATCAAGAACTGATAGGATGGTACGATGTTGTCTTTAGTAACGATTCCAGACTGGAGGGAGGATTCTGAAGCGTGAACAACTTAAGACAATGAAGGTCAAAAAGAAGCCATTTGTTGTGCTGCTCGACTGACAAGCCGCCCTTCGAATCAAGTTGCAGGTCATACATACAGTTTGAGTCAATAATTCCTCCTCATGCTAATATTGGGACTTGTGATCATTCTTGTTGAATTCCTGGAGAATATCATATTGTATCTATTCTATAACTATTTATAGTCATGAACCAAATAATACTGAGCTTCGGTTCAAGATTTTCCTGTACCAATTTGCACATAAAACGTTGAAATGCAGGATGTCTGTGATTACAGTTACTGGTTCTCCACCTGGATTCATGAATCAAAGGTGTAGTGAAAAACTATACTTTGTGATAAATAACACATCTATAAGACCTTCAATTCTGCTCATGATTTCTGCTATCTTCAATATACTCAACTGTACTCCTGTTTATTCCATGTTACTAATTGATATGTATTCGCCAAGATCCATTGTTTGCAATCATCTGCGGTCCCATACAATGTCAATACACAAATAAGCACCACAGTCAATCAATCTGGCTCGAACAGGTGAATTGTTTGGCTGGCAAAATGCTGGAATGAGAATTTGGGATCTTCAGATAATCATGATGGAAATACACTGTACAAAGATGTTAATTTTGGACAACCCACAAATTGGTTTCATCCACCCACATAGTGTAGTTACCCTCCTTTGCAGCCACCATTTCCAGATGCTTACCAGTTTCACAACCCAGCACCAATCAATATAACACCAAGCTCACACCCAAACTCAAGAGCAACCCAATGATGTCCAAGATATAGACCACCATGGCTGGCACATAATGTCCCCCAAGGAGGTTCTGGTGGACCTCTACTGTTCCACATTCAGCAAATCACTGGTCAAGGGCCAGCATCTCAGGGTACACCTCGAGTGCCTTTAGCACTGCCTGGAAACAATCCAGTCATTCAGCCAACATCTTGTGGCTCTACTCCACCAGAAAAGCTTTCTACCACACCTGGGAAACCCCCAATAAGCTACTTAATGATACAATTCTACCTTGCCCCCGGAACACCTCAGAACAGAAGTTGCAGAGATTGCTGATTTTGCCCATTAACTAGCATTAGCAATGGGTCCGGACCATCAGTTTGGATCTGGGCCCGGGTTGGAACCGAAATGTTTCTACATTGGTGGTCAGGGTCATCGTTACACCCAACTGATCAATTTTGAAATGTTTTGATAGAAATCACTCAATTTGACTGAATTTGGTGCGTTGTCAGTTGGATGTCCAGTGAATTCATCTGTAGATTCATATAATGCTCTGGTCTTTGCTGTTTGATAAGAGTACCTTATCAAAATCAGGTATTCAACATCCAGTAAACACTTTTTGCATGTTTTGCCATTTGCGATATGAATTATTTTGAAATTCAAGTTTTGCCTTTTATATTGTGCATTTTTGCCTATAAAAGTGGTGAATAGTTCAGTAATGAACTCAAGTATCTGTGCGATGCCGTGATTACCCAGTGTGCAGGACAACAAGTGTTAATGCTTCTTTGAGGGATATTTTCATGACAGGGTAATGAAGATATGATGTAATGTTTTGCTTGAGACACCCGACATTAAGCTGTATATGAATTATTACCACAATGAGCCGCTTGGATAACCCAACGTGCAAGACAAAGAATTGTTGACGCTCTGTTGACACTCATTTTCAGGATGGGGCAGAGTGTGTCTCGCTTTCAACATTGCCCCGAAAGGCATTCAATGCTTCATTTATTAATGTCTGCAACCAGTCGCCACTGTGAGTACCCAAGATACAATGTCAATGATGGTTGATATTCCGTTAATGCTTATTTCTGGAATGGGGGAGTGAGTATATTGCTTTCCCTGATGGCAACAACAGCTTCCAATATGTTGCTTATGCATAACAGCGACAAAAACAATCTTCAATTACCCTACTTACAATACCAAAAATTGTTGACACTCCATTGACCATCAATTTCAGAATGCGACCATGACCATGTCGCTTCTCTTGTCCCTATAATTGCTGGCAATATGTTGGTTATGCACAACTGCAGCCAAATTAGTTTTCAACTACCTCACTTTCAATAATGAAAATTGTTGATGCTCCATTGATGCTCATTTTCAGAAATAGGTAGTAACTTTGTCACTTCCTCTTTTGCCTATAAAGGCTGGCAATCCATTGCTTATGCATTACTGTGACCAAATCACATTTCAATTACCTTACTTACAAGACCAAAAATTATTGACGCTCCTTTGACCCTTATTATAATGTATGGTGCAGTCAAAATCCGCTGCCATCAATAACTGTATGCATGGTTAATTGAACTTGTTGGTCACCTTTGTGGCTGATTGAGACTCGGTCCTGTGGCAAAGCCAAGCTTGATAAAATGGTTGCACAGGTCACTTACATTAGATTATGGTTTCAATGTCTTGCTGAATGATTCGTTTTACCTGTTGTATGTTTCTTTATCAAGCAATATTCATATGTGACTCCAGTCTATTCTCCAATAATATTTCTCTAACTAAAATTCTCGACCAAGGAACATATAGAACCTTGTGAAATCATCCTGACACATTTTGTACTACCTTTTCTTGTTTACCTTATTCCTCCTTGTGTCCGCTGCATTGACCATCGGAGACACCATTTCAGCCTGCTTCTGTGACTTGGGTGTTGGGCAAATCAATCGGGGAATATTCTGTATTGCACAAACATCCCGCTGCACTGGTCTTTCTGTATCCATGATGTAATTCTACCACTCTAGATCTAGATCATCATTTGCCATCCAGTCGTCTGTGCTGTCATTCGAGTCAGCCAAGTCACCATTCCAGTTCAGGCAGTTTTCATTGTTAGAAATACTTTCAGATTCACTATCCTTATCACTTTCTGCTGGATGACAGTTGATTCTCTTACTTTGGCAGATATTTCATACTTGAGTTCATTCTCCATGGTGGTTGATTGCACACAATGGTGGTGGCAAAGGTGATCATTCCGACAATCTAAATGCAGCCACAGCATCATATTGACACTTTGACCATGATGCTGTGACAGTTTCTTCGGTATCTGAAATGTATCCTATGTCCGTCATTTGCATGTTTTGAGCCCATGATTCCATCTGAGTAGCACATATGGTTGGACTACCCCGCCACATCTCCAACAAGTTATGGACCTTGGCCATTCTGTGCAATGGTCTTTCCTCCGCCTCTCTTGTCAATTTCAAGTTGTTTTCATTTTCTGTTGTGGTCATTGCTGGGTCATCATCCGCCAATATCCCGTTGCTGGTGCAGGTCAAGTTTCTTTGAATGAGTTTTTCGTGGAGGGTGTTGCCTGTGACTTGTGGTTGCCACCGGCCGATTCTGTCTCACCCAAGGGTGACACTGGCCTCCAGTCCACGACCATGCTGTATGTCAGAGAATATGTCGTGTGCCATATTCGAGAGATCTGGGTAGATTAAGTTCATTTCCTCTTGTTGACGCCTCCAGTTGGTGATATCCTGAATCGAAAATGTACTGATAATCTCCTTTGAATGGATGTTGTAATCATTAAAATTTACATTTACTTGGGCTCAGTTCTTTGGTGATTCTGGTGGTGAATGCGATCGAGCCTTGCTGCTGTCAATAAGTGTGCTTTGCGATTACATAGGCTGGGTGTTGCTTATGCCCCACTTTTAGGCCTTAAGTATTGTTGTTAATCACTGGACAAATCATATGGCCAAAACGATCATTGACCAGATCTAAAAGCCATTGCGCAGGAATGGACACTGCTGCTTGGCATTCTGTCAGGTATAATGATAAACAATTATCTATGTTGCACACAGTAATCCTTCTCCACATAATTCAGAATTGCCTCTTGGTATTGGGTGGTATAAGTGGTCTTGTCATTAGGATCAACATCCATTCCCTCGTCCCAATGTCTAAATCATCACATTTTCCAGAAAGAATCAAAGATGTGTGCTGAAATGAGAAGTACACCAGTTGATGGTTTAACTTAAGCATAACAATTGGACAGCGTCTGTCACGCAAACTTCATGGCAAAGTATATGTCTTCCTACCATTAGGTTTTGTTTCTAGCTAAAGCTTGGATAACACCATCCATATAATTAATGATTTCATTTTACACAGCCATAATGTAATGCAGTGTAACTGTATCCTTGATTGATATCCACAGGGTCCAGTTTTGGAATGGCATCAAACTATCCATCATGTATCTGACAATGGTACATTCATCCTGCGATGTAAAACGTGGCCTGAAATTAGGGTAGTTTGGGGTCTTGAGCAACTCGCAGGTGACTTCTTATAATTTGTAGACTTCCTCAAGCAACTCCAGTGTCCAATTCCACCGTGTCTTTACATCCATAATTGGTAGTACTACGATTGATACTGTGGGTTTTTGACAGTAAATGAACTTGATTCGATGACCAGATGTGTCTGTAATCAATACAGCCAATGTTTGCTTTTGATATGAGCGTCAGTTCCAGGACTTTCAAAATTATTTGATATACGTACTTTGTCAACTATATTTGGCTAACCTGGTCTCATTGCTGACACCTTGTTGATTCTAGCATTGCCCTCTTTATGAAGTCTTTGATTCGTTGCGGTTTCTGTATCTTGATTATCTCCAGATTAGTGAACATGCTGATGGGCCCCAAAACTCAGTACGGCCTTTTACTCTGAGCCTGCTGATGAATGCACCTTGAGCAAGCTGACTGACATTCATCCTGTATGGTATGTGGGTTCTCAATGCAGGACACTCAACTCTGGACACCTCAAGGGTTGAGTGATGTTCCGGAGGCATTTAGCAGATTGAGGAAGCATTATCAGTTGTAAATTCATGTATACGGCCATCAGTAAGCTCAAATCGATCAACAATATCTGCCAAATGTATGACTAACCTTGTTCCACTTGATTTACCCTTAACTTATTATCCGCCTTGAGCATTAGAAATTGGAAAAGAACAAGCCATAAACCTCATCGAAAGTGTGTTGTAATTCTCGCAATACCCAACCGCAATCCATGAAGTCAGCAACGACCGACATAATGTTTTATTTGTTTGTTTGTGTGCACCTGTCTCAAGCTGAATTTACTTGATTTCTTGATGGCAATTGCTTCATTATTGCATGCAGTGTCACAGAGTATTCCCTCCGGGAAATGTTGCTAAGTGTGTAAGTGGACAGTAGCACCTGCTTGCTGTGGAATGCATTATATGACTGTTATAGCTCAAGGTTTGACATAGTGTTCCATCGATTATGTGCCGAAACAAATCCTAATGTGAGGTAGCGATGCCATGTGACTTGGTGATATTTGACCATTACAAAGTCCTTACATCCCAGTTTGGAGAGTATTGCATGCCGAGAGTGTCAAGATAGATAGGATTTCAATATTGAACATCAATTTCCATTGTGAACTTACTATTGCATTTGCTTGACTTCCTTGTCTCTTTAGTATGGCCAAAGCTGCTTCCCCAACTATTGAGCTGGTCAATTCAGTTACTTCTGACACTGTTCATTTGTATAACTTTGAGCTTTGTGCTTTTGTGAACAACTGTTTCACCACTAAGCTAGTCCCATGTTTTGATGGATGCTGAAGAACTTGATGACAAAAGATACATTTAATGCCAGGGATGCTGGCCTCTTCAATTCTGCAATGCAAATTGAAATACCACCAACGTGCATGCGCAGAACTATTGAAAGCAATAGCACACTTCGAGCCGATATTCATAGAAGCCAACCATGCATCAAATACTATTTGCATTTTAAGGTTGCTGAACTCCTGAATAATGACATGTTTCTTTTGTGAAGATATCAAAACCTCAATCAACAAGGAATTGAAAGATATTGAATCTGACATGGCGGAAGGAATTTGAATGCTGCATAATTCCACTTGAGAGAATTTCAATATGTATGATGCTGTATATGGAAAGCTTATTGTACAATATTGACTCGACAGCAACGAGCAAGAACAATATATGAGCAGTGAGCCATTGCATGCATTGTTGTAAACTTGTATACAGTGACATATTCAAAAGACTCAGCATTAAAAATGAAATCTAGAAATGAAGCAATGTAATTCGTTGCTGTGTAGCTTACTACTTCCCCAGAATAACTGTTGACACTCCATTGACACTCATTTTTAGGAGACGGTAGCGATATCATCAATAGTATTTTTCACTATAACGGTGGCCATTACTTTGATTTTGGGATCATGCAGACGCACAGCGCTTTGATTATGAAAGATGGAAGACCAGAAACTATTGATGCTCCATTGACGCTCATTTTTATGTGATGGTAGCGATATCCTCAGAATTATTTCTCCCCATCAAGGTGACCAATACTTTTATTATAGCTTAATGTTATTGCACAGCCCTTGGATTATCCAAGATGTATGAACAAAAGTCATTGACTCTCTGTTGACACTTATTGTTAAACGATAGTAATCATTTTCTTGCTATTATTTTTGCCCACACTGGTGGCCAATACATTGAGTTTGGGTTAATGTTGTTGAACAGCCCTTGGATCATCCAAGATGTATCACCAAAAATTGTTGAGGCTCAGTTGACTTTTCTTTTTAAGAGATAGTACTATTCTTGTTGGTAGCATTTTTGTCCAGAAAGGTGGCCAATATATTGAATATGGGTTAAAATTGTTGCGCAGCCCTAGCAGTATCCAACATGCATGACCAAAAACCTTTGATGCTCCATTGACTTTCATTTTTAGAAGTTAGTCATGATGTCATCACTAGCATTTATGCCCATACTAGCAGCCAATACATTGAATATGGGTTAATGCGATTGCACAGCTATTGATTATCCAAGATACTTGACCAAAAATTGTTTATGCTTCATTGACACATATTTTTAGGAGATAGTACCCATGTTGTCGCTAGCATTATTGCCTAGAAAGACGGCCAATGCTATGATTATGGGTTCATGTTGTTGCACAGCCTTTGGATAATCCAACATGCTTGATCAAAAACCATTGGCACTCCATTGGTGTTCATACTAAGAAGATAGTAGCAATGTTGATGTTACCATTATTGCCAATAATGGTGGCCAGTACTGAGATGATGAGTGAATGTCATTCCAGAACCTTTCGATTGTTTACGATGTAAGACTATAAATCATTGACCCTCTTTTGACACTCATTTCTCGGATGCGGTACTGAGCATATAGTGTTCCATTTTACTCATAAAGATTACCAATACTGTCACTTTGAACAGATGTGACTATACATTCTGTCGATTGCTGAAAGTGTAAGACTGAACATTGTTGAAGCTCCATTGATGCTCCCTTAACTACATTCTACAAGTTATTGTACGCTCAATAATTGTATGCGCAATTTTATATGGTTATTTTTGGAACTCAAAATATCGTACCTATATATAATTGTTTGCATCCAAAATTATCGTGGCTGCACAATTTCTAATCCACTACATGCACAGTATCTCAGCGATTGATTAGAAAGCCAGATTGCCTTCCAGTACTGTTGGCGTGCAACTTATGGTCTGTTGTTCCAACCACTAGTTTTTGATCAATATAGCCTGACATCCTCACGTTTTCTCATGCAGCTCCATCATCTTGATGTTCATAACCTACCATAAGAAATCTTCCAAATTTGGAATATGTGCTCCAAGTGTAAACAGAGATATATGGAGTTGGATACATGGATGCTAGCAGTATGACAGTCGTAATTTATACAGATTTGTGTTGCACATTGGCCGCTCCATCCATGACTGGTATGATATCACTGTTCTATATTTTATTTGTAAATTTCCTCTGTAATTTAGTTTTTGCTTTCTCACTTCACAGTAAAAGGTAAGATGATAAAAAGTATGTTGGTTAGCTAACTACTTGATTTTGAGTTGAGAACTTTCACATGGCATGTTTCACTGGTTGATATATAGAAACTATTTATTGTGTCACATTATGTGGTCACTGAAATCAAGAAATAGCTGACACCTACCACAATAAGTCCATGAATTGCTTTTCAAAGAGGTTAGTTGTCAAAAATTTAAATTTGCCTCTCTGTTCCTCCAATGATGCACCAGCTGTCACCAATTCTTCCTCCGAATCTGATATCTATCTGGTAATTGGCCAGGAAGGCTATATGAAAGGGCAAAAGCTGAAGGGTGCAACATACTTTGTATTTGTAATTGGTGACAAATCAGATGCCACGTTGGGCTGGAGAGACACAATGTGCTTGTATGACTGATGTATCCAAGAATCTACACTTACAGGACTACTTCCACAGCGAGCAGTCAATTGGGGCATTTGCGATATTTTGGGGATAATATCAACAGACTCCATAAGCTCTCCCAATGGTGTTGGTGCATGCTTGGCAGCAACAGCTTCAGTTTGGGGCTTAACGACTGCTGGAACTAACCTTACAACAATCCCAGATTTCTTGTCTCCTTGATTGAGGTAGACTGCCTTGTCCCCCCATTCCGGATGTGTCAATTCAGCAACTTTATCTGCATCTGGTGTAACCTCTTCATGTACTGCTGTACAGTGTTGGTCATTGTGTCCATCACCCAGCTGCATTTGTCATCTCCGCTTGCCTTGCGAAGCTGTGTATCTTGTCTATCATATTCCTTATCCTCCCTATCTTCCTCATTATTGGAACTTGAAAGATAGCTCACACTGTCCCAGATTACATTCATCATCTCCTAAAATGATGTTTCGGGTTTTCTGGTTGTCAATCCTGTGTTTTCAGCAATTCTCATCTATTCCTGCTCCTGCTTAATTGTTGTGTCTGCATCTTCAACTCGCTTTCTTGCCACTGCTGATTCTGTCTGCAAATAAACTTTAATCCATTTCTCTCTCACTTTGATACTTACAAATCGCACTTTGTGACATTTGACTGCCACCAGCTTCTTTTCGGATCACAATCTGCGCAATCCTCCTAATGCTGGGACTCCATCTGCTTCCAAGCTACACTTACCATCATTCGCTTAATGAGGTCAGTATGTAGCTGGCATTTTCAACTTGCCATATATGGCCGCCCGAAGTGGTGAAAGGTTTTTTTCTGGAGAATCAACCATTACATGTTTTGTTGACTTTGTTGTCGGGTGGGATGTTGCATGTTGCAAAATATGGATCACATGGAGGCAAGCTGCAACTTTTATGTCAAGGTTGATACATTTGATCAACTTGAAAAAAGCATAATCTGCGTTTTGACTATCACTAAATTGGGAATTATGATGCTAACCACACAATATGACCTGATTGTTACCTTCTGTCTCAAGTCAGCTCCCAGGGATTTCTTTAGACAAACATCACCAGATTTCCGTTCAGTCGATGAATATCCTGTTTGTATTATACATACAGGACATTTCTGCTGTCATCCATCTCCATATATTCCTGTAACCATGGAATACATCGGAAAGACAAACTACAAATTGCGGGATCATTTGAAACCCCTGCGACCTGCAGCAATACACAGTTGAATTCATCATGAGTAGAATGCGCAACTCGGCTGATACTCATTCCATTCTGACTTCAAACTTACTATATCATTCTCAGAACTTCCTTCTTCGTTTCGTCATCTCTTCCTCTCCTTCTTCGCAGCTGCGAATCATAGATGCACAAACACCTCAGTAAGGTGTGAGTGGTTCTGAATTGAGCTGAATGGCAGATTCCTTAGCCACTGCACCACTGGCCATGACACAGCAACCACGCAGACACCAGTTAGTCTATCGCGACACTACCAATACAGCTACCCAAAATATGATCCAAAACCTACATTCAAAAGTTGTGAGTAATTCCGGAAGTAGGAAGACTCAGGAGTAGCATGTGATAGGTTGTGAGTGAATCCATTTCAAGGTAGGCATCCATGAACTAATCTTTAAATTGACACAACATAAATGTAGAGAGCTCTGTGACCAATTCCCTGCGGCCTGTAATGGGAAACCGCCAGGGTCAACAGAGGCATTTGTCCGCACATTCGGTGAAATCAAACATTAAGCTATGATTATCTTTTGGATGTTTGCTGATGAATTCCTGGATACAGCCGCCGAGTGTGGGCGAAGGAGGCTTGAAATACCGTCGAGAATGCCATGGTATCATATATAGTAGAGGTCATACCCAAATTTCATTTTTGAAAGCAGCAACTCATTTCTTTGAGGTTTTCCACTGCTCTGCTACTGTGGCAAGGCAAGGAGGTTAGGTACAGCCAGAAAAGTCTGACATGTGCATTGTCTAGAATATGGTCAACATGGCCAAGGAGGGTTTTCGTATACCACATGAGAAAAAATGTAATGCATTACCAAGTAACCTCGCAACAAAGTCTGAGAAGAGAGGAAGTGGGGTATTGAATATCCTGCATATTGAAAGGTGAAGGCAGCGATAGAATGACGCCTGGCTGTGGTTTGTGAAAGTCGGACGTACGGCTATCTTCCTTGCCAGCATGGCACAGGAACAATCCGCAGACACGGTCGACTGCCAAAGGACGGGGTACACCTCCACCTGATCGACTCAGACATCTGACACCAGAACTGCAACCACCTCTTCCCAGAACACCACCTGTGCCACCCGGCAACATTCAGGAAGCTCAATGTTCCCAAATCGACACTGTACTACCCTGATTTGCATATATTCATTGTCCTCTACCCAACCCTCAATATTTGAATCCGGATGCATATAGCAAGGATCGAAAGCACAATAATACTTTCAATCCAGATTTGCAGACTAATGAAGACACATCTACTCATTACTATACTATCTGCAGTGTGCCGAGGAAGATAAAATTCATTTTGCACAATTCGTGCAGCCTATTCTCCGAACTTGACATTGCACATGAGCATTGATTGAAACGACTGGAATGTATGAGTGTAATATAATCTACAGTTTGCTAACACTTTAAAGTATATTTTTCAGGATAAATTTATATGTATTATTGATAATCAGTGGAATGCTAATGGAGAAAGTGCATAAATATGATAGAGAGGCTGCCAAAATTTGATTAATGATATACTATGCCTAATTAATTGAGCATATATTGTGGATATGCCCATGGCAACATGAGTGTCAATAGAGCATCACCGATTTTAGATCTTGTATGTTGATTAATTCAAGAGTGATTTAGTCGTTGTTATATATATTTAACATATTGGCCACCTTGATAGGCAAAAAATAAACCAATACGGTTACTGCCCCAGATTGACAATGTGAGTCGACATAGTTTTAACAATTGTTGGGTAAGCATCTTGTGTAATTGAAGTGGCACTTGATTACTGACAGCGATACACAAGGAGTTGGTGGCCTTTCTAGGCAGATAAGTAGCCATTATTGCTGCAACAGGTTCCTTGAAAGTAATAATGTGTTGTATGTGCTCAGCTGGAACTAGGTGTTTATGAGCATTTATGCCTATAAATATGGTCACAAATTCGTATACAGATAACAAAGGCCACATTGCACTGTAATTAACCATGATTCAAGCCCACAAATTGTTGATACTCCATTTGTGCTCATTTTCAGGATGGGGCAGGGAGCCTGTCGCTTTCTCTTCTGCCTTTAATGATGTCCTGTACTTTTATTATCTATACCTACCATCAAATCACTTCTTAATTACCTGACTTACAAGACCACAAATTGTTGATGCTCCACTGATGCTAATTTGTATGACATAGTAGTGGTGTCGTTGCTAGGGTTTTTGCACATGATGGTGGCCAATAATTCAGTTATCCATCACAGCAACCAAGTTTCTTTGTAATTAGCTGGCATACAAGACCAAAAATCATTGATGCTATGTTGACGCATATTTTCAGGATGGGGCAGACAGTGTATCACTTTTCATTTTGTGTATAAAGACTGCCAATACTTTCATTACATATAACCACCACCGAATCACTTTTCAATTACCTGGCAGATAAGACAGAAAATTGTTGATGCTCCGGTAATGCTCAATTTCAGGAGCCACTAGCAATGTAATCACTTGCGTTGTTGCCCATGAAGCATGACAATACTTTGATTATGTGTTATATTGACCAAGTCTCTTATTTATTTCCTGACTTACAAGACCAGAAATAGTTGACACTCTGTTGACACTCATTTTCAGAATGAGGCAGGGAGTATCTTGCATTCTCTTTTGCCTATAGAGGTGGCGAATACCTCAATTATGACCATCTGCAACCAATCGCCGCTCAGAGTACCCAAGATGCCACACCATCAATTGCTGATGCTGTGTTGACGCTCAGTTTCTGTATATTGTAGGGAGCGTGTCTCTGATTGTTGTGATTATAAACTCAGCCAATACAGCAAGAAATGACAATAACATACTATAGTCTACATTTTGCGATTAATCGTCGAATATCTGGATGCAACCATTTACAGAAATACCAAAATCACATAACTGGCAATTCGAAATGATGGGTCTAGCTATACCTTGCAAATTGTGCAAGTTGAGTGGTATGGGTACAGGTTCGGCTCACCTAGTGGCGGTGGTTCGGTGGTGTCGATGTATGTTTAACCAAAACAATGCAGTTTTGCGGTCCAATCCTGGAAAGCTGGCAGATTACCCCTACTTGTTGCTCACACTGCTTTTGATAGACCTTATCTACAATGAACACAATTCTGATGATGTGAGCAATGATTTGTCAGACATGGGTGGTGGTGAAGGCAAAGCCCAAAGCAGTCCGAAGTACACTCAATTCAACTTGAAGCAATTTGCCAACCAGATGGGGCAGCCCAACATTAGTACATTCAACAAGTAGAAGAAAGTGTGGGAAGGTGGGTCTCTGGCGATAATCGCAGCAGTGCATTATCTGTGAGCAGAATTGTTGGAAACAGGTTGCAGATAGACCCCTACACCCAGAGATTGCAGCCGCAGATTGTTTGCCAACTTTTGACAACTGGATGCTGTTGGAACATTTTCATAATGGCCTGTGAATTGGGTGACAGTGGATCGAGTTATTCATGCAGAAATGTGCAAATTGTAGAGCTGATTGGAAGTACGGATATCACTATGCCAAGGACTATGATGTAACTTGCCTCTTTTGTAGTTAGCACCATTAGTCATCGATCGACCTTATGTCGATGTGACATGTCTCGTTACACGATACAATAGACACACCTTCGCATACGCCCGCGCACACTGGACTACTCGAGCACACGCCACCGTCCAACAGGGTATGAGCCCTTGCGTTTCAAAAGGGAACCGACGAGCAATAGTTCCATTTTCGTTTGTCAAGTGGACATCGTCAGGGAGAAGCGTCTCCACAAGCTAAGCAGTTACCCCGCACCCCGCCGTATTTCTGACGGCGGCCGCTGGACGTCACCCGTAGAGTCCGAGAGACTACTATAACTGACGATTGCGATACAAGATGAGTTCGACTACGATCACCATCACCAAGTTCAATGGCACGAACTATGCACAATGGGCAACCGAGATGGCACTACTTCTCCAGCAGAAGCAATTGTATGGTATCATCAAAGGATACGATGACAAGCCCGAAGAGCCAGCAGCAAACGCGACCGCTACAGAGAAGGCCGCTTTCAAAGACTGGATGAATCGCCATGGTGTTGCCAGATCGACTATCCTACT
>Ga0307514_10003733_pt1 | contig 14367 bp, 12 predicted proteins | sample 16_EM_MG_FD_203088 | JGI IMG/M metagenome (GOLD analysis project Ga0307514, IMG submission 203088) | Populus trichocarpa ectomycorrhiza microbial communities from riparian zone in the Pacific Northwest, United States - 16_EM | ecosystem: Host-associated > Plants > Roots > Unclassified | place... | reverse complement strand
TTTTTTTTTTTTTTTTTGGGAGTCAGGACCAATGCCAAGCATTTCCGAATAAAAATTACAAGTCTGGGCACGAGAACAAATGTGACGATGGACTGCGGCGCACTGTTGCCAGCTGCCTTTCCTTCCTCCGAGCCAGTCCCTGCCCCATTTATCTACATGCATTTCACATTCACATCACAAACCTCGCCAAGTCCTCACACCACTTTTCGTCTTTCCATATCATCTCCCTCGTCCTCCCCCTCTCATCCCCTACCCACGGGCATTCATACAGGTGCGCTGCGTTCTGAGGGGTCCACCCGGGCCAAGCCCCTCACCTAGCCCTCCGACTGGCTGTCCGATTGCTGTCCACTGTCTACCTAGTCTGAGCCTCTTGTAGAGACTATCTATCCTGTGTCAGACATTTGGTAATTATTTCTATCCGGTATCAGACATTTGATAATTATTGTGAGTTTCCGTACATGTCCTGCAGGTGCAAGCAGCTGAGAAAGGCCATCTGAAGATACCAGTGAAAGAGGTACAGGAAAGATGGAGCTTGCTCCCAAAGAGTATCCTTGGTTGTTCAAGATAGGGGCATACGCCAAGTAGGTCCTCGGTTCCTCAGCTTTAATAAGATGCAGTCTGGCTGGTGCCGGTTAACCTTCTGTAGACAGCTAAGCTCCCCAATGATTACACTCAAAGTCGGCCCGGACACCCTAGAGCACCCTGCAGTCATACTTTACGCTCACAGTGAGGTCCTCCAAAAACTGCCTTTCTTCGCTGCGGCCTTGAGCGGCAACTTCCTTGAAGCAACAACCCATGTTATCAAGATGCCCGAAGACAATCCAGAGATTGTGGCCAAACTGATACAGTTCCTGTATACAGGTACTTATACTATTGATAAAGAGCTCATCCCTCCTCTTTCCGCGGCGGCGAAATTGGGCGCCGATGGGAAAAGGTCAAGTACATACCATAAGCTCTTCCACGCAAGCGTCTTCCTCTTGGCAGAGAAATATGACTGTAAATATCTGCTTAAGCTGTCTTCCACTAATATGGATATGATTGCGTTGGAGGAATCGTGGGAGAGGTTAGCTTACTGGGTCTCGGTTTATGAGGCGAGCCCTCCACAGAGTGCGTTGAGAATTGCGAATTCGCTGAGCACATATAGGGCTGCGTCGGCACGGTCTTGGATTCTCAGGTTGTGGGAGGATGAGGGGGGTGGGAGCGGGGCGAGGAAGAAGGAGGGAAAACTTATCCAGGTATTCACAAAGTGCCCTGAATTGGCGAGGGACTTGTTGGTCTTGGCGTCAGGGGCAACCAAATGAGTTTGGTGAGTGACTAGATATTGCAAATGGGGAGTTCTTTTCCTTTCTTTATGATACAATGTGAAGTCAAGCGATGTGAACCAGGAGATGTTCTTGCCATAGTCTAGATGGTCTAAATGCGAATAATGCTTTTCAAAAATAAAAGAAATAAATCAGGAGAATTTCTTGTGCATGGAGGGGTCTGTGATGGGAAATACGACTCCACTCTAGATCAAAGTTTTTATTTCTTATTTTTTAATGGACTCAATCATATGTACTACATTCCTTCTGTCTATGTGTCTATAACTATAGTGGCACGCACGATACACAGACACACTGGCATACTAATACCACTCCCTGTAGCCATACGACTTCCGCAGTGGGCAGGATTTGAAAGCCTTTCTACTTAGGGTTAAGAGCAGTGATACGATCTCAGAACTCAATACACTCATCAGGGCACGCACGGAACCCAAATCACTTCAAAGATATTGGTCCGGATCTTCTCCAACTGTGGAAATGGAATCAGCCAGGCTATGAAGGGTTAAAGGAGTGGAGCTGGAGCCGGGCAACGTACTACATGGGCTGGTCACAGTCGAGGAGGTTTTCGAAAGCGACCCAAATGCATCCACATCATCATTAAGGCTGGTAAGTGAGACACGGGTTTCGTAGCCCCGTAGCCTCTCTCACCACAATGCAATACTGGCAATGACTACCGAATAAGACAGTATTCAGCAATTGAAAAGTAGGCTTCCTATCCTTTAGATGCCAATCCTACCATATCACTAACCAATTTTACTGCATATAGGAGTGATCAAAAACTCTCGGAGATCCTTCTTGCTAAGCTCGAAGACCTCTGATACGTTTTGAATGACTGTGCTGAACCCTATTCAGAAATATCACAGCTCAAGAAGGAACCCAAAATTGAGGTTGCGATGTCCCAGGTGACGGGGTCCCAATATCGAGACTTTTACAGCTTCTTGGTATCCGCAAGCAGGCAATCACTACCTAACATAACCCGACCACCAAGACGATATCTGGGCTCAACTGGGGTCCCGGAAATGAGGCATCCTACTCGAATGCTTACACAGGGCGGTTATCCAATTTCGTCATAATACCAGAGGGGATGGAGGTGTATTGTGCCTCTGGGAAAAATGACCTGCTAACCACCTCACTTGATAGTAAACACTGGCTCAAGGGAACTACCGATATTGCTATTGTGCAATCCCCGTATGTACATATGTGAAATGTTACGACATTACAACTGGAATATGGATGGGGATTAATTGGAAAAGGCAGTCAAGGGAGGGATGTAAAACAAACCGTTCTAGGATTAATAGCTGCAAATTGTCTATCTAACTTTCCTGTTGTCATCGTTCTCACTGACTTGAGGAAGGAGTGTTTGTTTTACTGGATCATCAAAGGCGGTATCCAGGAGTGCTCGCTAGACTTGCAGGATGGGATCGCACTAATGGGTGAAATACTCGCTGGAGCCGGGCATGGATCGTATCTCAATCATTGCACTCTTGCAGAATACTTTTCTGGAAGTGGTGGAGTTGGGGCGGGGGTTCCTGGTCCGGGAGTTACTATTCTAGGGTTTAATAGTCCAGGGGTTGCTGGTTCGAACATTTTAGCATTACCAGAAGTGGATATCATGAAATGGCTGTCATCTCCAGGCATTGGTGATATGGGGGATTTCTTCGACGGGTGCGGGAAGAGAGGAGGGACATGATGCGAACCCCAGCCTTTAACTCTATGTATGCTTGAGGGGCGTTATGGATATAGGACTCTATTTTTTTGCTTCATCGCTATGGGATGAGGTTTAAGGGATCAAACTTGTTCAGAAGATACAATGGAATGATGGTCGTGGTAATAGCAAGTAATTAAGGATCATAATTAATTACACAAGCTTTAGGCAACACCATATATCCAGGCACAAGACTACACGCAAACCCCTCCCGCATTTGTTTATCAGCAGGAGAAATGTTATGGATGCGTGGTGAATGGAAAAACACGGATATTTCGGATGCCGAATAGTGGAGAATATTACCCTCCGTAGCCCTCTGTGGAACAGCGACCGCATTGCCCCCTTAGTGTTTAGAGTAACCCTTCTCGGGTTAAGCAAGTATGTTGATGTTGGGAGGAGGTACTCTAGTTGACACTGGAGGTGAGTGCATGATAGCAGTTACTCCTGCCATGTGTGATATGGTGAGCTGTGCCCAGTAGCTAACACAGTGGTAATTTTAGGATTTAAGCCTGTGTTCAGATGATCATTAATGTGGTAAACTTATGACTGTTCAGGGTAATCATGTCGTTGCACAACTAATGCAATTTTGGCTGCAAATTTTTTTTTTTTTTTTTTTTTGAAAACCATTACTCCGTGCGGGAACGGGGCCGTCTCATAGCCTATGACCCCCTTGGGGGAAAGACGTATAGAACCCCCCAAAAAAACTCACATCCAAAGGATCTAGACTATGGTGAGAGATAGCCACCCTGGAGCACAACCATGTGAGGGCTTTCCGGTCCCATCCCATGTGTGCGGATTTGGTGTAGACTGGGAAGGCTTGTTTGATCCCAGCCGGTGTCGCGATTTCAGGCCTTTGTAAGAGCTCTCATCCACCCTCTTTTCCTCGCCACCACTCCGTTGTGGCCTTTTACCCACATTACATAGCCCTCGGGGCCTTTCACGTATCTGTCTGTAGTTTTTCCTCTACCCACAGTTTCGGTTTTGGCTGCAGTTGCTATCTGCCATCTCCAATCTCCAATCCCCCTTCTACCTGATACAGCAGTTTCATTCTGAGGCTGTGATCACCTCCCAGCGAATTTTTTTTGCGTTCGGCAACGGCATCACACTGCCCACTCAAATCAGCGTTTTACGACCTTTAGGTACCTACTACAGAGGTACCTCATTATCCAGAGTATTCTTATTTTTTTTGGCTTAGTCACATATATACATACATACAGATGTATCCTTTTTTTTTTTTTTTAAGAATCATTAATTGCATTCATCCTATATATGCTTGATATGCATTACTAAATTAGGTATACTTATCGATAAGGAGTAACCCCGCACAACTGAGCACAACGCCACAAGTTGAACCTACGGCCAATATTACGGTACCTAATGACTCTTGGAGAACACGTGGCCAGGGGAGGCACTAGGCCCGTGCAATTAAATGGGCTTTGGCGGCCCAGGCTGAGGCGAAGGCCAAACTAAGCGGAAGGGTGAAGGTGAGATCACTGCTCGCACTGCTAGTAGCGGGGAGTCAAGGTTATAGAGGCCGAAGTTCAGGAAGAATTTGAGGACGCTGAAGATCAGGGTAATTCGTTCTTCATACCCCAAATCACAGAGGGCCAAGGGCCAAAGATGTCAAATCCGATAGATTCCCGGAGCAGAATATAGCGGAAGGCTCGCTTGAATAGAAAAAAAAAATTTTTCTGGCCCGAGAAATACCATTTATGAGTACTAAGAGCTTTTTAGGATTAGGTACTCAAAGCGAATCACGAGATGAATGAAATAGAGGCAGGGAGTTTGGAGCTCGGGAGGCAAATTGAGGATGCAAAAGAGGCCTTGTTTGCTGAAATGAAGAAACGAAGAGACTTAGAGGAGGGCTTGGCTGCGGAGATTGAGAAGCAAAAAGAGCTCAGAGGAAGAGGTTAAGAATCAGGGGATAAAGATTGAGAAATTAAGAGCAAAGGGGAAAAAAAAGGGCGGATAAGCAAAAGCAAAAGATCGAGAAATGAAAGGCAAGATATTACCCAATGTTGGTTCGGAGATCACAGAAATGAATCTGTGTGGCTAAGACATAGATCCAGGGAATAGCAATGCTATAGGTGCATAGAAGGAAGGGTACACGATTTTAACCAACTACGCAGAGCTTTTAGGCAAGGATAGATGAGTGCAGATTAAGACCTATTGCTACAGGCATCCTTCCATGATAATGGATGGTTGTTAGATCTGGTATATAGTTAGTGAGCTTGTAATAGTTAGATTCTTAATTATTACACACTTTATAACATGTGTTTCTGCTTTTGCCAGTGGATCAGAGGGCAGATCACAGCGGCAGAGATAATTGTTCTCTGCGCCATGTTCTAGATAGGACGAATGCGATTAATGAATCTTGAGGAAAAAAAAATTGTTCTCTGCACAGCTTGGTACAAGTAGCCACCGTATATATGTACAATGGGAACTGTGACTGTGTGTGTTTAAAATGCATTAGCTCCCAAAAGGATCATTGCAACTACACATGGATCAGTAGGTAATTTCTGCGACATAAACCTGAAGTTTCGGATATTGATTTTCAGTCATAAGTAGCAATAGATATGCATTAGTCGTCGGAATACCTTTGAGACGAAGAAGTGAACCCCACTTCCACAATATCCATTGGCAGTACTCACCACTGCCTGAATGCCTCCTCACACAAGGTGAAACCTCCCTCCGACAACCCCCTGGGGAACCTCCTGGCAAACCCCACTTTGGCTGGCCTTGTCAGAGCTTGGCTTGCCTTAGCTTGCTACACTGAGGGATTGATGGAATCTGGGTCTAGTTGACTGGTGGTAACACCTTGCGTCACCTCCTCGCAGAGCCAAAACCTAATAGGGAATGGGTACTGGATATCAAATTGGAAATGTCAAATAAGAGCCAGTATTCAGGTTTTACGGGGGTATGAAAGGCATACCAGGTTGTTCTTCCTCTAGAGCAATCAGTATCCAGGAAAATAGTGAGCATTGGATATAAAATATCAAGGAGAAGCTGCGTGGTTTTGGCGATGAATTGAAAAACGAAACAGTCTGTTGGGAATTCATATTGAGGTTCCTAGCACCAAGCTAGGGCGCATCAATTACGGTGTCTGCAAGGGAACATGAGTTGATGCGTCTCCGGGATCAAGGAGAGTGAAGTGATGGAATGAACCTTATGCAGTGTGGAATAATCGAAAACGGAAGCATTTGGTTACATCTATGTATACGCATCACCACCACTGCAAAATAGTGGCGATATCTTATGCTCACAAATGAAATAGAAGTTTATAGGATGTCATATACCCACCGTTTGCCTTGGCTACTGTATCAATCGACGATTATGAAGAGGTGTGGAGAAAACAGTTGAGACCATCGCAGGATCTGCTAAAAGGCTAGCATAAAGACAGAAGGAGGACAAGGCAAGTTAGCTTCCCCCCCCAAAAAGGCAACCTCTCCATTTATTTTTTGTTTTATTTCACTTGTGTTTTAGTTTGTTGGCTGTGTTTGTGTTTGCTGTATGGTGGGAGGGTTTTGCGATAGAAATGAGCTGTTTATTTGTAGTTACGTCCGCGTGTGATTTTATGAATGATTTAGCTAATTAATATAATAATCTGACCTATTACTGTGGCCAAACCTCTATTCAAAATAAACTCGGTTCCCCCCAAAAGAATTTGGGCCAAGCAAGGATCCCCCCCCTTGTGCTAACTCTGGCACAAATAAAATATTTCTTAACGGGACCACCACGAGGGACTGATTGTCGCCCATTTTTGTGAGGAGACTTTTGGGAGCACGACATGAGAGTGGGTGTGTGTGGAAAATACATTCGCATATTCTGATCTGAGGAGTCCCGAGTTGGTTTCATATGGTGTTTTCCGTAAGGGGATATGAGATGATCCTGGCTCAGGGTAATTATGTACTTACTCGGGACAAGGATCCCTACGAATCAAGCTTTTTTTTTGAATGGTGCATGCATGGTTGGGAAAATAGGTACCTATAAAAGGCTCCTTATTGCAGCATGTCCTGTACTCTACATGTATTCTTTTAATATCAACCGTACGATTTAAAACAGTGGCTGGTTCCTCGTCTATCCCAGAGAGCTCGGTTATGGTTAGTCTTCAATGTATTTGGAGCTGTGGACAAGGCAATTTCAGACGCATATATTACCACCAGCGTACTCTACTTTTTTAACCAATCCAAACTGAAATCGCTATCCACTCAGCTTGATTACCCTAGTACAAATTTAATTGTAAGGGTTGCGGTCAGGACCCACCAGGCAATGGTAAAATAAATGGCACACCCATTCGGTTGCCATACCCATCACCGAACGGACCGTGGCACCGTTGCACCGTTGCACCGTTGTTGTGTAACCCATAGTCGGGTTTGGCAATAACAACGAGGAGTTGTGATTGTTAAAATGTAAAGTACGCAGTTATGCATGTATATACTCGTAGAATAATTACTTTTTCTAGCGGCTAGATGGAGCCTTCTTCTTGTGTTCATAAATAACATTTCACATTCCACCATTGCCGATGCGCCAGGAATAGTAGCTTAACATACAAAGTTGTCTAAAACATAAGAACAAACACCATAGAGATAGAAATAACCCTGCTTAAGCATTGGCCTTTTCAACCTCGTTAACTTGGCCGACCTTGACCTTCCCAGCCTCGATATCTCTGGCAAGCTCATCCATTCTAGACCCGACAGGAGCCTTCTGCCATGGCTTGTAGGGTCCATCAAAGACTTCATCCATTTCCTCAAGTGTCTTACCCTTGGTCTCGTGAGCGGTAAAGAACATGTGAATCAAAGCGCAGCCGTTGAAGGTAGCAAAGATCATGTACATCTTCCAGTTAATAGATCGGAGGAGCGGTGGCACGGCGAAAGCAAGGGCACAGTTCCAAGCCCAGTTGGTAGCGGTAGAAAGAGACACAGCCTTGGCACGGATCTTGAGGGGGAATATCTCAGCTGGGTAAGTCCAAGAGACAGGACCCCAAGAGGTAGCGAAAGTAGCGACGAAAAGGTAGGAGCAGGCAACGACCGCCTTAGCTTGCTGAGTCTTGTTAACCAAAACCCAGGTGACTTCGGAACCAGCTTCGGTGGCTGGCTGACCAAAGGCACCTTGTATAGCACCGGAGATGAAGAGCCAGGTCATCATCCCGAACGAGCCAAGGAGCAGAGTTGGACGGCGTCCCCACCGGTCCATCCAGAGGATAGCTGGGACGGTCATGGCGACGTTAATTATGTATTGGATGGATGCTGTGAGAAGAGGATCTTTGACACCAGCACCTTGCATGACATATACAATGTAGTACACTATATGGAAGTGAGCAGTCAGCTTTGATGCAATGGTGACTTGGAAATGGGGGGGTGCATACTCATGACGTTCATTCCGCAAAGCTAAGACCACATTTGAATGGACATTCCGAGCAAAACACGCTTGGCCATCTTGGGCTGCACCAGAGCAGTGTAAGAGTTGATGGCGACTTCGCGCTCGAATCGGATGCTGTCCTCAATTTCCTTGTACTCAGCGAGCACCTTAGGGTCGTTGGGGTTTCCACCACCATGGATATCGGCCAGGACACTTAAAGCCTCATCCCATCGGTCTTTAGAAGCCAGCCAGCGGGGTGACTTAGGGAACCAAACCATACCAGCGACGAGGAGAACAGCTGGGATAGCCTGGACACCCCATGGAATACGGAAAGCGTTGGGATTTTGAGTAGGATTGTTTGGACCACCGCCAATAAAGGAGCAGCCGTATTGAATGAAGTACTGGATGAGGATACCCCATGTGATAGCCCATTGCTGGAGAGACACAATTCGCCCACGGATCTCCTTGGGTGCGATTTCGGACTGATAAACAGGGACGAGGGAAGAAGTAATACCGACGCAAACACCAGCAATGATACGACCAGTAATCAACATTCCAACATTTTGAGAAGCCGCTTGGATACTGAATGCAGTAATTAGGCTATGCTATTGCTTCGCTTCCTTGGAATTAAAACTCACATTGCGCCGATGACCCAGATAACACCACCGATCTGGATGGCAACCTTACGTGAGAGGTAATCTCCAAGGTATGAGGAAATTAGGGAACCTAGCAGAGACCCTGCTGGCATAGCAGCGGTAATACCTCCTTGCTTGATGCGAATCAGGGTATATTCTTGACTGGTATGTTATTAGAGCAGTGGCACATACCCGTGACCCAATTGGGTGGCCGAAATAGTTCTTGTATGCATTGGTACCCAACACACCAGACATAGAACTGATGTCGAAACCAAACAAACCACCACCTGTAGTCCAGTTGTCAGTAACCGTATCAGATGTGATTGGAAATACTCATGGACTCACCTATTGCGGCGAACGCGCAAATCGCGTAAACGTTTGTAACGCGAACCATTGTGAATCGTTCCCTTGTGACTTCGCTATACCTCTTCCTGAGACCGCTCCTCCTTGGGACCTCTCCTTGGGTACACTACAGAAATAGAGAAGGATTCTCGGGGTATCACCCCCTACTTATACACCACTGCAGTAAGTGACGTAATACCATTGCAGCAAGCCACTCGCGATCAGGCATTCAGTCTCAGACTGGGGTTGAGCATATATCTTATACCCACATTGTATGGTGTCCTCCCCCAGCCGCTGCGTATTGCCCCACCACCCATACTTAGCATAAATGTGATCCATTAACCCATACCACTAATGAAAGTTATTATCGATGTGGGAGCAAATGCATCCTATGCAAGTGAATGCCTATAACGAACGGTAATTCACTCCAACGTTACCCACCGCAGAAGTACGCATGCTACCCCTCAGCGCGCAAAACACTTCATTCAGAAAAAGTGCAAGATCGGCATGGGGTGCACAGATGAACCAGTCGATTGCCTTAGATAATCCATCCACTGGTACCCAAATTTGCTGGATAAATGGTGCAGGGAGGCCTAGTGACAGTCAGGTTTCTATTCTTACTCATATTGCGGAACTGGGGAAGTCGGCAGACCACTACCGCTTCCGTTGGACGTGTAAAGTCAAGCAGCAAGATCTTACATACTGCAGATTATCCCCTGTCGTCTGGCCTAATCTTGACCTACGTGCGTGACCCTTGGATGCCTGAATACCACCAAATGGGAGAAATGATGCATATTTTCAGAAGAGTAGCTGCGGGTATCAGCATGATGAAAGTAAGTTGGGTTCCCAAACTATAGCTACCTCTTGCACCTGCTCTAAGTCATACTCAGTAAAAGCCAGAAATATGCTCTCCATTTACATTGCCATAATGTGGCGGAAAATCCCAACCTGATGATACCTATTGATGGATTGTCGTTGACAGCAAATTGCAGGTCTCAGACACCCCTGCAGGTATCCGTACTCCACTTCCCCAAAACCGTTTTGCATGGGCTATCTTAGCGTGGTCCAACCGGAGATGAGGCCAAGATAGGGCAAGCTCGACGAACTTATTTGCAGGGGTTGGGAACAGCGAATTGATAATCGATTGAGGAGCTGACCTCACGGTTCACGGATCTACATGTAGGTATGTATCTATAGTACAATGCAGTTTGGAAGCTGTCACCTATTTAAAACCCTGTCACAGAAGAAGAGACTGCTGTCTTTTGTATGCATCTTTACCCGTAGATAAATGTCACCTATCTCCATACAAGCTAACAGCTTGCGACTGCAATATAAGAACCCCATAACTACCCCGACTTGGTTTACCGAACAATTGATGCAGGATACCACAACTTAGAACCTGAAGCAGCACTCTCTACGAGGCCGGTGCCCGCAGACTAAAGCAGCACATGTGTTTATCGTGCTGGGAGTGGATAGATCAATCCAAGGGGGTTTGGGTGTGCTCACACACTGACGGGGCCAATCTGTGGTGGTAAGCTAAATTGTGAGATTCTACGGTAGCGCGAATTTTATCTACATTGTCACACGAAGGAGTGCTTCGTCGAGCACATATTCGTGTAGCACAACACCTCTTACGCACCCTTGCCGGATGTACAGTACCTACGAGTTTCTCAAGGCATATATATGAGCGTGTTGAAAGAAGCCGTATATGTACAGTTTGAGGCGTTCAACACTGGTATTGGATGCCCACAATTTTGATAACGTGGCCCTACCTTGGAGGTTCCATTAGTACCCTCCCGCAAGGGTTTGTTGTGCTGAGACACAGGAGATAACCATGTTGGCGCCCTGTGGGGTTTGCGCGAAAATCGAAAATGAGTGTCTTTTGGGATTCACCGTAAAACCAGACTAGGGATCACCGCTACGGGAGAAAAAGACTAGGTAATCGATGTTCTCGAGTACCGCATCCAAACGGTCCATGTCGCTTTTCAAGACATAGGCCGAGCTCACGCAGGAAATTCGATATACAAAGTCAAAAACAAGTGGCTTTAACCTGAGCTCGGTCTGTGTCTTGAAAACCGACATGAACCGTTGTTCGCCAGTGGATGCGGTACATAGGTTTTGATAGTCTGGTTGGCACAAGCCCCTCGGGATTTTGAATCCTCTGTGATGTTGGAAAATGAGTGGCTTCCCGGTTGTGCCAATAGTGTTCAGTAGCATGGTATGTACCTCGGCATCGCGTGACCCTAGTTCAATATCAAAAAATTATGTGCAGAAGCAGCCATGCTAGTGCAGAAGTAGCAATGGCATTTTTATTTGGTTTAAATACAAGAGCAATGTAGGGGGTATGAGTGGAGATTGATTTACACAGATGTGCTAACTACGCTGGTGTTTTGATTGAGTAGTAGTGAAAACAAGTAAGGCAAAGGTTAACCTGGCAGTCTGACCCGCTACCATAGTTTCCCAGGCCCAAATATATGGTGAGAAGATGTCTCTTCTCAAAATTAGACCAGAGTTGGTTCACATGTCAAACTTGGTCCCTATACAAATTTTGCCAGGACCACACAAAAATTCCCAAATCTGGAATTGCACCACTAGTACTTCATTTATAATCTTCTATTATATAATAGCTTTTGATATAGTAAATCAACTGTCAAAGCTCCAGGCCAATTACTCTCCTCCTGGGTGAGGGATGATGGTTGAAAACTGGCCAGTATTGCCCTAAAATCACAGGTGTCCAGAACTAGCCTCACTCCGAGCCCCAGTTTTGTCCACGCAAGAACACCAGCTGGGTACTTATAGGTATCATGACAGCCACAAATCATCTAACTCCCACAGGTTTATATTAGGCGACTTGATTTTTCCTCATGATGTAGGTCCACTTGGAATGATAATTTCTCGCTTTGAGAATATCAAGTCAGTTCGTTGGTTTTGGTATAAAAATTATGAGGGGAGGGAGGGCAAGTGGTTACCCGGTTGGATTGTTCAACCTCTGAGCCGTGCAGGCTCATCTGTATACATGCTTATCCCAAGAATTCCGCCACCTCTCTGCACGACTCCTGATATTCCCATATCTCCTACCAGCCCGCACTCCACCACATGTGCTGTGTTCCGATTTGTCCCATACTCGCATATTGGGTTCTCTGCTCCCTGGATCTTGTACAGCCAAGCTCTCAGTGGACACCGGTCTGCGACTATGTACTCCAGACTCCGCACGACCTGTTGGCCCCATTGGCGGATGTGCAGGCGTGTGCTGGGGCCTTGTAAGCTTGCCTGATGCCTGCTGGTGTTGCTATGCTGGGCTTGTGCACCACTTGGCCCCGTATTACTGCCCCCTTTGCTCTATAGTCTGCTATATCGCTTCCTACTATACCCTCATGGCCTCTGACCCACATCAGGGCTTCTGCTCCCCTTATCTCGTCACTTGGAGTAGCTGTTCCTCTATCCATGGCTTCGGCCTTTCCATGTTCACCACTCTCATGACTGCTCCTTGGCTGTCTAGTGCTACTGTTTCCACCCCAACAGCATCCCTCCCCATCACCTCTGTGTCCATCACTGTTGCGTATTCTCCTAGCCACATTCCTTCTAGCTGGGGCAACCAGCCACTAAAAATCTGTGGTCAGTTTTTTTTTTTTAAGGAGTCATTAATCGCACTCAGCCTATCTAGACCATGGCGATAGACTGCAGCCTCCCGGGTCAGTCCCTGCCCTTCCCACTATCTACTATCCCTAAAAGACCCCCCCAAGAAGAGAAAAAGTACTACAAAACCAATCCACACAGGTGTCAAACATCCCCAAAACTCAAACTACATCGCGCCAGTAACACAGAACACAGAACAAAACCTTCTCATCTCAAAAACCTCGTAATCTGTGCAGGTAACTATCTCATCCCCCAACTAAAAACCGCGCCGGTGATAACACACAAACTCAACCATCCTATTCCCACCCAACCGTCAACGATCCCAATCATAGCCGGCGGCACGGAAAAGCTGTGGTCAGTCCTACTACTATTGCAGAGACTGAGGAGTAACTAGGGTAGAGGTAACTATATATGTACATAGTGAGGAATATTTTTGATAACGTTACCCTGAAACAGCAAGAATTCTTTTGTATTGTACCATGATAGGCTTCTTTTTTTTTTTTTTTTGGGAATCATTAATCGTATTCAGCCTTTCTAGGCTATGACGATGGACTGCAGCACGCTGTTGCCATGTGCCTCTCTCACCCACCGGGCCAGTCCATGATAGGCTTCTTCGCGCTCTAGAGTCCCTCATCATTCACATTGTATAAATGCGTATATGTCGTGTGTCTCTGTCACTTTACTGTTACCATTCACTCCTCAAACCAGAAACAAGGAAGAAAAAACAAAACGAATTCCCCAAGTCCACCTCAGGATAGGATGTGGGGTACATCTCACCTGCCATCTAACCCTTGCCGAAACCTATGTGAGTCGAACCCCAGTAGGTGGGCAGGTGTGGCGGGCCCACCCCTTGCGGCTGGCTAGTGGTAGGGTATCTATATCACTAGGCCACTCTGGAGCTAGTCTCTGCTCTCTCCGGGTTGCACTTTGCTAGCCTGGTGCACGTGATTACTTGGATAGGCCTCAAGCCGTGTTGCTAATGGGCCAAACCAGCTTTCAGGGCCTGGCTTGAGGGCCGAGGTATAAAACAGTCTGGACCGGCCCCGGCGAGCAATCATATTGACTGACCTACTAATGCAGAACTGACCAGTCGGCCTAGTCTGGCCCAGTCCGCCCGGGCCTAAGACGCTGGCTGTAGATCATAGGGAGAGAGGAAGTTGACAAGTGCGAGTGCGGAGTCACCCAGAACGCTGTTCATTTGCTAGAGTGCCCACTGGTGTGTGAGAGGCCCAGAGTGGTGCCAAGAGGTGGCGATTTTCTTAAGGCGTCAGTTATTTTATATGTACGTAGCTGAAAGGGGGTGATGGGGCAGAGGCTGGCTCTGAGGTTGGGTAACCTACTAGTTAGTAGGTGCGGTCTCTCGTTATAGTCT
>Ga0307514_10003732_pt1 | contig 14371 bp, 18 predicted proteins | sample 16_EM_MG_FD_203088 | JGI IMG/M metagenome (GOLD analysis project Ga0307514, IMG submission 203088) | Populus trichocarpa ectomycorrhiza microbial communities from riparian zone in the Pacific Northwest, United States - 16_EM | ecosystem: Host-associated > Plants > Roots > Unclassified | place... | reverse complement strand
ATCGCTGTAACCACATGGTACTATCTGTGACAGTGTTGTGAACGAATCCCGACCGGGATCCGGTGTCACAAGAAACTCCGGTGCTTGCCGAATCTCCTAAAGTGATAACGCTCATGTCGTTAACGAAGACCCCCACGTCCTCGCTATCAGGTAGTTCTGATACTCTACCTAGTGTTCCTCTCAATAATTGTCACTTACAGCGACCGAACTGATCGGTATGCGAGTTTGGTACCGAACGAAAGCCAGAATCTGGGAACTATTCTCTCCATGCATCTCGCCGGAGGTCCCTGCCACCAATCTTCCCCAGGAGGTAATCGAAATGATCGTCGCCCATCTTATCTACCACATCCCTAGCCTTCTAGCGTGCTCCCTGACCTGCTATTCGTGGTACATCGCCACCGTCCCTCATCTTCATCACACTATCATCGTTCGAAACCGTTGGTTGCTCGGGGACCTGAAACGAAACTGGCCAGAACCACTTCGAAACGCGAGCAGGCTTGGGTTGCTTCCCTTGGTCAAGAGGATTCAAGTCTGTGGAGTCGGCCGCGATTATGACGGACTTTACCCAAACATGTTTAATCGCAATACCCTGGGTTACTTTTCTGCACTATCCAAGTCCGAGAACTCGAGATCGACGACCTGGACATCCCCAAATTCATGCCGAAAATTCGAGAGTACTTCGGACACTTCTTGCCTACTCTGCGATCCCTCTCCCTCCGTATGCCCAAAGGATCCTACCGGCAAATTTTATTCTTCGTTGGGATGTTTCAGTATCTAGAAGACCTCAGACTCCTCAGTTGCGTACCAGACCATTTCGAGAGTGACCCGACACTCGTTCCGCTCTTGACCCCTCTATTCGGGGGTCGGTTGAGGGTGATGCGTTTCACGCGAGCTAGCCTCTTGAAGGACATGGTGGATCTGTTCGAGGGGATCAGATTCCATTATATGGATCTCTTCAATGTGAACGGGATGGGGCTCCTTATGGACGCTTGTGCGGAAACGTTGGAAACACTGCGCGTTTATCCGACGGATCCTCGCGGTGAGCAACTTTCTCTGAAAGGGTAGCGGTGCCCAGCCAATTCAATTTCACAGCTGAGTTGTTCCCTCGGGATTTTGATCTTTCACGGCACCGTGCGCTTCGAAGGCTCGAGGTCCTCGCAACGTGCATCGTTCCTCGGGACGGGTCTCTCACATCGAACCCTGCCACTTTGAGCTTCCTCAGGTCCACACTCTCGTCCATCACATCCCACGTGTTCACCGAAGTCGCCATCGTTTATCGGGAAGAAGATTTCAGTGGTCTAGGATTCACCTATTCAAGAATTTACAGGGAGATGACATCAGCCCAAAGTGCGGCGGAAATCTCGTGGCACCGCAGTCTATTCATAGCGTTCCGCGAGATGTATGCAATGCGGGGCTTTCGGTTGCTGCTGTGTGCGGACGTTTGGGGCCGTTTGAGGGAGTACACAGTAGAAGTGTTGGAATCCGCCGTTGCAGTGGAAAAGGCGGCAGGGAGGTTAGATTATCTTCCCTTGGAACCACTGGTGATTTGCAGTCCGCGGGGGTTCAATGACCTCGGCTCTTTCGCATACTAGGGAGTCCACACCTGGACCAACTTAGACAGCAATGCGATCAACGTGATGGCGTGGAAGTGAGAAGGCCCCGTGCCATCGAGAATGAAAACGACCGTTCAGAATATTAATATTCAATAGTCGCCGCTCACTAGCACGATCTCCCGGTGGCGAATTTCAGAGTTTAAATTTGAGTTTGGGGTTCCCCCAGAGATCGAGCCCACACGGATTCATGTTCACCGAATACAATCCAAAAATAATGTATTTTTTACAAAAGATTTAGTTCACAGGGACGAGCATGAGTATAAACGGTTAGTTTTTACCACTGTTCATAGTGTGGTAGTATCCGAAAGTGGTGACGACGTTCATTATTTTCGTGGACGAGGTCACCCACTGTCGTTATCGATCGTGGATTAACGACCCAAGAGGGAACCGCGCTCCTCGTCGGCGAGAGCAATGGTACCATCAGTGTTCTTTCGGGAAATGCCATAAGAACCTAAATGAAGGACGATACGGAGAACGTGAGGCAGAACAGGGGATGGAGCTGGGGAGTGTTCCTGCGACTGACTTAGCCTCGGACGCAGCACTCATATTGGCAGCATAATCCAAAGGATTCGCGCGCTCATCCTCGCTCAATTATTTGGAGCAGAAATGTAGGTTCCGGAAACGGAACGGTGGCGGCTAGGATCCCTAGTCGTGTTACCTGTTTAACACGACCCGAGCGAATGAGAATGGGTCGAGATTACTAAACTCATCACTCACTACTTGAAATTTGATTCCCTCCTTCACCAGGTCGAAGGAACAGACTTGTACGGTCCGTTTCCGAGACACGATCACAAGTGCAAAGTGTAGGAGCAGTTCCGTCCTTATCACTGCTGCTTCTCGTCCGGTTATGACCACTGCAACTTACTGTTGGATGGTTCTTCGGTCACGCGGCGATGCTTTCGAAACCGCAGAAAGTCTTTCGAATCGGTGTATCTGGCGGAGAAAGCGAAAGTCACCGTGCGAACTTCAACTTGTATAGCTTCAAGATGGCTGAGGTCCACGTGACGACTCGAGTGGAAAGCCACGAGGCCAACCATTGTTATCGCACCACCATCTACGCCAATCAACACCAACTATTATCGACATGAGTCTCCAGAATTCCGACCCCAGGCCATTGAAGTGGAAGCGTCGACTTACGGGAGGCAGCGACATTGGTCAGGGATCGGGTGGGCAAGATCCAGGGAATGTTGGGATGAGTAAACTGAGTGCGCCAGGGCATGGCGTTTCCTCCCAAGGTCTTGAAGCTACATAAAAAATCATGTTTCACCTCGAAGTCCTGACTCTGTCACTGCAGATGAAAATCGACAGAATTGGGGGCTGGCTGTATCTGCCGAGACCAAGTTGATCCTCCGCGGGATAAAGGAATCCCCAAATGCCTATCCTCCGCTCAAGTCTGTCGCAGAAACTCTCTGCTTTATCTTGGAAAATTACGAGGTACGGCCTCCCCTCCTGAACGTTCGACCCAGAATGCCTACAGTCGCCCCAGCAAACGGAGGTGAATGGTCATGCCATAGAATCGCTGGCACCCCGAGTCAGAGTACTTTCCGAATCGCTCTCTGTGCCCATCCCTCCGAATGATGTCAATGAGAAAGTAAGGGAGGAGGAGCTGGAACAGTGAGTCCATACCCTCTAAGATCGAGAGCCGAGTTTGATGTGCGGAAATATCCAGGAAATTGAAGGAGATTGGCCAAGCCGTGGACTCGATGACAGCCCATAATGACCTGGCGAATTTTCTCAAACAAACCGAGAACGCGCAGAAACTTAACGGCCTGGTAGAAGATATTCGTTATGCCTTGATTGACTATCAGGTTTGTACTCCCAACAGGTTCGCTCTCGATGTATTTAACATCTTCCTCAGACTTCGTTACAACGAGAAATCTACGATAAAAGCTGTGAGCTGATTGTGAGTGTCTGACCCTCACGGTCTTGATTTGTATAGTAATTTGCGAATAGGGACGTGAGGACAGCCTTGTTCTGAACAGCATGCCTCACACAGACGAGGCCGGGTACCGTTCCGGGAACAGGCAAGGGTGCCTGAAGGGAACGAGGGCGAATGTCCTCCTGCAACTCGAACGTTGGGTGAAGGATGAACGAGACCATCGGGTGTTTTGGCTCAACGGTCTTGCAGGGACTGGAAAGTCGACCATTGCCCAGACCTTTGCCGAGATTAGTTTCGCGGACGGGAAACTTGGTGCGAGTTTCTTTTGCTCACGAGACTTTGAGGCAAGGAACAACCTCCAGGCAATCTTCCCGACAATCGCGTTCCAACTCGCATATCGGTACCCGCTGTTCCGAGAACAGTTGCTTCGAGTCTTGAGGGCCACTCCTGGTGTTGGACGGGAGTCTCTTTGTTCCCAGATGGAGAGAATTGTTGTTGAGCCATTAAAGGCTACCCGCATTCGGACCCTCATAATCATCGATGCCCTTGACGAGTGCAAAGATGATGAGCCCGCATCCGCGATTCTTTCCGTCCTCTCCCGATACGTGGGCAAGATCCCGCACGTCAAGTTCTTCATCACTGGCCGTCCCGAACCTCGAATCCGCTCTGGATTTCGGTTGGAGTCACTTCGACCCATCACAGAAGTTCTCAGGCTCCATGATGTCGAGCGTTCCTTGGTGGATGGTGACATCAAATTATTTTTCAAGACTCGGTTGTCTAACATTGCCAAAACCCGAAGTGATGGCAACTTTGCAGAGGATTGGCCAAAGTCATCTGATATTGACCTTCTCTGCAAGAAGGCAACGGGTCTTTTTATCTATGCCTCAACAGTTGTCAAATTTGTTGAATCCAGGCACCACACACCCACTGAAAGGCTTAACCTCATCATCTCCCTCCCACAAAGTACAGCCCATGAAGGAAAGTCAGGGATTGATCTGCTCTACACCCAGGTCCTGGAACAAGCATTCTGTGATGTAGAATCAGATGAGCAGGAGCTCTACTCTCATTTTAGATCTGTAGTAGGGATGGTTCTGCTGGTACTCAACCCTCTCCCAATACAATCACTCTCCACCCTCTTCAAAAGATCTGATATCTCCACCACTCTCCACTCTCTCCATTCTGTTCTCCTATTCCCAACCAACAGGGCTGATCCCATCCAGGCCTTCCACAAGTCATTCCCTGATTTCCTCACAGACCCAGGGAGATGTAAAGATGAAAGATTCTTTATCAACCCATCGGTTTATCACCAAGAGATCCTGCTTTTATGCCTCAGTCTAATGAAGGAGAAATTGAAGAAGAACATCTGTAGCCTGGATAACTATGCCATTCTTGGTGAGGTTGGAGATATCTCTACTCAAAGGAGAGTACACATTGGGGCTGCTTTAGAATATGCATGCCAATTCTGGACAAAGCACCTTATGGGTATTCCAGGCAATGGGCACAATGTAGAGGAAGTGCACAAGGCAGTTGATGAGTTCTTTACAAAGCACCTACTCTTTTGGATTGAGGTACTTGTCATCATGGGAATTCTTGATGCTGGTGTTTATGCCATCAATGACATCAGGCAATGGTACACTTCAGTAAGTTGTGAATGGAAGTTCCTTTGAAATTTGTGCTCATCTTGATCAGGCAGGTTTTGTCTGCAAGTGGGCAGATGACAGCCAGCAATTTATCTTGGAGCACTTTGACATGATCCATGATTCTCCTTCTAAGATCTATCATACTGCTCTCCCCTTTTCTCCTTCCAAATCTTGGCTCCATGAATACTATCATCCAGAACTCCTGCAGACAGTCAAGGTAGTTAAGGGGTTTCAAGATGAGTGGGGTACATTATACCGCACAGTCTTGTTGGGGTATTATCCGGCAGCCCTTGCACATGCAAACAACCTTATTGCAATTGGCCTTTCCACTGGAGACATTATTACTCTAGATGCAGTCACTGGAGTGCAATTGTCTATCTTTTCTGAACACACTAATTGTGTGAACTCTATTGCCTTTTCACTGGATGGGAAGTCCCTTGTATCTGGAAGTGATGATAAAACCATCAAATTATGGGACATCCAGACTGGTGGGGTAATCAGGACCTTTTGTGGCAATACTAGTCAGGTCCTTTCTATTGCAATTTCACCAGATCAGTCTACAGTTGCCTCAGGATCTATAGACCAGAAAATTTGGCTGTGGGATGCTCAGACAGGGGATTGTTATTGTGTCCTACATGGACACAAGTCTAATGTCACCTCTATCAGTTTCTCTCCCTCAAATCCCAAACTCTTAATATCTGCATCTGATGATAACACTGTATGTCAGTGGAATACCAGTGGCTATCAAATGGGATCTGCTTGTGAAGGCTATGGTGTCACATTCTCCCCAGATGGAACTTGTTTTGTTTCATGGCAAGTGACAACTGCAATGATTCAGGATTCTGATTCTGGGACAGTCATCTCTAAACTTCAGGTCTATGGAGGTAACTTCAGGTGCTGTTGTTTCTCCCCTGATGGCAAATACATAGCTGGTGGTGTTGGTTGTACAATCTATATCTGGGATATCACATCACACCCTTGCCTTATCAAGACCATTATTACCCATGATGATCCTATCATCTCCCTCATATTCTCCTCCTCCCTCATATCATCATCCAAGGATGGAATCAATTTCTGGCAGGTTGGTACTTCAATTGATACCACCAGAACCCTTGGACCTGAGGCCACACTACCTACTGTTCATTTTGTCAGTGTGCAGGCAAATGATGGTATTGCTCTCTCAAGTGATCGTGGGGGGGTAGTAAAGGTTTGGGATATCTCAACTGGACTCTGTAAGACATCATTCAATATTCCTGTGAGAACCAAAGATAGTCAGATGCACCTACTTAATGGCAAGTTGATTGTTGTGTGGATGAGAGAGAACTGGCATATCTGGGATAGTGAGAAAGGAGACACCAAAGAAATGGTTATACAAAAGGCTTTTTTTCCCAATGGGTTTAGAATATCAGGGGATGGGTCTAAAATTTTTATCCTGGATAATAGCTCTATCAAGGCCCATTCTATCCAGACAGAAAGGGCTATGGGTCAGGTGTACTTAAGAAAGGGCAGATGTCCACCTGCCAATTCCCTCATTATAAATGGTTCAAAAGTATGGGTTCCTTGTATGGATTTACAGACCTTGGGATGGGACTTTGGGGTTGAAAATAGGGTGCCTGTCCCACTACCTCATAACTCCCTACCCAAACTCCATCTGAACCATACTAGAAGCACCAATGTGTGGGAATCTGACATATTCAGGATGGAGGATACAGTTACTAGAGTGGAGGTCTTTCAATTTCCTAGAGAATATGCAAAGCCTGCCTTGGCACAATGGGATGGCCGGTATCTAGTTGCTGGCTATAACACTGGTAAAGTGGTGATTCTGGACTTTGCTCATATGGAGTGATGATTGGTTATTATATGAGATGTGTATTATAGATAGAAGCTAGTGTTTTGTAGATAGTACTCCTTCACTTTTCCACATGTATGCTATAACCCACCATAAATTCTGATTAAAGCCAAAAGAGTTGAAGTTATTGCTGTGGCCAATCTAACATACCTTTTCACAAGATCTTGAAAATAACAACCAACAGAATCCATCTTGTAGCATAGTTGCATTCTAGTTCATTTGATGCCATTCTGTTGGGTGAGAAAGGGCCTTCCCCTGTGTTACAAAACAGTTTACCTCCAATCATACAATACTCCTTCATCAGCAAAATCAACAATCACTCATATCTACCAAATTTGGGCACTTAGAAGTGTTTAACCCTTGTGAAGTGAGCACTTGGCCAATAGAAGTACACTTCTGTACACTTCCTGCCACTGTCTCCAGATGGCCTTTTTTCCAAGCTCCTGTATCAATGTTGCATTTCTTATTCACCAATGTCCTCCACCAGTTGTACCCCTACCCATCAATCCATTTTCATCCTCAGAAATAATCACAAGTGTGGAGGAGAATTTGGCAAAGTCTAATGCTCTTAATAATATACACAACCTTCACTTGAAGGAAACCACTTCTTCCTGCTCTATTGGCAATGCTGTTTTGTTTTGATCTAATGGAAAAATAGTGGGATTTTTCTTAGTATTCTACTAGTGTCCATATACAAGCAAACCAAACCTAGATGTTCAATGTTTCTGATCCTTGCAGTACATTAGCAAGGAACAACAAAAAGGCAGTCTGGAAACTCCTTGTAGGAATAGTGCAGGGTTCTACTGTTCAAATGGGAGGACGAGATCGACGATTACGTCGAATGAAAGAGACCGACATCTGGGATTCCCACAGATTCACGTTCACCAAATTAAAGTTCAAAAATACTGTATTTTGACAGGAAACTCAGTTCACAGGGACGAGCATGAGCATAAGTGATTAAACACTCACCGTTCGTAAGGCGGTTGTATTCGAAAACGGGAAAAGCGGCGACAGCGTTCGCTATTTCGTTGACGAGGTCACCCACCGTCGCTGTCGACCGACGACCCAAGAGAGGACTACGCTCCTCGTCGGCGAGAGCGATGGTGCTACCGGTGCTCTTACGGTAAAGGCCATAAGTCACCCTGGAGACCCAGATGGGGGACAATATGGAGAAGGCGAGGACAGACCAGTGGATGAAACTGCGGATATTCGAGATTAGTCCACAAGGTCCAAGATACGACGAAGATCACCCTCGATGGAAGAGAACGCGTAAGCGGTTGCGGCAGTGGCTTCCAAGGAGAATTCCGTAAGTGAGGCGAGACATTGGGCATCTGAACTCGAGACTTACAAGGCGGGGAAGACAAAGACCTTGGTCCAGACTCCAGGGTGGTCCTCAATCGCATCGACATCGAACGCCTCAAAAGTGGCCAAAAAGATGAGGACAACGATCCACACCCATGCCACATGGGAAACGGCAGGTACACGAACAGCTCATCGCCGGCTGACTCGGAAGAGCGATTCTTCTTGAGTACATAATGAATACCACTGACAGCCGAGGAGACCAAGAGAGAAAGGGGGGTGAAAGCGGCGACATAATGGCGGTAGGCCCAGACGACGACAAGACAACGTTGAGGATGGTGAGGAGAGGGAACCCCCAGGACATCCCGTCGATGACGACGGCCCCGGCGTGGGCGGAAGTGAGCTGGTAGATGATGGTGCCGGGGTGAAGTACGTCCGCTTGATATTCCCGGCGTAGATGGATTTGGGGGAGACTACGGCATACTAGATGTTTGACTAGTTAACGCTTTTGAGGAGTGGACCATCTCCCCACTGTGCGGACGCCGTTTTCTGTTATCCGAGTTTTGGTGGGTGAGAGGGAGGAGGAGGGAAGCGGTTGATACCTCGTGGTTGATCAAGTTTTGGGAGCAAGCGAACTGGGACCGTTCTTGGATGTTCACGGACACTTCTCATGAGAACCGTACACGCATTTCATCAGCCGTCCGAGAGGATTCGGGTGCAAATAACTGGGACATCCCAAACCGCTCATCGTGTAAGCGCCAGTGAAGAGGTCGGGTCGCTCAGGGCCGATTTCATCGACCAGAACTAGTGCTGGCTGATTCCGGTTGTCGGTCTTTTCGCTGCGATTAGTTGACCACTTTTCTGGCCGCACTCATCCCATCATTGGGTCAGTCAACCGTATCTGGAGACGCAAACTTGAGAGGGATAGTATATTCTAGGTCTAGACGTGACGCGATTCTGGTACTGGTTGGCGGTGACTTCAACAGTTGGTAGGATTCAAGAGATTACGCGACGGCACATACAACAGGCATTGGGCTACAAGATTGGGTCAAAACCCATTCGAAAATGCTCTCAAACAAATAGAGGTCAATCGTGGTAGGCGACGGATCAGAACAAGCTTTGAAGCTCCCTCTTGGCAAGCCTCAAACGCTCCAGCCTCTTCAAAAGGTCTTCCCTTCGAGACTGAATATCCGGGGGCTCCTGCAAAAATTGTCTGGACCTCTCGAAGCTATCCGAACCGGTGACCTCGAGGCCTTCAATGAGGGCGGCGCGAAGTCCTCGATCCCAATCCAATCCACGGAGAAGTTCTTGGTCGATCGTCATCGGGACCATATCCGTAAAGCGCTTATATGAGACTGGAGAAGTTGTGAGCAACTTGGTAGCGCGGAGAAATGAACACTTGGACCCACCTTGGAAATACCCTCTGACGCTCGCCATGATCTGGAGAGCAGGCTCGAAGCGGTCACGAGCAATGAGCTCCTCCGGCCGAACGTCTTCGTCTCCTCTTCGGTTCTCTTCAGCCCTCGCGCTACGATAAGACTCCAGAAACTTTTGGCGATAATCCGAGAAGTAGTGCTCATTCAGAGTAAAGGTAGCAGACGCTTCCATTTCCAACAGCCAGTCGATCTTTCTGAGGGTGACAGCATGACACTCCGTCAGGACTTCATCGACAATGGATCTAGCATATCCAGCATGTTAACATACCCGTGAAACACGTAAAGATTAACTTACTTGACTCTGTGATAAAGGCCTCCATGAACGAAGGAAGCAAAATTTTCCTCGATCATACTGTTCACCCGTTCAACCAGAACGGCGTATTCGGCCTCGAACAGCTCGCGACTTGGGTCGTCCCACTTTTGAATCGTCTGTTTTATGAGTCTCCTTGTGACGACAAATGGATAATTGTCCGGGAGCTCGCGTGTCTTCGCCCTGCACCTCACGTAAGTAACCGACTCATAGTAAATGAAGGAACATCCAACTCACTGTAGCGCCATGTTCATAACTTGGTCGACGTAGACGGCACCATCATCCGGACCCAACTCCGCTTTCTCCGCTGCAAGGAATGTCGGTGGCTCGTACTCCATCCGTTCCCCAGATTTGTACGGTCGGAAGTCGGGAGCGGTCCCCTTGATAGCATCCTTGAACTTTACGTGGAGGGGCTGAATCGTTTGGTGGATTCCTCGTTCGTCAGGCGTACCCTCCACGAGAGTGGACAGCGACCGGGAAAAACCCGAAATCATATCAATAACTTCGCTGACTGGGTTATCGGAGGGGGGCTTCGGGAGTTTTCGAAGCCGGAGCTCTGTTTCTTTCAACAGATTCTGCAACTCATCTGATAATTCAGGAAGCCTAGAGAAGGGTAAACAAGTGTGGTGGTACGCGAAAACGATACCGGACTCACCTCCTCTTGATGAGGTCTGAGAGGATCTTACTCAACGATTCCGTCAGGTTCCGCGTCCCGAACCTTTTTTGGCAATATATTTCTGCGGTCGACCAAGGAGCAGTGCTTGTGAAGAAATGCTTCTCCTGGGCCCGAGCGTCTGCCCATGTAATTCCGGTCTTGAGGTCGCTGGACCCGGGCTGCTTGACCGTAAACCATCCGTTGGCCAGGGGCTCCGCGTCATTCCGAATAAATTTCAACCAGTGTTCTTCTTCTCCAGCCGGAATTCTGTCCGGCTTCGTGAGAACACCTGCTAAAAATCAGTTGGCGTTCTCAAGAAAGACAGAAAGGAGCATACCGATAGTTCTCTTCCCCTCCTGGTCGTACTGTTTCGCAATGTGGTGCGCTCCTTGATTTTCAAAATCGGCTGTAGAAATGTCAGTGTCACAATGAAGAATACTTCCTGTGGGTCTCACTTTCGCAAGTTACTGTGAGCAGAATCAAACAACTTGGCTTGCAAATATATGTCGTCACTAGATCCTTAACGAGATCAATATCAGTAGTGTTTCCACCTTGGCCGACACTGGCGATCAGGCCTTTTCAACGGCATTCAGTTCCACATTTAAGCACGAAAGGGGAGAAAAAATGTACCTGGCAAATCGCAGAACGAAAGATCTGTGAGCTCCGGTCCACTGATCTCTAGCGACACGCAGTTCTTGGAGAATGTGAGTTCTCTGTAGTCGGGATCTTCGTCCGGCCCAGACAAGAACATGTCTGGGTTTTGACTTGGGCGCAATATAGCACGTTGCGCACGACGGATACGTTCTTCTACCTGCTTCTTGTCCTTAATAACTGGGCCAAAGGAAGTATTCTCCGCAGTTCCCATTGGTCTCCCATGCTCATCGAAAGTCTTTCGCAACGAAACTTTACACGACCAAGGCTGGGTGGAGTATGACAGGCGGCATTCGGTGGGACACCTACCAACAGACTAAGAACTGGAACGCACGAGCGGACAAGTCGGACTTACCTGGTACAGGTGCCACTCGCACGGGGGAGAGTGATTCCAGATATAGACTCGATCAGGGAGGACTTGCCCGCGCTCTGCGAACCGACCACTGCGATCATCGGGAGGTCAATATCCGATTGCGCTCTAAGGGAACGTTAGTCATGTACTCGCGAGTTCTGGTAAAGACGCCTACCCAGTGTTGTGCATACGGTTGACAAGCTCCAGCATTTTGCGCCTTCCCGCGCTTTGAACCGGATCGGATAACCCGACACCGCGATCCGGAACGGGAACGGAGGGGACAGGAGGCAAGGGCGGAGAATCGGGAGAGACGGAGCTCTGAGAGGGATCCGAACTCGTGATAAAGGAGCTAACAGAAGAGGCGGCCATTGGCTTGATGATACGTAGTTGTTTTCGCATCGCAGAGGTTTGGATGGGGGCTTTTCCTGGACGCCCCCCTCCCTTATATACCCCATTGGAGACCATAACTCCCAGCAAAAAGAGTGGCTGACGACGTAATATAGCTCAACATAGCGTTGGAACGCGTGCACGCATCGATTATGCCTTGTTGCTACCCCGACACGGGACAAAACACGGAATTTCTGTCCCCAAAACATGAAAGAAGAGAGGGGCACGGTGAGGGAAGTTGTCACGACGAACATCAATCCGACACGGTTTCACGTTCTTCGCAAGGTGAAAGTGGAAATCCGGGCAACGCACGAGGGTTCTTTTATCGTGTCGTTTGGAGACTCGAACAAAGAACTCCTTCGAGCACACATCGAAGTTCGTGATGGGGAACCTGGTAGGAAAGGATCCGCGACCGCAGATGTCCATTCACCCATTCCCCTTCGTGGCGTTGGCCATGCGCGACAAGATTGTGGTCGGTGGTTGCAATTGGTAAAACGGTCAATTGTGGTGGATCCGTGCCGACCGATCGGGCGGAAGCGCCGCCTCTTCGAATCCGAACACATCCAATTCCTTTTCCCTTTCATCGCCACGGTCCAGACACCCCCTTCCAACTACGTCCTACCTTTCTCAAGTACCGAACGTCTTCTGTTGGCCATGAGTCGGCTTGTTCTCCAAAATACTCCATTCAGTGCCTTCGAGAATTGTGGACTCGGTCAACTTAGACTGGATATAGACCTTCCCGGATACGAGGTGTGATGTACATGACGGAAGACTTCAGAATCATGGTGCTCTAAGGAGGTGTTTGATTGGTTTTCGTTGTAGGAGATATACGGGTACAGGTAAGCTCTAGGTGTTCACGGCGACTGAGTCTGCCCGTCATCTCTACGAACCAGCTCACCCAGTGTTGTCATTCGTAATATCCCCGTCCAGCCGTCCTTTTTCCAAACCGGGTGTACACCGTTCCGAATGCACGACTAGAGAACTGCCGGAGATACCTCTTCACGAATCTTCGTTCCTCGTAACCTACGTGTTCCTTCCACAGGACAAGGTTCCCAAATTCCTGATGACTCTGGTCACCACTACTCGGACCGCTGTAGCAAGTCTACCCCCATGGGTATCATACGAAGTCCAACCGGGCGATCGGATCCTCACCTACACGTTCGCTAGTGACCTGGCCTTGTCGTCCCGTACTGTTCCAACACAAATGGAACCATTGTCAACGGCACCACTTATACTGAGAGGAAAGCCGAGCTTGCAAAGAAGTATGCTGCACATTTCTTGGCTTGGATCTACGGGGTGCTGGAGATCGCAGACTCGGCCGACATCTATGCGGTCTTTGGCTGTATCGGGAAATGCACGTAGGTTGTGCTTCTGCGTCCGCGTTTTGTAGTACACTCAATCCACACTTCTGAAAAGTAAAGACACACTCGTTTCGCTTGGAAAACCGCTTTAGGGTTGGCCTGGTCCTTCTATTTCCTCAGGCTCGCGGCGGAGATCGCTTGGAGGTCTCTTACCCTCCAGATCTCGCGAGTGGAAGAAGTTTGCACTAAACTTCCCACCCTCGCGGCCCCCCTTAATAAACGTATGCTGGGCCGGTTTTTGGGTTCTCGTAAGACTGGTACCGTTTATCCGCGGCAGGCGTGTGCCCTTTCATTCTACATATGCTAGTCAGTCTGCCTGAATAGACTGTCATGGAGTTAAATTCACAACGAGGCGGCAACTCTCGTCATACTAAGGTGTCTTATTTCCGGGTGAAGCCAAGGGACGACGTAAGATACGGCATAAGTGGACCCCTTGTGAGTTTGAACCTGATAACTCACCATGACGACGCGAACATCCTCTGCTTCTCAGTCATAAGCTTATATTTACTTCAGCTCAGGGGATGAACAACGTCATTGTCTGGTGTGGAACGTCGCCAGTTGCTATGACCGTCACCATGGTGGATGGCGATTGCCAATGGGATAACAGGAAGGGGTTTACCGTACAATACTTCACAAACCCTCCATTAACTTACACTCCCGACCACTCAGCAAACAACCCCTAACGTGAACTTGGGACGAACCACCTAATTCAACGAGGCAGTCTGGGTTCGTATAGTCGCGAGGTACTCTCGACCTTCTACCTGCTCTTCGAGCCACGTCCAGAGCTCCTTCCCCAATACCGGATCATTGCCGCGAGGGGTACCCACTCGCGCCCATTGGGTGAGATATTCGCCGTTGAGGGTTTCAACCTCGGGGGATGTTCCGGCATAAAGTGGGGTGATGGTACCCATTGGGGTCGGGTAGAGGAATAAACTGAGC
>Ga0307514_10003731_pt1 | contig 14372 bp, 10 predicted proteins | sample 16_EM_MG_FD_203088 | JGI IMG/M metagenome (GOLD analysis project Ga0307514, IMG submission 203088) | Populus trichocarpa ectomycorrhiza microbial communities from riparian zone in the Pacific Northwest, United States - 16_EM | ecosystem: Host-associated > Plants > Roots > Unclassified | place... | reverse complement strand
ACGCCCCCCGTCGTACGCACGCCCCCCGCCGCATGGACGCCTCCCGTCGTACGGAGCTGCTCGCCGCCGGTGCCGCCACGGTCACCGTCGTGCTGTGGGCCTCCGCCTTCGTCTCGATCCGCAGTGCGGGTGCCGCGTACTCGCCGGGCGCGCTGGCGCTGGGGCGGCTGCTGGCCGGGGCGCTGGCCCTCGGGGTGATCTGCCTCGTACGGCGGGAGGGGTGGCCGCCGCGGTCGGCGTGGCGCGGGATCGCGATATCCGGGGTGCTGTGGTTCGGCTTCTACATGGTGGTCCTGAACTGGGGCGAGCAGCAGGTGGACGCCGGGACGGCGGCCCTGGTCGTGAACATCGGGCCGATCCTCATCGCGCTGCTCGGGGCGCGGCTGCTGGGCGACGCCATGCCGCCGCGGCTGCTGGCGGGGATGGCGGTGTCGTTCGCGGGGGCGGTGACCGTCGGGCTGTCGATGTCCGGTGGCGGCGGGTCGTCGGTGCTCGGGGTGGTGCTGTGCCTGCTGGCCGCCGTGGGGTACGCGGGCGGTGTCGTGGCGCAGAAGCCGGCGCTGGGCCGCGCGAGCGCGCTGCAGGTGACGACGTTCGGGTGTCTGGTCGGGGCGCTGGTGTGCCTGCCGTTCGCCGGGCAGCTGGTCCACGAGGCCGCCGACGCGCCGGTCTCGGCCACCCTCAACATGGTCTACCTCGGCATCTTCCCGACCGCGCTGGCCTTCACGACGTGGGCGTACGCCCTGGCCCGGACGACCGCCAGCCGGATGGGCGCGACCACGTACGCGGTGCCCGCGCTGGTCGTGCTGATGTCGTGGCTGGCGCTGGGCGAGGTGCCGGGGCTGCTCACGCTGGCGGGTGGGGCGCTGTGCCTTGCGGGGGTCGCGGTGTCGCGGTCCCGGCGGCGGGCGGGGCGAACCCTGGTACCGGAGGCGGTGTCCGAGCCGCACGCCGAGAAGGCCACGGATTCGGCGTGACGCCTCCAGACCCCGAGGTCCCGGGACGCCGAGACCCAGAGCCCGAGATCCCGAGACCCCGACCCTGGGACGCCGGGACGCTGGGACCCAGCCCCTGGGACGCCGGGACGCCGGGACCCAGAGCCCAAGACGCCGAGACCCAGACCCCGGGACGCGGGGCACCGGCGCCTGTCAGAACACCACCAGCGCCCGTCCGCCCTTCCCCGCCAGCATGTTCTCGAACGCCGCCGGAATGCCCTCCAGGCCGATCCGTTCGGTCACCAGCGCGCCAAGGTCCAGGCGGCCCGCGCGGACGTGTTCGGCGATGACCGGCAGGTCCCGCGCCGGGTCGGAGTCGCCGTAGACGCAGCCCGCCAGGGTCCGGCCCCAGTGGAAGATCTCCAGGGCGTTGAAGGTGACCTGCTGGTCCTTGCCGCCGATGCCGACGACCGTCGTACGGCCGCCGCGGCGCGTGGACTCCCAGGCGGTGCGGATCGTGACCGCGCGGCCCACGCACTCGACGGCCACGTCGACGCCCTGCTTGTCGGTGAGGGCGCGGATCTCCCGGGCCGTGTTGTCGGAGGCGACGACATAGTCGGTGGCCCCGGCTCCCCGCGCCAGCTCCTCCTTCGCCGGGGAGACATCGACCGCGACGATCCTGGACGCGCCCGCGATCCGGGCGGCCTGGAGGGCGGCGAGGCCCACTCCCCCGACGCCGTACACCGCGACCGTCTCTCCCGGGCGGACCTGCGCCGAGTGGTGGACGGCGCCGTAGCCGGTGAGCACGGCGCATCCGAGGAGGGCGGCGTCGGTCAGGGGGACGCCCTCGGGGGCCGGGAGGACGCAGTTCGCCGGTACGACCGTCTCCTCGGCGAAGGCGGCGACGTTCAGGCCGGGGTGGAGGTCGGTGTCGTCGGACGTACGACGGGCGTACACGTCGGCGGCCCCGTTGAGGGCGTTGGCGCACAGCCAGACCTCGCCGAGCGTGCAGGCGTGGCAACTGCCGCAGGACGGGGCCCAGTTGAGGACGACGTCGGCGCCGGGCCGGGTGTGCGTGACCCCTTCGCCCACGGCGACGACCGTACCGGCGCCCTCGTGGCCGAGGACCGCGGGGACGGGGACCCGCATGGTGCCGTCGGACAGGGACAGATCGGAGTGGCAGACCCCGGCGGCGGCGAGCCGGACGCGAACCTGGCCGGGGCCGGGGTCGGGAAGGTCGATGTCCGTGATCTCCAACGGGGCGCCCACTTCGGGCAATACGGCTGCGCGAACCACGTGAACGCTCCTCAGAACTGCAGGGACTTGGTCTGGAGGTACTCGGCGAGACCGTGCGCGCCGAGTTCGCGGCCGACGCCCGACTGCTTGTGACCGCCGAAGGGGGCGAGCGGGTTGAAGCGGCCGCCGTTGATGTCGACCTGCCCGGTGTCCATGCGGCGGGCGAAGGCGACCGCCTCGGCCTCGTCGCCGGCCCAGACGGCGCCCGCGAGGCCGTAGACGGTGCCGTTGGCGATGCGCAGGGCGTCCTCCTCGTCCTCGTAGCGCAGGATCGTCAGGACGGGGCCGAAGATCTCCTCCTGGGCCACGGTCATGTCGGGGGTGACGTCGGCGAGGACCGTGGGACTGACGAAGTAGCCCTGTTCGCGCGGGGACTCGGGGCCGCCCGCGACCAGCCGGGCGCCCTCGGCCACGCCCTTCTCGATGTAACTCCGCACCCGTGCCCGCTGCTTGGCGTTGACGACCGGACCGATGCGCTCGCCGTACTTCGCGGCGGCCGTGGCGGCCAGTTCGACGGCCTCCTCGTACCGCTCCCGGTGCACCAGCATCCGCGTCCAGGCGCTGCACGTCTGGCCGGAGTTGGACATGACGTTGGCGACGCCGACGTTGACCGCCTTGGCCAGGTCGGCGCTCGGCAGGATGACGTTGGCGGACTTGCCGCCCAGTTCCAGCGCGACCTTCTTGATCGCCGCCCCCGCCGTCGCACCGATCCGCCGGCCGACGGCCGTGGAGCCGGTGAAGGAGACCAGGTCGACGTCCGGATGCTCGGCGAGGGCCTGCCCGGCGACCGGGCCGAGGCCGGTGACCAGGTTGAAGACGCCCGCCGGAAGGCCCGCCTCGTGGACCGCCTCGGCGAAGAGCTGAGCGACCAGCGGGGTGTCCTCGGCGGGCTTCAGGACGACCGTGCAGCCCGCCGCCAGCGCCGGGGCGACCTTGGCGACGATCTGGTGCAGGGGGTAGTTCCAGGGCGTGATCGCGCCGACCACGCCGACGGGCTCCTGGTGGACGATCGAGTTGCCGACCTTCTCCTCGAAGGCGTACGTCGCCGCCAGCTCGGCGTAGGAACCTGCGACGGCGATCGGCACGGCCGCGTGCACGGCCTGCGAGAACTTCAGGGGCGAGCCGAGTTCCGCGGTCACGGTCTCGGCGATCTCGCCCTCGCGGGCCACGAGGACGTCCCGCAGGGCGGCCAGGCGCGCGGCCCGCTCCACGGGGACGGTCGCGGCCCAGGCCGGGAGGGCGGCACGGGCGGCCCGTACGGCGGCGTCGACGTCCTCGGCGGTCCCGGCCGGGACCCGGCCGACGATCTGCTCGTCGACCGGGTTCACGACCTCGATGACGTCCGGGCCGGTGGCGGGGCGCCACTCGCCCTCGATGTACATGCCGTCGTGTGCCTTCATCGTGCGTCCTCCCGGGCGGGGCTGCGTCGTCCGCGCGACAACCTAGCGACCCCCATAAACTAGCGGCGTTAGTTTTCTGGCGCCAGGGATCCCCCGGGACGGCCTGGGGCGATTCCCGGGAGGGCGTGAGCTGATGCCCAGGCCGGCCTGGGGGCGATCTCCGGGAGGCCCGAGCACGAAGCCCCGGGACAGTCTGAAGCGACCCCCAGGAGAGCCTCATGCGAAGCCCCGGGATGGCCCGGGGTAATCTCCGGACCGGCCTGCGGGGATCTCTCCGGGCCGCGGTCGCGGGGATCTCCGGGCCGGTCAGCGGTGGCCTCCGGACCGCTGGCGGGCGCAGTGGGGCCGGGCGGGCCTCACGCCTCCAGGTCCGGCAGCCGTGCGGGGCCAGGCCGATGCGTTCGGCCTCAGCCGATCCCCCGGGACAGCCTGCGGCAATCTCCAAGCCCGCCTGCGGTGATCTTCGGGCCCGCGGCCTTCGGGGACTCCAGGCCGGTCAGCGGCGGCATTCGGGCCGGTCAGCGGGGCCGGCGGGACGGGTCGGCCTCAGTCCTCCAGGTCCGGCAGCCGCGCCGGGGCCGGGCAGATGCGTTCGCCGTGCTGGTCGAAGACGAACAGATGGGCGATGTCGACGAGCAGGGGGACCTGCATCCCGCGGCGGAGGTCGATGTCGGGCGTGGTGCGGACGACCAGGTCTCCGGGGAAACGGCTGTCCGGCCGCTCGGACTCGAGGGTCGGCTCCGCCGGGTCGTCCAGGGCCACCACCGGTCCGGCGCGCAGGGCGCCCGCCCGCTCCCGGAAGCGGCCCAGGACGGACCCGCCCTCGCGGTGCCGGCGCCTGGCCTGAGCGGCGACGGGGCGCGGGGCCTCCAGTTCCGGTACGAGGGCGGGGCTGGAGCCGGTGTTGAAGTGGACGAGGACCTCGTGTCCCTGGAACTCCACATGCTCCACGAGGCCGCTGATCGCCACCTCGCCGGGACGGGCGGCGGACGGCTTGGCGAGCCGGACCGCCTCCGAGCGCAGTCCCACGATGACCTCGCGGCCCTGCTGGACGCGGAGCAGCTGGTGGTCCAGGCACAGAGGCTCGGGCAGCCGCAGGTACTGCTTGCCGAGGCTGATGGTCATCGCGCCGTCGAGCGGGGCGCGGACCAGGCCGCGCAGGAGGTTGATGCGCGGGGTGCCGATGAAGGCGGCGACGAAGACATTGCGCGGCAGGGCGTACACCGAGCGCGGGGCGCCCACCTGCTGGAGCACCCCGCCGCGCAGCACGGCGACCCGGTCGCCGAGCGACATGGCCTCGGCCTGGTCGTGGGTGACGTACACCGTGGTGACGCCCAGCTGCCGGGTGAGGGAGGTGATCTCGGCGCGCAGGTGGTTGCGGAGCTTGGCGTCGAGATTGGAGAGCGGTTCGTCCATCAGGAAGGCGGACGGGTGCCGGGCGATCGCCCGGCCCATGGCGACGCGCTGGCGTTCTCCGCCGGAGAGCTGCGCGGGGAAGCGGTCCAGGATGTCCTCGATGCCCAGCATGCGGGCGGTGGCGTCCACGCGGGGGCTCGGGTCCTGGCTGGGTGTCTCGATGCGCAGCGGGAATCCGATGTTGCCGCGGCTCGTCATGTTCGGGTAGAGCGCGAAGTTCTGGAACACCATCGCGATGTCCCGCTCGGACGGGAGCCGGTCGTTGGCGTACTCGCCGTCGAGCAGCAGCTGCCCCTCGGTGATGTCCTCCAGGCCGGCGATCATTCTCAGCACGGTGGACTTGCCGCAGCCGGAGGGGCCGAGCAGCACGAGGAACTCGCCGGGGGTGATGTCCAGCGACAGCCGGTCCACCACGCGGACGCCTCGCGTGTAGGTCTTGCTCACGTCGTGCAGAGAGATGGCGCGTGTCATGACGGTGCCCCCGGGGGCTCACTGCGCGAGCGCTGGCGCTCCGCGGCCGAACGGCCCGTGCGAGTCGTACGGGCTGTAAGTCACGGAAGTTAACGGAATGTACGCGGTCGGGGGAAGACGCGCGACGGAATCGGCTTCCGCCTTCCGCCGAGCGCAAAGCGGTGATGCGGCGGAGCGGCGACCCCCCGGGGTCCGCGGCCGACGAACGCCCGGCTCCGGGTCAGCGGGTCGCGGTCAGATGGGCGAAGACGACGACGTTGCTGGTGTAACCCGTGCTGCGGTTGAAAAGGCCACCGCAGGTGAGTACCCGCAGCTCCGGGCGTCGGCTCGGCCCGTACACCTCCTTGTCGGGAAAGCCGGCCTTGTCGAAGACCTTGACCCGGTCCACGGTGTAGACGGCGGTACGGCCGTCGACCCGCCGGGCCTCGATGTGGCTTCCGCGGGCCACCTGCGCGAGGGCGGCGAAGACCGCGGGGCCGGTCTTGGTGTCCCGGTGGCCGACGGCGATGGCGGTGCCCTTCTCGCCCGGCGTGGGACCGTCCTTGTACCAGCCGACGAGCTTGGGCTTGTCGAGCGGTGGTGTCCCGAGCTGCCGGTCGGGGCCGAGCCGCAGCCCGACGATCGGCGCGTCGATCTTCAGGGAGGGGACGCGCAGGGTGGTCGCCGGCGACCGGGGCAGCGGCCGGGGCGGGGGCGCGGCCGGGGCGGCTCGCCCGGCGGGCTCCTCGTGCCTCCCGCATTGCACGCCCGTCACCAGGACGGCCACGATCATGGCCGTCCTGATGAGGCGATAACCGCGAGTCCGGTACCAGGGCCTGCGTCCGCGCCTACGCGGCACCATGCGAACGTCGGCGCAGCATCCGGATGTACACGGCTCCGCTGACCGCGACCAGGCCCACGGCCGCGGCCGCGCTCAGCGGGGTGTACGCCTGCGCGGTGTCGACGAGACCGCCGCCACCGGCGTGGACGCCGCCCTTCGGCCCGCCGCTCTCGTGGTCACCCCAGGCGGCCTCCTCCTTGGGCTCCTCGCTCTCGTAGCTGCCCGGGGTGGCCTCGGCGCGGCTCGGGTCCTCGTACGACTGACCGCCCGGGCCCTCCGCCTTGCCGTGCTTGCCCTTGCTGTGGCAGTCGACCTGGAAGACCTTCTGCTTGGGGGTGGCGGCCCCTGCGGGGTCGGGCCACGTGAGCAGGTACTGCCCGTCGGCCAGCCCGATCGGGTCGCTGTGGCCGGCGCCGGTGCTGAGGGGGATGTTGCCCGTCACGGTGGTGCTGCTGGGGGGCACCTGCGCGGTGATCTTGTAGCCGACAGTCGTGAGGGCGGGGTCGAAGCCGACGGCGTCGAGGTAGAACTTGCAGACCTCGGGGTCGTCCTTCGCCCAACCGTACGGCGTGTGCTCGTCGTGGATCCGGATGTCGTCCGCGGTGGCGGCCACGGCGGTCGGTGTCGCGAGCCAGGTGGCTCCGGCCGCGGTGAGTACGGTCAGGGCCGTCACGCCGAGGCGGGTGCCGACGACGGACGGGGGCAACAGGGTGCGCATGGATGTTCCTCCGAGTCAGACGATTTTCATACAAATCGCTCTTTCACGTGACTCTCTTTCACATCCAGCGCCCGCCGTGCGGAAGCGACGCCCGACGCGCCGTCAGATATCACTCGACCGGCGCAAGCGGGCCCCGGATCCGCTCCCCCGCGGGGCGGGCCCGGTCGTCTGACCGCTTCCTGGAGGCGTCCGCGCGCGCAGCGCGGTGCCCGCCGAGAGCAACAGCAGCGCCCCCAGCAGCACGAACGGCGCGGCCACACCGGCGACCCCCGCGACCAGGCCGGCCGCGGCGGGCGCGGCGACCTGGCCGAGGCGGTTGCCGGTCAGGCGCAGGGCCAGGGCGGTGGAGCGGGCCGCGTCGGGGGCGGCCTGGACGACCGTCGTCATGGACAGCGGCTGTCCGACGCCGAGGCAGAAGCCGAGGGCGGCGAGTATCAGGGCCAGCGCCCAGACCGGCACCGGCAGCGCGATGCCGGCGCACAGCACGGCCGCCAGCAGACAGGTGACGGTGAGCAGCAGCGCCCGGCCCAGCATCCGCAGCAGCGGCGTCAGCACCAGGCGGCAGGCGATCGTGGCCGCGGCGCGCAGGCTGAGCAGGAGGCCGATCACGGACGGGGCGATGCCCCGGTGCTGGCCGACCACCGGGAGGTAGGCGGTGAGGATGTCCGTCGCGGACAGCACGGAGAGGCTGACGAAGATGCCCGCGGGTACGCCCCGGGCGCGCAGGATGCGCTGGATGGGGACGCGATCGCCTTGCGCGGTACGGGACTTGAGCGTCGTACGGTCCTCGATGCGCCACAGCGAGGTGAACGCGACCGCCGCTCCGGCGCCCGCCACCACCAGGGCGAGCGCGCTGGTGCCGGCCATGTCCGGGCCGCCGATCAGCGCGCCCGCGGCGACCGGGCCGACCAGTTGGCCGAGGGAGGCGCCGATGGTGAAGTGGCCGAAGTTGCGGTCCTGTTCGTGCGGCGCGGACTGGCGGGCGACGAGCGACTGGGCGCCGATCACGAAGCAGAGGTGGCCAAGGCCCATCACTCCGCTCCAGATCGCCATCGCCCACAGGGAGTTGGCGAGACCGCTCATCGCGCAGCCGCCGGATATCAGGACCACGCCGACCGGCAGCAGCGGCGCACAGCGGCCGTGGTCGGTACGGCGGCCGAGCGGTACCGCGGCGAAGAGCGGCAACAGGGCGTACACGCCCGCGATGACACCGATCGCCCGCTCGTCCGCGCCCAACGCGAGAGCCCGGTAGGAGACGGCGGGCCGGGCCATCGACACCGCCCCCTGCGCGAAGCTGAAGGCGATGACGAGGCGAAGCAGCCAGCCGCGGTTTCCACCGGGCCTCATATGCGGATCCCCCATCGAGTGATCAGGTGCTGGTCAGATGATCCCGAAGAGGATGCCTGCCCCGAGGATGATGAGGCATGTGAGCGCCGCCCACTTGACCACGAACTTCGTGTGGTCGCCGAACTCCACCTTGGCCATGCCGACCAGGACGTACACGGCCGGGACGAGCGGGCTCGACATGTGCAGCGGCTGACCGACCAGCGAGGCGCGGGCCATCTCCAGCGGCGTGACGCCGTGCGCCGCGCCGGCCTCGGCGAGGACCGGGAGGACGCCGAAGTAGAACCCGTCGTTCGACATGAAGTAGGTGAGCGGGAGGCTCAGGAAGCCGGTGACGAGGGCCATGTGCGGGCCCATGCCCTCGGGGATGACGTCCACCATCCACCGGGCCATGTGGTCGACCATGCCGGTGCCCTGGAGGACGCCGGTGAAGACGGCGGCGGCGAAGACCATGCCGGAGACGTTGAGGACGTTGTCGGCGTGCGCGGCGAGCCGGGCCTTCTGGTCGGGGATGTGCGGGAAGTTCACGGTGAGCACGAGCGCGGCGCCCAGTATGAACAGCACCGGGATCGGCAGCCACTCCATGATCATGGAGGTGAGCAGGACGACCGTGATCAGCGCGTTGAACCAGTAGAGCTTGGGGCGCAGGGTGGCCCTGTTCGGGTCGAGGACCTGGAAGCGCTTCTCATCACCCTCGGCGTCGTCGTCGGCGTCGGCGTCGGTGCCCGCTCCGCCGGTGGCCGTCGCGCCCTTGCCCGTGGCGCCCTTGCCCGTGCCGGAAGCACCGGAACCGGCGCCGACCAGAACCGTCTCGCTCTCCTTCTCCTCGGTCGTCTCCTCCACCAGGACGTCGCCCAGCGTGAGCACGCCGAGCCGCTTGCGCTCACGCTTGCCGAGCACGTACGAGAGGACGAAGACACCCAGCAGGCCGACGGCGAGGGCGGGGATCATCGGGACGAAGATGTCGCTGGCGTCCACCTTCAGCGCGGTGGCGGCGCGGGCGGTGGGGCCGCCCCACGGCAGGGTGTTCATCACGCCGTTGGCCATCGCGGCGACACCGGTCATCACGACGAGGCTCATCTTCAGGCGCTTGTACAGCGGGTACATCGCCGAGACCGTGATCATGAAGGTGGTCGAGCCGTCGCCGTCGAGCGAGACGATCGCGGCGAGAACCGCGGTGCCGACGACGATCCGCATCGGGTCGGCCTTGCAGAACTTCAGGATCCCCCTGACGACCGGGTCGAAGAGACCGACGTCGATCATCACACCGAAGTAGACGATCGCGAACATGAGCATCGCCGCGGTGGGGGCGAGGTCGGTGACGCCGTCGATGACGTAGTCACCGAGCTTGGCGCCCTTCCCGACAAAGACGCAGAAAAGCGCCGGGATCAGTACGAGCGCCGCGATCGGCGACATCTTCTTCATCATGATCAGGACCAAGAAGGTCGCGATCATGGCGAAGCCGAGGATGGTCAGCATGAGTGGATACCTAACGTTCGCCCTTGAACATCCCACCAGGGACGGCGGTTCGATGACGTTAGGTCCCGTCAAGCAGCGTTAACAAGACGTTGACATGCGAGCAATAAGCGCAAAACTGCTGGTCACGGCTTTGCACAGCTCACAGGGGGTGCGTTTTCAGACTGTGACGGTGACTTTCACGGGGATGCCGTTGAGAACCGCGTTGCCCGAGAGCGGGTCGAGCAGGGTTCCGTCGAGGAGCTGGTTGACGTTCACGCCGGGGTCGGTGGCGGCGTGGCTGAGCCGGGTGCCGGGCCGGTCGTGACCCCAGCCGTGCGGCAGGCTGACCACCCCCGGGCGCACACTGTCGGTGACCTCGGCGGGAGCGGTCACCTCTCCCCCGGCTCCCTTGACGCGTACGGCCGCCCCGTCGCGTACGCCCAGCCGTTCGGCGTCCTCGGGGTGGATGTGCAGGGTGCAGCGGTTGCTGCCGCCGGTGAGGGCGGGGACGTTGTGCATCCAGCTGTTGTTGGAGCGCAGATGCCGGCGGCCGACCAGGACGAGCCCGTCGGGGCGCTGCTCCAGGGCGCGCCTGAGCCGGGGCAGGTCGTCCGCGATCGGCTGCGGCAGCAGTTCCACCTTGCCGCTGCGGGTCTTCAGGGGCTGTGGCAGCCGGGACCCGAGCGGCCCGAGGTCGATGCCGTGCGGATGCGCCAGCAGCTTGTCCAGGCCGAGCCCGTCCGGTCGTACGCCGAAGCCGTCGCCGTAGGGACCGAGGCGCAGCATCATGTCGAGCCGCCGCTCGGGGCCGCTCTCGCCGGTGAGCTGTGCGGCGAGTTCCTTCGGGTCCCGGCCGTGCACCGGTGAGTGCGGTTCCCCGACCGCCTTGCCGAGGGTCTGGCCGAGGACCAGGTCGTCCACGGCGGACGGGTCGGCGCCGTGCATACCGGTCGCGGCCAGGACCAGCCGGGCCAGGATCTCGGTCTCGGCCATCCTGCCCGGCTCCAGGGGGACGGCGGGGCGGGTGTAGCGGACCTGGTTACGGACCGCGAGGGTGTTGAAGGCGAAGTCGTGGTGCGGGCTTTGAGAGGGCGGGGGCGGCGGCAGGACGACATGCGCGTGCCGTGAGGTCTCATTGAGATAGGGGTCGACGCTGACCATGAAGTCGAGCGAGTCGAGCGCCTTGTCGAGCCGGTCGCCGTCGGGCGCGGACAGGACGGGGTTGGCGGCGACGGCGATCAGCGCCCGGACCGGCTCGCCCTCCTCGGTCGCGGTGTCGATCTCCTCGGCGAGCGCGGACAGCGGCAGCTCCCCCTTGGCCTCCGGATGCCGGCCGACCCGGGAGTGCCAGCGCCCGAGCGCGAACCCGCGGCCGGGTCCGGCGGGCCGGGGTGTCCTGTCGGTGGCCGCCAGTGGGAAGAGGGCCCCGCCGGGCCGGTCGAGGTTGCCGGTGAGGATGTTGAGGACGTCCACGAGCCAGCTGGCCAGGGTGCCGTGCTGGACGGTGCAGCTGCCGATGCGGCCGTATACGGCGGCGGTCGGGGCGGCCGCCAGTTCGCGGGCGAGGGCACGGATGGCCGCGGCGTCCACGTCACACGCGTCGGACACGGCCTCCGGCGTGAAGTCCCGCACGGATTCCCGGAGTTCGTCGAGCCCCTGCACCTGCGGGGCCAGCGCGCCGAGGTGGACGAGGTCCTCCTCGAAGAGGACGTACGCCATCGCGGCGAGCAGCAGGGCGTCGGTGCCGGGCCGGATCGGGATGTGCCGGTCGGCGAGCCGTGCGGTACGGGTCCGGCGGGGGTCGATGACGGTGAGCGTGCCGCCGCGGGCCTTGAGCGCCTTGAGTTTGCCGGGGAAGTCGGGGGCGGTGCACAGACTCCCGTTGGACTCCAGGGGGTTGGCGCCGATGAGGAGGAGATGGTCGGTGTGGTCGAGGTCGGGGACGGGGATCGCGTTGGCGTCGCCGTAGAGCAGGCCGCTCGACACATGCTTGGGCATCTGGTCGACGGTGGAGGCCGTGAAGATGCCGCGGGTGCCGAGACCGGCGAGGAGCACGCTCGGGTAGAGGGCTCCGGCCATGGTGTGCACGTTGGGGTTGCCGAGGACGACACCGACGGCGTGCGGCCCGTACCGGTCGACGACCGGCCGGATCCCGGCGGCGACCGCGTCGAACGCCTCCTCCCAACTCACCTCCCGCAACTCCCCGTCCTTGCGGACGAGCGGGGCGCGCAGCCGGTCGGGGTCGCCGTCGACAGCTCCGAACGAGGCCCCCTTGGGGCAGATGAACCCCCGGCTGAACACGTCGTCACGGTCCCCTCGGGCACCGGTCACCCGGGTCCCGTCGATGGTGAGGGTGAGGCCGCAGGTGGCCTCACAGAGGGGGCAGATACGCAGGGCGGTGCGGGACACGGGGCCTCCCGGAGGACGGCGGCGACGGTGACGCCGGGTTCGGGGCGAGCATACCGACCGGTATGCACGGAGGGGAGGCCTCTGCGCCGGCAACCCTCGGTCCGGCACCTTGGCCGCTCGGTCCGGCACCATGGCCGTTCGGTGCGGCGCCCGTGCCGCTCGGTCCGCCACACGTGCCGCTCGGTGCGGCGCCCGTGCCGCTCGGTGCGGCGCCCGTGCCGCTCGGTGCGGCGCCCGTGCCGCTCGGTGCGGCGCCCGTGCCGCTCGGTGCGGCGCCCGTGCCGTTCAGTCCAGCACCCGCGCCAGATACGCCCGCAGCATCTCCCGGGTCTCCGCGATGATCCTCTCGTCCCCCTCCGGCCCCACCCGGAAGGCGAGATGGACGAGGGTGTCGGCGGTTTCCACGGCGACGAGGAAGACGCGGCGCAGGTCCTCGTCCGGTTCACGGTCGAGATAGCCGGAGAGCAGGTCGGTGAGGCGGTCGGCGACACGGTGGTTGGGCTCGGCGTAGCCGGCACCGACCGGGATCTGATTGCCGAAGTCGACGAGGGAGAAGCCGGGCGCGGTGCGCTTCATGGCGAGGTACTCGTCGAGGACTGCGTCCATCGCCGCGCGCCAGCCTCCCCCGCCGTCGGTCTGGCTGAGGCGTTCGGTGACCCGCTCGGTGTAGCGCTCCAGGTTGCGCTGGGCGAGCGCGTCGGCCATCGCGCGCTTGTTGCCGAAGAAGCGGTAGACCGAGCCGATGGGGACCTCGGCGCGCAGGGCGACGGCACGGGTGCTCAGGTCGTCGTAGCCGACCTCGTCGAGCAGATCGGCGCAGGCGTCGAGAATCCTGGTCAGCCGTTCGGCGCTGCGCCGCTGCACGGGCGCTCGGCGGAGCGATGTCGCTTGGGGCACGGGCTTCATGATGCCTTTCCGCCGCGGTCCGGGGAACCTCGCCCCCCGGTACGCGGTGGGCTGCCGTGCACACTCAGCGCGCCGTTCGCGGTTCCGGCGTGCTCCGGTCCCGAGGCCGTGATGTCCGCGGTGCTCTCGACGGGTTCACCCTCGACGGTCCACACCGTGCCGTCGTCGGCGTACAGACGGGCGGTGAGGTGATGCGTGCCGTGCGGGACGTAGCGGGCCGAGAGGCGGTACGCGGAGGTGCGCAGCCGCGCGACGGGGCGCCCGTCCACGAAGAGCCGGGCCACGCCGCGGCCGGTCACCGCCGCCGCCTTCCCGCCGGCGGCCGAGAAGCGGAAGTCACGGAGGGTCAGCCGTACGTTCCACCCGCCGTCGTCCGCTGCGGGCTGCACCTCGATGCCGACGCCGGGCGCGCCCTTCTCGTCCACCTCCCGGTACTGGTGCCCCTGCTTGTCCGTCTCGTCGAGGAGCTTGCCCACCGGTGAGGGCGAGTCCCCTTTCTGCCCGTTCTCCTGCGCACCGCCCGAGCCGCACCCCGCGGATCCGGTCAGGAGCAGGACACAGACCGCGAGCACGGCAGGAAGTCCCCGCGTCCACGACATGCCGGGGAGCGTAGAACACCGGTACGACACCTCGTATCCCCCTGGAGTCTGGTTCCGGTCGGCTCCGGTAGTACTCGATGAGGAGGCCGTACGGCCTCTTGCGCCCGGGAAACCGCAATCCTACGGTGGTACACAGGAATCAAACGCCCAGGGAGAGATGATGAGCGGGGACGCGCGGAAGACCGCGGAGGGGCTGATCTACCTCTCCGGTTTCGGCAACGAGCACAGTTCTCAGGCCGTTCCGGGCGCCCTGCCCGAAGGCCGGAACTCGCCCCAGCGCGCACCTTTCGGGCTGTACGCGGAGCAGCTCAGCGGTACGGCGTTCACCGAGCCGCGGGCCTGCAACCGGCGCTCGTGGCTGTACCGGATCCGCCCCTCGGCCGCGCATCCGGCGTTCACCCGCACGGAGAACGGCATGATCCGTACGGCACCCTTCACGGAGGCGGTGGCCGACCCGAACCGGCTGCGCTGGGACCCGCTGCCCGAGTCGGCGCCGGGAACCGACTTCCTCGCGGGGCTGTGGACCCTCGGCGGCAACGGCGACGCGACCCAGCGCACCGGCATGGCCGTGCATCTGTACCACGCCAACGCCTCGATGGA
>Ga0307514_10003730_pt1 | contig 14375 bp, 15 predicted proteins | sample 16_EM_MG_FD_203088 | JGI IMG/M metagenome (GOLD analysis project Ga0307514, IMG submission 203088) | Populus trichocarpa ectomycorrhiza microbial communities from riparian zone in the Pacific Northwest, United States - 16_EM | ecosystem: Host-associated > Plants > Roots > Unclassified | place... | reverse complement strand
CCCCCCGGCTGCGCTGTCCTTCTCTCCACCTCGTCCCAAGGCGGCACCACCCCCACCACCGGCAAAATTCCCCGAACGCGAGAAATTCTCGGGCGCCTCATGGCTGAAGAATTCGAGCTGATCGGGTCCATCACCCACGACACTTCGCCGCACGAAAGGGTCCCACAAACCCAGAAACATAAAAACCAAGGTGCAGGTGTCCAAGATGACGATCCCCCCGATGCAGCTTCTGTCGGGGGAACAAACTCCCTCGACCAACTGTCAGATTACATTCCTAACTTCCAGCATTTTGCGAATCGCGGAAAGTGGAATACGGAAAGCCTACTTGTGGGGGCGAATGAGGAGAGGTTTGGAGTTACGAGGTTTGTGATGACGAAGGAGGAGGATGCGGGTCCGTTTACTCGGGAGAGGAAGAGGAAGGAGTCGGGGAGGAAGGCGGCGGAGAAGAGGCAGATTGTGGGGGCGGAGGGGAAGTGGGTTGTTAGGTTGGTTAGCAGGGTGGAGGCGGGGAGGTTGGTTAGGGCGTGGCATATGAGGGAGTTTTGGACAGGGATTGGTGGGGACAGGGCAGAGAAGGTGGTTATGAGGGCGGAGATATTATAGGGGAGTGTGTAGATGTATATTAGTTCCTGCGAAGTAGTGGAGATAGGAGGTAATGTTGACTATATTGTTTCATTAATGTATTGTTCGAATATACTTATTCCCGCTAGGATAATACTTTTTTTGAGATAACGTAAACCTGATTAATAAACCCCTTACCCTGAACAAGTTCCAGAGACGAAGAATCAGACCCCACAAAGTGTAAACCATAATATCCACCATTCTCATTTACTGCTTCTTCTTCTGCGCCGTCCTCGCAATAATCTCCTTCCCAACCGCAGCCGCCCCTCTCGGCTCCAGCCAAAAGCTCCTCTCAACCTCATCCGCCACAACCTCATCCAAATCCAACTCCTCCCCATGCACTAAACTCATTCTCCTCTGTCTCTCCAACAACGCCTCCAACCCCAAACTCTCCTTCAAATACCTCCTTCTAACCAGATACCTCTCTCTCCTCTCCCTTACCAACCCCTCACTCTCAATCTTACTCAGCGCCAACCTAACCACCATCCTTGCTGCAAAGTATAAATGCTCACTGAGTAAGATGGCGGTAAGGACACCCCAGAGGGTTAGTGATTTCGGAGTACCTGATGGGCCGGAGGAGGATTCATCATTGAACAGGTAGATAAGGGCGGCGGATGTGATCGAGCCAAGCCAGGAGAGGAAGGAGAGGTTGTCAAGCCAAGGGCCGATAGAGTCTGCGCGGAGGGGGGTGGGGCGTTGCATTTCGATGCAGATCTTTGCGGCGTCGGAGCGTAGCTCAATCCAGTTGTTTACGATGAAGGAGACTGCCGTGAGGGGCCAGATCGGGGAGAAGAGGGCGAGGTAGCCGAACTAACCACTCCATTAGCCAGTTTACCACTGGAAATAGTGCCAACCAGACTACTGGAAACAAATTTGGACAGGGACTTACCTGGGTAGTCATCTCCCTCAAATCGCCATTAACATCATAAACATCCAGTTCAGCCTGGTCTCTCACGCTCTCTAAGAACTCCTTTTCTTCCTCTTTATCTCCAGCGGCGCCCTTATCTACATCCTTCCTGCTACTTTGGATTTGTTTGGCTTTTTTGAAGATCTTCCTCTTTACAGTGGGGACGATAAGCTCCAAAGCCAATCCTACAACCTGTGCAGTAACGGTGAAATAGATAACCTGTTTTCGCAACCTATCAGGGTTGATCTGGAAAGCGCCTGGTGCGGAAGGAGCCTCGTGTCTCTCATCAGTCATCACAGGTATGGTAATGATGTTAAAGACATCAAGGTGTGGGACGATGTACGAAGCGAATGGGACATATATGAATGCAGTAAGAAATAAGGGAACATAGGAGGTGATGACGTTCAGAACGAAGATCTTCTGGGTCATGGCATACTCATAAGAGTCGGCATTTTCGTAGTTTTCAAAGTTGTTGAGACGTTTTGCGATTGTGGTAAGGATAGCGCTGATGGTTGGGACAAAGACACTGAGGAGGGCGGTGGGGAGGAAGACCTATGCATATTAATGGAATTCTCGAAGCACGCTGGGTGGAGCTAACGTACTAGGAAGCTCTTCCCTGGGCCGTTGTAAACCTCACTCAAGAAGATTTCAATCGCAAACACCCCAGCAAATAGACTCGCGAGTAACCCACACGTCAGTAGGGCAAAAGGAAGCTGCAGGCTTTGCCTGGCCAGTCTCTTCCACGCGGAAAACACCGGAACCCTCTGCCCACTGACTGGATCCTCGACTTCCTTATCCGCCTTGAATGCAGCCCTTCTGTTTTGAATTCTTGCGCAGCCGCGAACACCCCAGCGGACAGCAAGATCGATTTCTTCCCTTCTCCACCATTCCACGAAAACAATTGACCACAGGCCATTTGCCAGGGCAAAAAGTGGGGAGTATGCAGGGAGCAGGAAGTATGATCCGGCACCAAGAATGCCAGCGTAGATCAAGAAGGCAAAGTACGACTGCATGAAAGCAAAGTAAAAGCCAATCTGTGATATTATGTATTAGTAGCTGAAATGTCTTGGGTATGCCGGTTTGGAATACCTTCTCCCCAAACTTGTCCTTCAACATAGTCAAATCGTCCTTGCTGATCGTCCATGACGTCGACCACCGTTTCAGCCATTCCTGGGACACTTGGATATCAGCATCCTCGCACATGATACTCCCCTTGAACATACCTTTTCGAACTCCCTATCATGCAACGCAAATATGCTTTCTACCATATCCCACTCCCCTTGCTTTGGGGTAATCCCCGCTCCTCCCTCACCTGGAGGAAGTGTAATCATGAGGTATACCAATCTCAGCCTCTCTGCATCCGTTACCGGTTCTAGATCAAGTGACTTTTGGGTCTCCTTATCCGGTGCTGCTGGGCGTATTCCATGAAGCCAATCCTTAACTCTGTAAATCCGCACTTTCGTCAGTCCCATTTTACTCACGCCAGTTTTTACCATGGATTGAGCTTGAAACATACCGGGAACGGTAGACCTCCGCCATAAACTTCCTCTGGCTTTTGATCCTGACAAAAACCAGAACTGAGCCATTTCTGCCCTCCCGGGCTTCAACTCGTAGGCCTACACGGTCGAGCGATTGAACGAGTTGTTCGAGTTGGGTCTCTGCTCGCTTCTGGTCTGTACGGTGGGTCAAGTTAGTGGGGGGGAATAGGCGCCGAGGGAAATATGGAGATGACATACTGGTGGTTGTGAACCGGAAGGAGATGACGTAGTCAACTCCCAGATTCCTCGCTTTTGATTTCACCGCGCCTGAGCTGGTGCGAGCAATCCTTTCAAAGGACTCGCTGGAAGATGATCGAGAAGGCGGGGTGTCTTGCCCCATGTTGAATGCTGTCGTTGTAAGCTCCTTGGGGGTATGCACTTAGCTCTGAGAAAGAAGAAGTGGTGTCTAAACCAGACCTTATATTGCAGTGAGTGGTGGGCAACCCGGAATTAGCTTGGTAAACGACGACGAACGACGCAATACAAAGCCATAACCTGCAAAAAAAGCAAACAGGGGCACCAGCAAAGATATCATGCCATGGAGATCGACATTTCCTGTACGTACTCTACAGTATGTAAGTCGAGTATGTGGGTCATCTCTGCCACTGGCGGGTTGGCTGAAAGCAGAACATGTATATGTACATAATGTACAGTACATACCCATAGTACTGTACATTTTGTGAATTCGACCCGACAATACTAATACTTACATTTACATTTGGCTTGCCGTTGTATATAAGATTTCAGGCTTTAGATTGCAATTGTAGGGCACAGTTGTAATTGACAACTCTCTGCCAATATGACGCAGTCACTCCCTCGTCACTCCCTCGTCTGGGCAGAGCCTCAGCCCCGCAAACGAGGAAGAGTAACACGTTACCGAGCAATCCAGCATCCTGACTCCATGCCTCCATCATCCCTAACAGCCGACATTGAGCGTCTACAGACCTCCGTCACTTCCCTCCTCGCCCTCATTACCCACTGCCACTCCTCCCTCCCCGGCCTCACTCCCTCCTCCACAGTATCCTCAACCCCGCCAACCCTGCCAACAGATATCCTCCCCCTCTCCCTCCTCCACGACACCGCCTCCCTCGCCAAAGCCCACACCACAAAACTTGCCCTCCTCCTCACCCAATCCACTCTCTCCTCCACCTGCCGCGCCATCACCCCTATCCTCTCTACCATCCAAACCAGCGTCCTCCCTCCACTCCTCACCTCCCTCGAACTCCTCTCCACCAACAACCATGGAAAAACCCTTCACCATGCCGCCTCCCGCTCTATCTCCGAGGTTCTCCACGGGGTCGAAGAAATTGTTGGAGGCTCTCTAAAAACCATGGTTGACTCCTCACTCAAACCCGGAGCTAGTGCCGAGAAAGCAAAACTCTCGGGGCTAGAAAAGGAAACTATAATCCTCCCCAGCACCGGAAAGATCTGGGGTGCCTGCGATGAACTCATTGCTTTGAAAGCAACAGGCCTCAATGGAGTCGTCAGAGACAGACTACAAAGCTCTGACGAAACTATTAAAGACGCCTCTGAGGAATTAGCAACATACTATAAGCGCCATACACCTGGATCCTCTGCTAGTAGCAGCACAGACCGCTCTGGTGAAGGCGACGATGAAGGTGGTGGCGGGGATGATGATGATCCCTTCTGGGACTATTCCGATGACTTCCCCCCCTCTAACGCTCCAAAGTATCAGAAAAAGGAAATTCTCCACCCAGAAGTCGCCCGCGCCATAGATGCTTTTATAAAACGTCTCAAAGCAACCACCCTCCTCTTCCAAGCAGTCAAAAAAAGTCGACTTACCGCTTCTCTAGCCCCACAACCTGATCCAGCACTTACCACATCCCCAAATCCCGAAGTCGTAAAACGGCTCGATGGGATGGTGGATATTGCAGAGGAAATGGTAGCCTTGGTGGATGAGGTCGTGGGGGAATACTATGAACACGGATTTGAAGATATTGATTCAGGGGAATATAAGGATGAGGGAGAGAAGGTACGACTATTCTAAGTTGGCTAATATGTATGGGTGGATTTCACTAATGAGGGTAATTTATAGAAACTATCAGAGAATGAGAAATCCCTCGTGCAAAAAGCTGTTGCTTTGGCAAACCTAGCGCAGCTAGATTGGGAGGGGAATACTGACCCAAGAACGAGGTTATTCAAGGAATTGGCTAAGGCAGTACAGCGATAGATTGGTGGATGTGGATAGATGTAGGATATTGAAAGCAGTAAAGATCTAGAAGAGACCTTGAACTTACAATTAAATTTCTCAGTGAGGGTGATGAGAGAGTTCCCAAAGTTGGTTTTTGATATCGGCTAGTATGTATGCTAACTGCACTGAAAGGAGTTATCCATGGTAATCGTCGAATGCAGATACATATTCCGGGGTCAGAAGGGCCATTAGTCCAGATATCAGTTCCAGGTAGTCTAGTTGCAAGCTTCAGGTAAGTGAATTGTAATCTAGGGGCACGTTCTATTTACACTTTCACTACTCGAGGAAGCACACTATCGAAAACCATCATAATGAACCTTGGATCTAGGTATATAGCCGCACAATTCTTCATCTATTGGTATTGTACAAAATATAGTGCTATTAATAAATATATCATAACCCTCATGCAAAGTCTAGGCGAACTTCAATAATTAGATACTCGCCCTCCTCGGGGCCATCATCCTCCTGACCTCTCTCTTCCCCTCGCCAGTCCCACTCCCCGCTGAACCACCCACCCCACTACCCTCCAACCACAGCCCTTCGATCCCACCCTTCTCCTTCAACTCTGTCAAAAATCTCTTCCCATATTGATACCCCAACTCACAAATCTCATCAAACTTTCCAAAGTCTAGTGTCCCATAATTATCAATTGGTGGCCTCATATATACACATCCAGGAACCATCTTTGCCCTTTCCAGAGCATCAACACTACTAACATATGCCAGTCTTGACTGAATTTCTGCGAGCGTAGGAGGGTTAGGGTACGCTGAGAACGGATTCCAGCGATTGAAAAAAGCCCAGGCGCCAGAGAGAGAGTCCCCAAATTGTTGTGGTGTAGTATCGTCGATTGAACCAACGTCGACGGCGAAGATGATATCTGCACCGAGGGATTTCATGTGTGCGACTGTTAGATTGTCCACATATCCACCATCTAAAAGCATTTGCCCATCATCGCAGAGTGGGGGAAGGAGGCCTGCAAGGGACATGGAAGCTCGGATATATCGCCAGGCGTACCCATTAGTGTGGATTTCCATGCGGGACTTGGATATTGAGGTGGAGTTGCAGTAAAATTCAAGCCAAAAGTCTTCAATCTGAGAATTTCCAAAGGTCTTGAATATCCCGCGATTGAATTCTTGACCGGTTGTATATGAACATCTGTCGAGTTGGTTAGCTACAGCGAAGTAATCTATAGGAAAAAACAAACCAAGAGGACACACGAAGGATATGTGAGATCCAAGACGAATCTCCACAAGCTTGCCATCCTTCCCGCAAATTTCTTTGCCCTTCCATATACTGGGACAATATCCGCATCCCGAGCGTAAAGAGCACCATTGAAGGCTCCAATTGATGTACCGCCCACCATATCAATCGGGATACCCGCCTCTTCCAGTGCCCTTATCAGACCAACCTGTGAGATTCCTCTTGCCCCACCTCCCCCTAGCACCAAGCCAATAGATTTGCCACATAGGCGGCGTGCAAGGCGGTGGAAGTCACCTTTAAACGGGGTTTCGGATGAGTATATCGGTGTATTAAGAATTCTCCTGGAAGTGTACTTTGCGATCTCGGCGTGGATAAATTGAACCCGCTGTTTGAGCACAGAACCAAATCTTTTGGTTTGTGGGTGAACGGGTTCGGGAGTGGTCCTAAAAGCCATTTGGATATGATGGTGGCCCCCGCTAATCCAAATCCGGTTCTACACTCCAGTTAATTCATTGTCTATTGCTATATAGTCTGGTTGGCACGACCCTCCTCCGTAGGTCTATTGCCATGTCAAGAGATTGCAAACTTACCCTAAGCCATTTTCTAGTCAACCCAGGGCGGCAATATCTCTCCACGTGCAGAAGCACCAACTCCTTCCTCGCGGTACTCTTCATACCAACCAAGAACCTCTCATACTCCCCAATCTTTGGGCTTGCCTCAGCAAGACCAACGACCAGAACGCAGTCTGCCTGGCTGATACAAGTTTGGGTCCATGGCGAGTTGACGTTCGTGTCGGCAACATAGAGCACCATGCCAAACTTCTCTTCCAAATCTGCGAGGTAACCTGAGAGTTTCAGTTTCCCCATCTTACTGAAGGCATGTCTTCCGAGATGACTAAGAACAACTGCTTGGTTCAGCAATGTAACTCCATTGGCAATGCCAACCTGTTGCAGAGCACATGACAGCCGATTCCCAAATTCCGCCACTGGAACGCCAGCAGTCACGGGAAGGATGCACACTGTCCTTAGATTTACAGTGCTGTTTGTGCCTCGCTTCACTCGTGATGCTGATGATGCTGTTGGTCGATCTGTTATCCCCGCCGGAGAATAACCAGCCATCTCTCCTTTCAAGGGGTTATCAATCAGGGACCTCATCCTGGAGGCTATTATCTTCGAGATCTGAATTGTTATTCCTGGATGCTCCATAGCTAGGCTGTTGAATAGTGTTTTTGGAAACCTAGCTAGTTCTGTATCTCGTATTGCATGAACCGTGACAGGCCGAGTAGTTTCTGTAAGAACCTCCAACTCCCCTACACTTTCACCCTGACCAAACTCCCCCACGACTTGCAGCTGCCCATTTTTGTCGTCTAGCACACCTCTCAATCGCCCATTGAGAACTATGTAAATAGCATCACTCTCATCACCTTGATGGTATATCACTTGCCCGGCATCGACTTGAACCCACTCCAATGCAAAGTCAATGTGTAGAATCAACCTTGGTAGTAAACTAGTCAATCTTTTTGCCATAGTAAGGAGCACCACAGGATGTCTATCAACAATTCTCTCCAGTGCATCCCTTGGGAGGAAACCGACATAGACATCTGTCTTGGCTCGCACATCAATAAAGGAGCGGTACGCAGACATACTGCCGATATATCCAGCTAATCCACCAGGTTTGATCATAAACAGACTTTTCCTCCCCATGTTTTTCTCTCCACTTCCTGCAGTGGCCGTCTTGAAACTGGAGCTCGTGGTTGTCCTCGTCAATGGTGGGAGTTCGTGATCGGGTGCTGTTGCATGCCCTCCGGCACCGAGATCAAACGATGTACTTGAACTCCCTTTTTTCTCATCTACTGGAATGGACACATCCAGGAACCCATCAATAACATAGTACAGCCCTGGGTTTCTTTCCCCTTGTTCCACTAGCACTGATCCTTTTGGAAAGAATACAATTTCAACTTCGTTTTTCATGTCTGAGTGGTGACCAAACAATCCCCCACTGGTGCTTGCTGCAGACAGTGCCGTAGAAATGACGGACTCCGAATCATCCATTCCCTCGAAGGGGTCGAGCATACCAAAAGCATTACTAAAGGGTGTCTTGGAATTTCTTGCATCGTAAGACGTCAGGCCAGGAGAGTGGTGGGCTGTCGGAGATTCTGTGTGACCCCGAACTGACTGGGTAAGACCGATTGCCTTATATATACAATCCAGCACTGCTTCCCGGAACGCAGTGTCCTCTGAAATAGTACTCGCCGTAGCTTCATGCGGATAACGACCTTGATGCCGTGCAAAGGGATTAAAGCCCAGAGCAAGAGGCGTTTTAGCGTCATAACCCTCGTGGAAACTGCCGAAACCGTTGGAACTATGCCCAGCAAAAGTATGGTTTGGAGATCTTCCCCGGGAAGATGGGAAGGTCACATTGGTTGATAAATCACCAGCCCCCTGCCCTCCATCCGTAACGACGCTGTTGCCACTTGTCAACCTTCGAAGAGGGGCTGTGTCTAGGGCAGCGGATGGGGTTCCCTTGGTACCAGCCAACTTTGCATGAATAAGGGCTTCTTTCCTCATGGATATTGATGATGTTCTCCGCTTATAAGCATTTGCTGAAGGGTTATGTAGGACAAGGCCTTTCATTTGATCCTCTGGAGCTGCCCTCTCCTGCTCAGTTCTGAAATTCTCTTTCAGGCGGTCCAATGCACCTCCACGGAGGTAGTTTGGAAGTTCATACATCGTGTACTTGTTCATGAACTTCTCGGTTCGGAGGACCTCACTCGTCAGACCTAGGTATGAATATGCCGTAAGGAAGGTAACTCGCTGGAAGCGAGTAAGAATAACTTGGACAATATGAGCCGTAGCTTTGGGGTATATCCTCGTAAGACGGCGGAAGGCTGTAGCAGGTATGACAGCAATAGTGGTGTCGACTGATGCCCTTGCAATAATGTCTGGATGCACAGACTGCGTTTTCTTCGGCTTGGGGCGCTTTTGGCGATTCTCCATAGGGGTAATCGGTCTTGAAGATTGCATTGGACTTAATGATTCATCGTTAAGTGACAATGGTGGTACGGATGGAAGTGGGCCTCGAGGGTAGTCCCCACTTGCCCCACTCTGCATTGGATGCCCAGCAGCGCTGCCTGGCCTTGCAGTGTCAGTGTCAGTGATAGAGGTAAATGGTGTTCCTAATCCATCCCCCGTCCGACCAAACGTGCTACTAGCACTAGAGTCTGGACCGCCGTCGAAACCTTCAAACTCATGTCGTAACTTGACATCCTCCGTGAAGAGACTGAGAATCGTGAACAATGAGCTCAATGGAGCTCCGTTTCTGACCTCCGTGAGAAGTTGGTATCCTTGAGCCCCCTTGCCACTCTCGTCCTCCTCATCATGAAATGCACCCTCGCTCGGATCTCTCCTCCGCCTGGCTTTCAAATCAACTTGGCATAGACTACACTCTCCACATATGCATTCCTCATTCTCACTGTGCCGGTTTTGCTTCACAAAAATCTGCATTAATCCATCCACAACAAGACAAAACCCCTTCTCTTCCTCCAACAAGAATGTTTCTCCCGCTATCAGCCGCCTAGTTTGCATATGCCTCGTTAACTCATGAAACACAGGTCTCTCAAGATACCCGAAGATCTTAATGGCACTCAAAAACTCATCAAGATAATTGTTAAGTCCTGGCTTCGAGTCCCCTTCTTGACTGTCTGGAAATAGGTCAATCTCCGGCTCCTTCCGTTGAGGCTCGTGTGGCAGAGTGGGATACATATTAAGGAAGCGATATCGGACAAACCATACCCCTCCCGATCCAATGGCAAAGGCTATGAAAAGCAGTGTCGTGAAGTTCATGGTGACTGTGAGGGAGGTGCTGAAGAGCATGAAGAGCCATGTTGGAACGGTATATGTACTGAATGTGACCAATGCAACGACAATCCTATGTACAAGGAGGGTAAAACTGTAGAAGAAGGAAAACACTGACCAGAGTGTCGAGGTCGAGTCGGAAGCTGCAGGGACTGGGAGGACTCTGGAGTGGTTCGCGATTGTGGTGGCCGTGTCCATTGCTGTTGCTGCTATTCGTTCTCGAATACTAGGTACAACAGACGAGCTCTATCTCGAGTGATCACAAAAGGCGAGCGCGCGAACTTCGTAAACCAGCCAAGACTGCTAGTAATGACGCAATGCACGGAGCCCTTGCATCAGGGTAACTCGGTACTGGTATCTTTTTTGTTTTTGTAAATCATTACCGTACATACTCCCCTCTGAAGAACACGTGAGGCCAAGAAATAGGTCCATCTCGTGCCCAGACTCTCTCGGTTTGGCTTGGCGTTGCCTTTTGTCCTGCGAGCGATAGTCTGGGTACGAGAACATATGAAAAGTACTACGGAGTACTCCATAACTAATAGGCGTTCCTCAGAGCACACTCTAGGTAGCTGTTCTCGTGCCCAGACCGAGACTGACCCAGAGTGGGTGCGATTTAAGCACCCACTCAAATAAATCGGTCTGGGCACGAGAACACAGGTAGCTAGTATTCAAGTCCCTCGAGTATTATTCTAGCTACCAATAAACTCTCATCTACAAAAGTCTTCTCTCCGCTTTATTACCCTCCGCTACAATTCCGCACCTACTCATAGCTTGTATTCTTACACCTCTAACTACGTGTAAGCTCTGCCAGGAACTCGGTACAGTATCAAGTACTCCCCAACCCCATTTTTTGTTTCGTTTGTTGTCTAGCTTAAGGGCCTCGAGGCCCAACAAGGAAACGTGCGCGTGGAAACGAGCAGTGCATTCCATTCTGCACCAATTTCGTGCAGGTGACAAACTAACTACCTGGGGTTGCGCCGGCCAATCAACATGGAATTCTTGTGCGTGCCATTCTCAATGCATCAAACAATACCCTGTAGCATATTAATAATCATCTAACATTTTCAGCCGCAAGAGGACAGCTGCAGCTCTCTGCACACCTCACCTGGAGCCTACGCAACTGCAGGCTCCCGCTCTTCTGTTCTCAATGGCCGTGTGCAGAAAGTGCAACAATGTGCATGGTTCCCCGGATCTGGTGTAGTCTGCTAATTCCCAACATGTATCAGTGTATATATAGCTAAGCTCAAATTCTTACATAAAGGTTACGTATAAGTAACCTCGTACGTATTTCAACATCAACGAAAATAATCCACCTATCTCACACCGTGGCAGCCTCAATCACCAGCAGTTTACTCTTGATTCTCACAAATTACCTACTCCTTCCCCGCATCTTCAATAGATCCCTCGTCATGAAGGCCACCGCAAGCTACAAGGGAATAGTTGTTGCTGAGACTGACAATTACGAGACGGTGGATGGAAATGTCTACGTTCGTCCAAACCCCAGGGATCTCCCACTACTGTAACTAACTGTGCCATAGTTTCCCCCGAGGTGACTACTACCACTGCATGGTTGTCAGCTTAGATGCCTCATACTTACTGTGAGACAGTTCCCTCAAGAAGGAATTCTTTACTGACTCTCCAACCCATACCACCTGCCCCTATAAGGGCTTAGCTAGCTACTACAATATCAATATTAACGGCATGTTTCTGCTCTACAATACGTCTCACGGAAAAGTCAACTAATTCTCTAAACCCATTTTATTTATAGGTAACGAAGACAGGGATGCTGCATGGTATTATCCACAATCAAAAATGAGTAACATCCAAGGATACGTTGCTTTCTGTGAGTTTGTCTTCAAAGAGTGTGTATGGTTTCGAGTCACTCGGGATTCATGCTGGAACAAAATATTGTGGCTAATACATCCTTAGACAAAAATAAGGTCGATATCAAGAGAGAATGAATTGATATCTAAAAGAAACAAGGTCAGGGTGAGTGCGTTATATATATAAGGTCTGTGGAGAGATTAAGCAGCCCCATTATCATGGGAAATTACAATGGAATTATGAATTGGTTATTCACATGTAACATACCCATGCAATAAGTTGATGGCTCGCACCCAGCCCAGAGGATGGATCTGAGTAAGAGAATACTCCAGAGTGTTTGTATTTAGTTTTATTTTATTTTTTCCTTTATGCTTTCTTAATAGCCCGTTGTAGTGTTGCTGTGTGCTGACACCGGGGGTGTCGGGAACTTTTGGGCTGGATAAGTTAACGAGCACTCACAACAAGTCAGATGCAGCTCAATTTCTCTGGGCTGCGTAGTAATACTCAGAGTGCTTGAAATGAATGCGGGATACGTCAGTACTGTTCTCGTGCCCAGCCTCTATATTACCTACCCTTTCGTCAGTACTATAGTACTATTATTAGCACAGTGCAGCCCGTAAAGCTTAGGCTATGAGGAGGAAAGAGATTGTAGTATTAATGGGCAATTATTACCTCGTGCAACGCTCATGGAAAGGCAAGCACTTTCACCTACCTATTCGTCCTCAAGTTCCGTATTCCTGTGTTGGCTCAAATATTTATCCTATATAGACCGATTTACCACCCAATCGGTCTGGGCACGAGATCACCCCAGACCGTAGGTTTGGTATACCTTCAATAGGGAAACCGCCTAGACTAGATTGACAAAGCGTGTTGCATTGCCAGTTAGGGCTTTGCCTCACCCCATACCTCCTCATATTTTGCTACGTACATCCACACAAGTTGCTTCCCTACTTGCTCCTCATTGTTCTTACCGCTGCTCAATAACGCAGCTTGGTAAAGGGTTTCATGCGCCACTCAGGTGCAACAATACGGAAGTACAGTATGAACCTTACTCCAGATTGGAAAGAAGACACAGGATAATGTAATAACAGACTATCCAGCCAGATTTCAATTACTCCAAGCAACAAAGATGGCCATTATATTATTACCTTGGCAAACCTTCGGTTCTCACAACACACGTTCAGCTTTTTAATACATCATTGTTGAGGATAGTATGATTCTACTCAAAGCATAGATGCAAATATTCACGAGCAAAAACAACAAATCAACCCATCTAAGATGCAAATACAAATATTATAAAGCTTCAGGCCCTCAGCAAGTTTAGACTTAGGAAAATTGCGTGAAGTCCGCTTGCCACTATCAGGAAACCACCCTTAGCTCAGAGTAGTCTCGAGTACCTAAGTAACCTATACTGCGCGTAGGACTTCGTTTGCCGCCCTAGTGCTGGAACCTGGAAGGTTTGATATCCAAGTGCCCGACCTCAGCCTATGAGAGTCGATCGGCTTTAAGGAAGCACGCGGCCCGAGTCTTGCTGTCCAGTTACTACACCTACATGTAGGTTCTACAATGCTCGCGTACCTCCTCGTGGGCTTGCATCCTCCGATGAGGCGAGATACATTGCCTCCATTCCACGGATACTTACTCGGTGTATTTCTAATCCCAATATCGTTACAAATATCCCCCAGAATTGGTGTTATATTTCCTGGGGAGCTGGGCAAGTACGAGTTTTGGGTATCTACTGTTCGGGCGCCCATATCAAACTTGCTGGACTATCACCTGATCCTCGAGCATATGTATGGGAGAGGGAGAAGCAAAAATATGACGCCCTTGCTAACTAAAGTTTGTGTATATCGGAAACCTCAATCCCATTAAGTTTAGAATTATTTAATTATATTAAGTTTTATGCATCAACTCTTGCTATTGTTTGAATACCAGGATATGATATGTGGCTAGTAGCTGTGGCAGCGGTACAGACTGGTGGCCAATGAAGGAACACTTCACTCTTATGGAATATGTGATGTGTGACGCTGTAGACGAGTATGAGAGCATGTACGATATGATGTGAACTGAGACGCAGTGAACTGTATGACTTGTATGATGTGATGTTCTATGTGAGCTATCCAGCTACCTATATATACACGACGAATAGATAGCACATGCTTCTCATATATGTGGCGTGAAATACATGATTAACTTCAGCATGTAAGGCTTCACATAGT
>Ga0307514_10003729_pt1 | contig 14377 bp, 13 predicted proteins | sample 16_EM_MG_FD_203088 | JGI IMG/M metagenome (GOLD analysis project Ga0307514, IMG submission 203088) | Populus trichocarpa ectomycorrhiza microbial communities from riparian zone in the Pacific Northwest, United States - 16_EM | ecosystem: Host-associated > Plants > Roots > Unclassified | place... | reverse complement strand
CCTTCACCGATGGCATCGGAGACCCGGAGCCGGCAAGCCCCGGCGGACACCGAGGGTGGGCTGATCGTGTCGCAGAGGTGCTCGCCGCCGGCACCGAGGACTTCGCGTACGCCAACCTCGCCATCCGGGGCCGGCTGCTTCAGCAGATCCTCGATGAGCAGGTCGAGGCTGCTCTCGAGCTCAAGCCAGACCTCATCTCCATCTCCGCGGGCGGCAACGACATCATCCGGCCGGGCACCGATCCCGACGAGGTGGCCGCGCGGTTCGAGGCCGGCCTTGCGAGGCTGACCAGCGAGGGCGCGACGGTCGTCATGTTCAACGGCCCTGACATCGGAATGACGCCGGTGCTGAGCCGGGTGCGGGGCAAGGTCGCGATCTACAACGAGAACCTGCGCGCCCTTGCGCAGAAGTACGACGCGGTCGTCGCGGACATGTGGGCGCTCCGCGAACTCAGCGACCCGCGCATGTGGGCGCCCGACCGGCTGCACTTCTCCCCCGTCGGACACCAGGCCGTGGCCCGCATGGTGCTTTCCGCTCTCAACGTCGAGAACGACCTCGAGCCCTTCGCGTCCGATCCGCTGCCGCGCACAGCGTGGCGCCAGGCGCGCGCGGAGGATGCCGTGTGGGCACGCACGCACTTCGTTCCGTGGGTGTTGCGGCGGCTGCGCCACCAGTCGAGCGGTGACAACGTGTCGCCGAAGCGCCCCGGCTTCTAGTCGAGCGGGGCTCTAGCGGCCGTAGGCCTGGGCCTCCGGGCACGCCCACGACTTGCTGCCCGCGACGAGGCCGACGCGGTTGAGGTACTCGAGCACGATGCCCTGGGCGACGAAGTAGTTGTTCTCGGTGTACTCGATGTCGCGAGCCGCGCAGTACTCCTTGACGATCTCGTTCGCCTTGCGGAGGTGCGGGCGCGGCATGCTGGGGAAGAGGTGGTGCTCGACCTGGAAGTTGAGCCCACCCATGAAGTGGTTCATGAACCAGCCACCGGTGACGTTGCGGCCGGTGAGCACCTGGCGACGCAGGAAGTCGACCTTGCTGTCTGCGGGCAGGATGCGCATGCCGATGTGGTTCGGCGCGAACGATGCACCCATGTAGAGACCGAAGATCGCGAGCTGAACGCCGAGGAAGGCGAACGCCATTCCGAGCGGCAGGAAGTAGAAGACGACAGAGAGGTAGGCGACGTTGCGGATCGACAGCAGCAGGATCGAGAAGACGCGCTTCTCGACCTTCTTACGCGAGAACACGGTGCTGTACGCGAGGCGGTGGAGGTTGATGCCCTCGAGCAGGAGTGCCGGGAAGAACAGCCAAGCCTGACGGCGAGCGAGCCAGGCGGCCGGTCCGCGCAGAGCCGCGGCGTCCTTCTCCTGGAAGACAATGAAGTCGGGCTCGATGTCTGGGTCCTTGCCGACCGTGTTCGGGTTGCCGTGGTGGCGGGTGTGCTTGTTCATCCACCACGAGTAGCTCATGCCGACGAAGAAGTCGGCGAGGATGCGGCCGCTCAGTTCGTTGGCCTTCCCAGATTCGAACACCTGGCGGTGGGCGGCCTCGTGGCCGAGGAAGGCGTACTGGGTGAACAGGATGCCGAGCACCGCGGCGACGATGAGGATGAACCAGCTGTCCTGCAGCAGGGCGAATCCGACCCACGCGCCGACGAACAGCACCGTGATCACGGCGAAGGTCGCGATATAGAAGCCCGTGCGGCGGCGAAGCAGCCCCGCGTCGCGCACGGTGTTCAGCAGCGCGGAGAACTCCGAGACGGGATTACCGATTCCACGCTGGCCGGTGCGGACGATACGAGAAGCGGGTACGCCGGAAGCGGCGGCTGAAGTAGTCAACGGACCTCTGAGACTGCAAGTCGACTTCCCAGCCAAGCGATTACGGGCAACTGCCCAACGGATGCTCAAAGAATAATGGACAACTCTGTGAATGACGTGCGACGACCCGAAGTGGGGTGGGCCTTGCGGTCTAGAACAGTTCCGTGGGATGGGACAGTCGCCATCCCGGGCCGGGGTCGTCAATCGTCGCGTCGAGCTCGATCGGCACCTCAATCGTGGAGGCGCCGACGGTGAAGGTCAGCATCCCGATGTCTTCGCCCTTGGTGCCGAGCGTGACGGGGCGGGCCTTCACGAGCAGGGAGATAGCGGTATCCGCCCACACGACGACGACTGCGTCCTCCGCCGCAACGGCATCCGCGGTGTCGCCCCAGAGCGTCGAGTAACTGCCGTACTCCTGGCCTGCACTCGCGAGCACCACCTCCTGGAAGCCCGGCTTGACGCTCTTCAGCAGGGTCACGACATCCGCATCGAGCACCTTGTGATCCTTCGCGCCGAGCATGACCCCGATGACCGTCACCGTCTCGTCCCCGACCTTCTGGTCGGCGGCGAACAGCAGGTTCGCCTCGTCGAGGGTGCCGGTCTTGATGCCGCGCACGCCGGCATCCCCCAACAGCTTGTTGGTGTTCTTGATCTCGCCGACACTCGGAATCGAGACGGCCTTCGTCGAGACGAGCACCGAGACAAGCGGATCGGCGAGGGCGAGTCGGCCGAGCTCGACAAGATCGGATGCCGTTCCCACGTTCTCCGGGTTCATTCCGGTGGCGTCGGTGAGCACCATGCTGCTGAGGCCGTGGTCTGCCAGCCAGGCATTCGCCACCGGCACGAACGCCGCCTCCGAGCCGAAGGCCCAGTTCACGAGGCTCTGGGCGTAGTTGTTCGCGCTCGCCACGACCGTCAGCTCGAGCACCTGTCGGTAGCTGAGCACGAGGCCGGCCTTCACCGGCTTCACCGACCCGAACCTCGCGAGGTAGTCGTTGTAGATCGCGACGTCAGCCTGGGTGAAGGCGATGTCTGCACCCGGCTCCTGCACCCCGAGCGGCTTGGCCTCGAGCACGACGAGCGCCGTCACGATCTTGGTGATGGATGCGAGCGGCAGAGGAGCGTCGGTGCCGCTCTTGGCGAGGATGCCGGGAAAGTCGACGGCGCCGACGGCGGTCGCCCCGTAGCCGGGGAACGTGAGGGTAGGCGCACTCGTCGTCGGAGCGATGTACGGGTCGAGGCTCGCCGCACTCGCGTGCAGCGGTGCGAGCAGTGTGAACGGCAGGTAGAACGCCGTCGCGAGCACGAGCCCGAGGCCACCGAAGACGGTGATCCGACGGCGTCGCAGGATCTGTCGTCGGGAGAGTGGCACCGCAACATCCTAGGTCGGGCTAGGCACGACCCCCGTCAACCGAGCGGATGACAACGTGTTCCTCTTCTGGCACCAGCACCGCCGTGTCGCGGTTGAGGCTCTCGCCGCGGAAGAACGGCTTCGACCCGGCGAAGAAGAACCAGGCCACCATGAGCACTGCGCCGAAGAGCAGCGAGCCGATTCCGACAACGAACACTCCCCCGACGCCGAACAGGATGGTGTACCCGTAGTCGGGGTCGAACATGTCGATCGCGGAGAAGATGAACGCGGCCGTGAGCATAAGTGCACCGAGCAGGGGGAAGAGGAACTTGAACACGAAATTGAACCGGTTCGCAAACAGCTCCCGCCGGAAGTACCAGATGCACGCGTAGCCCGTGATCGCGTAGTAGAAGGCGATGGCGAGGCCGAGCGAGAGGATCGAATCGCTGAGGAAGTCCTCGCTGATGATCGTCAGGCCCACGTAGAACACGATCGCGACGACGCCCATGACGATGGTCGAGAACGCGGGCGTCTTCCAGCGCGGGTGCACCTCGGCGAACCGCGACGGCAGCGCCTTGTACGCCGCCATCGCGAGTGTGCCGCGGGCGGTGGGCAGGATGGTGGTCTGGGTCGACGAGACCGCCGAGACCAGCACCGCGATCACCAGCAGCCACGCCCATGGACCGAACAGCACGTCCTTCACGGCGAAGAAGACATCCTCGGCGTTGCCCTCGTTGCCGAGGCCGATGCCTGCCTCGCCGAGGCCCGCGTACGCCATCGCCGCGATTGTGACGCCGACGTAGGTGACCAGCAGGATGAGGGTCGAGAGGATCGCGGCGCGGCCGGGCGTTCGCTGCGGATCCTTGGTCTCCTCGTTGAGGGCGAGACAGGTGTCCCACCCCCAGTAGATGAACAGGGCAAGCAGCACGGCTTCGGTGAACGCCGAGGGTGATTCGAAGGCAAACGGGTTGAACCAGTCGAGGGTGGGGGCCGTCGCACCCTCCGGCGCTGTTCCGTTGGCGATCGACACGATGACGGCGATGACGAAGGCCACGAGTGCGACGTACTGGATGCCGAGCAGCACGTTCTGCAGCTTCTCACCGATCTCGGTGCCGCGCACGCTGATGAAGGTCATGACGGCGATGAACACGACTCCCGTCGCTGTGACGATGAGAGGGTTCTCGGCTGCTGGAGGATAGACGAGCAGCCAGAGGTACTTACCGCCAATCTGCGCGAGGTTGGCGAGCACGATGATGCCGGCGACGGCGACTCCCCAGCCGCCGAGCCAGCCCACCCACGGGCCGAAGGCCTTGGTTGCCCACGTGAACGTGGTGCCGCAGTCGGGCACGGCTCGGTTGAGCTCGCGGTAGGCGAAAGCGATGAAGAACATCGGAATGAAAGCGATGATGAACGCGATCGGTGCCTGGGCGCCAACGGCCAGCACGACGAACCCGAGCGTCGCGGCGAGCGAGTAGACCGGAGCCGTCGATGCGAGCCCGATGACCGTCGAGCCGAACAGGCCGAGTGTTCCGGTGGCGAGGCCCTTGCCCGCCGGTGTCTCCGTGACAGTCATGAGCGCCTCCGTTGGTGTCCTATCGGGAGCCTAGCCACGCACCCGCAGGGCGTACAGGGCTACCGCGGAGGTCGCATTCGCCGCTGGCTAGCTCGGGCCGTCGTGCAGCTGCGGCCACGCGCCGATGGCTCCGAGGCGAGTGCCAGAGACGGCCGCATACCTCTCAATGCGGATAGCAAGCTCAACCCATTGCGTGTCGTCGGCGTTGATGCGTGTGAAGACCACGAACTTGAGTTTGGACGCGAGGGGGAAGCTGTTCGCGACGACCAGATCATCCATCCAGATCTCTTGCTGCGATGAGCACAGGGCCTCCGGGGTCACAGGCGTGAAGCCGTTCTCACGAAGAAGCGCGGCGACGACAAAGTCGTTCAAGTCATTGAGGAAGTTCAGCCGCTCAAAGCCTTCCACGGGACCGGCCGCGAAGTAGAGCTCTTTCTCCCCCAGCGCGGGATGAGTCAGCCGATGATCTTTCGGGAACTCCACGCCCTCGTATTCGAACGACGGTGAGAGTCGGCGGGGGTCGGCGAAATCAACCCAGTCAGTGCCAACGAACGGCGCGAGAACTGGCTGTAGATCTGGTGGCGTGGGCCGAGCAAAGACCTCGGGAGAACGCTTCGTTAGCTGCTTGGACAGACCACTCGAGTCTCGATCAACAGGATTCAGACCCTCCACGGCTTTGTGGTAACCAATAGGCACGAACACATCCAGGTCGACCCATTGCCCGGTCGATAGGACGACGCCCGTGCTTCCAAGCCGCACATCGCGAACCCTCTTTCCCCGGGTTTCGTTGTAGGTCGCTAGGTCGCAAGTGGGGTCGTAGGTTCTGCAAACCGCCTCGACATACGCCTCCAGCAGTTGAGCGACGTAGCGCTGGCGTACGAACGAGGCATTGACTGCCTTTCCGGATTGTCCCGTTACTAGCCCAGGCCACCCACCCAGGGGAATACCGTCTGGCACCGTCAGAAACTCAGAATCCCCGAAGGCGACGCCCCAAGCCCAAAGCACGTCGAGACTCGCCAGCGAACCATCGAAAACGTCTATCGATCCACCAGTGCTGGTGATCAGCTGACAAAGATCGTTGAGATCGATTTCACGCCGATTACGAACGTACGCCAAATACTCGAGAGCTTGTGATTCGGTGAGCAGAGTGAATTCTGTGAATTGATTCATCAGTTCCTCGGAGGGCTTGGCGACGCGGGCAAGTTGACCATGAAAGTTATGAACGCACCCGCAGGGCGTACAGGGCTACCGCCGAGGCCGCGGCCACATTGAGCGAGTCGACGCCGTGCAGCATCGGGATGGTCACGATCGAGTCGGCGAGGGCGAGGGCGCGCGGGCTGAGGCCGTCGCCCTCGGCTCCCAGCAGGATGGCGACGCGCTCCGGCGGGGAAACGGCGAAGTCGTCGAGGCTGACCGCGTCATCCGCGAGCGCGAGGGCCGCGAGATGGAAGCCCGCCGCTTTCAGTACCTCCGCCCCTTCTGGCCAGTCCGGCAGCCGCGTCCATGGAACCTGCAGCACCGTTCCCATGCTCACGCGCACGCTGCGGCGGTAGAGCGGGTCGGCACAGCGAGGCGTCACGAGCACGGCGTCGGCGCCAAGACCCGCGACCGAGCGGAAGATCGCGCCGACGTTGGTGTGGTCGACGACATCCTCGATGACAACGACCCGGCGCGCACTCTTCAGGAGCTCTGCCGGGTCGACGAGCACGGGTCGGTGCATGGATGCGAGCGCACCCCGGTGCATCTCGAACCCGGTGAGCTGTTCGAGCAACTCCGCTGTGCCGATGAAGACGGGAACGTCATGGTCCGCCAGTAACCGCTCGACCTCTGGCAGCCACTGCTCGAGCAGCAGCACCGATCGAGGCCGGTGGCCAGCGGCGAGGGCCCGGGCGATAACCTTGGCCGACTCGGCGATGTAGAGCCCGCCTGCCGGCTCGCTGACTCTGCGGAGCGCCACGTCAGTCAGCCCCTGGTAGTCCTTCAGCGCGGGGTCGGAGAGGTCGGTGATGCGGTGCACCTGCATGACGAACACCTCTCTTGACAGCATTTGGAAACATATCCGAAAACTGCGGTGTTTAGTCTTACAGCAGCAACGAGAGAAAGGCGCGTGCGATGTCGATGGCGACTGTGCCGACCAACGCCCTCTCTGCCGAGGCCGCGATCCAGTTCGATCGTGCCCTCGAGCTGCTCGAGGGTCGCGAGATCGCCGTTCTCACCGGTGCCGGTGTGAGCACGGATTCTGGCATCCCCGACTACCGCGGCGAGGGCGCGCCGGTTCGCAGCCCCATGACGTTCCAGCAGTTCATCGCCGACGCGCAGTACCGCAAGCGCTACTGGGCCGGAAGTCACCTCGGGTGGAGCCACTTCGACGCTGCCCGACCAAACGCCGGCCACCTAGCGCTTGCGCAGCTGGAGCAGTCGGGCATTATCAACGGCGTCGTCACCCAGAACGTCGACGGCCTGCACCTGCGCGCTGGATCCCAGCGCGTCGTCGATCTGCACGGCACCATGGACAAGGTGCGCTGCCTCCGCTGCGGCCAGGCCTTCGCGCGAGCCGACATCGCCGCCCGCATCGACGCGGCCAACCCGTGGCTTGAGACGACGGACCCGGCAGCCATCAACCCCGACGGTGACGCAAACGTCGCCTCCTTCGACGAGTTCATCACCCCCGACTGCACCGTCTGCGGTGGTGTGCTCAAGCCAGACATCGTGTTCTTCGGGGAGTTCGTGCCGACGGAGAAGTTCAGCGAGGCGGCGGCGCTCGTCAAGAAGTCCGGGGCGATGATCGTCGCCGGCTCGTCCCTCGTGGTGAACTCCGGCATCCGGTTGATCGACCAGGCAACGCGTCGGCGCATCCCGCTCATCGTCATCAACCGCGGTGAGACCAAGGGCGACACGAGGGCTGCCGTTAAGATCGATGCTGGCACGAGCGAGGTTCTCGTCGCGCTTATGGAGCGACTGGCTCGCTGACGGGCCTCCCCCACGCGAAAGGCACGCATGACCGAGCTCTATCTCGTGCGCCACGGCGAGACCGACTGGAATCGCGAGCACCGCATCCAGGGCAGCACCGACATCCCGCTCAACGACACCGGCCGCGGCCAGGCCGCGACCACCGGTCGCCTGCTGGCGCGACGGCAGTGGGATGCGATCGTCGCGAGCCCGTTGTCGCGAGCCTTCGAGACAGCGTCACTCATCGCCCGCGAGGTCGGACTCGGCGAGCCAGAGATCGAGCCCGCCATCGTCGAGCGCAACTACGGCGCTGCCGAGGGCATGACGGGGGTCGAGATCGACGCGCTCTACCCCGACGGCACTGACGTGCCTGGACGCGAGTCCCGCGAGGATGTCGTCGCCCGTGCGCTGCCCGCCCTCATCGCGATCGCGGACCGGTACCCCGGTCAGGCGGTCATCGTCGTGAGCCACGGCGGCGTCATCCGCAGCGTCCTCAACGCGGTGCAGCCGGGCACGAGCGCCAACGAGCTGATTCGCAACGGGTCAGTGCACAGCTTCCGCCACGTCGACGGCGCCCTGGAGCTCATCGCCTTCAACGACCCGATCGAAATCGAGTCGCTCGACTGCGCGACGGACGAACTCGAGGAGCAGAACGCGATCGAGGCGCGCGAGCTGGCCTAGCTCGACCTACACCTCGTCAGCGAGGGGGCCCGTGCCCAGAAACTCGCGGATGTGGTTGGCCGCGATACGGGGAACCTCGTAGTGGATGAGGTGCCCGACATTCGGGATCACGTGCAGCGTCGCATCGGGCATCATCCCCTCGAGCGCATGCAGGTGCTTCACCGCGGTGATCGGGTCTTTCTCCGCACCGATCAGCAGCGTCGGCATCGTGATCTTCGCGGCGAAGTCGCGCACGGTGTGGCTCACCGAGGCGTCGAAGGACTCGACGACGCTCTGCCTGCTGGCGAAGCGGCCGAAGTAGGTGTGGTGCTGGTCGTGGATGAAGCGACGCAGCGCCTTGTCTTTCGTCACGGCGAGCTTGACGCTCATGCCGCGGATGATCGCCCAGTTACCGAGCAGCCAGTAGCCGGCCTTCTCCGGCACGCGAAGCGACACCCGGTAGAACGCCATGGTGAGCCGGGTGAGGATGGCACTCGGGCCTTCGAGCGCGGAGGCCGCGATCGGGTTGATGAGGATGAGCTTGGGCGGGTCGACCAGCCCGTTGGCGATCGCGTAGCTCGAGATGATCGAGCCGAACGAGTGGCCGAGGATGACGGCCTTCTCGAGCTTCAGCTCGGCAAGGAACCCCGCGAGCCACTTCGCGTAGCCCTCGATGCTGTGCGGCACCTCGGTGAGCGGGCCCGACTCGCCGAACCCCGGCATGTCGGCGCCGATGAAACGCACGTCGGCGAACTGGGCGATGACCGGCTCGAGGCCGTGGTGCTCCCCGCGGTAGCCGTGGGCGACGACGATGGTGACGGCGGCATCCACCGGTCCGTAGTCCCAGTAGTGCGTCTCGCTGCCGAGAATCGTGACAACCCCCGCGCGAATGGGCATCGTCGAGAGCAGGGCGGCGTAGGGCGAGAAGACTGGCATCGCCTCAAGTTTAGGCCCGGCATCCCGCGTATTCCGGCACGGTGGACACGGAGCAATGCGCGGAAGCTCGCACCTAGACTCGAAAGCGACCGCCTGACCACCTCAGCACGAGAGAGCCGCCTGTGACCTTTACCGCACCCATCCAGTTGCCCGGCCTAGCCCTCGACCCGCAGTGGTACAAGCGGGCCGTGTTCTACGAGGTGATGGTGCGGGCGTTCCTCGACAGTAATGCCGATGGGTCAGGTGACCTCAAGGGCCTCATCTCCAAGCTCGACTACCTGCAGTGGCTCGGCATCGACGCGCTCTGGCTTCCCCCCTTCTTCTCGTCGCCCCTCCGCGACGGCGGCTATGACGTCGCCGACTACCGCTCGATCCTCGCCGAGTTCGGCACCATCGAGGAGTTCCGCGAGCTCGTCACCAAGGCCCACGAGCGCAACATGCGCGTCGTCATCGACCTGCCGATCAACCACACCTCCGACACCCACGAGTGGTTCCAGCAGTCGCGCAGCGACCCGGACGGCCCGTTCGGCGACTACTACATGTGGAGCGAGACCGACGACAAGTTTCCCGACGTGCGCATCATCTTCACCGACTACGAGGACTCGAACTGGGCCTTCGACCCGGTGCGCCGTCAGTTCTACTTCCACCGCTTCTTCTCCCACCAGCCCGACCTCAACTACGAGAACCCGGCTGTCGTGGATGCCGTGTTCGACATCGTGCGGTTCTGGCTCGATCTGGGCGTCGACGGCTTCCGCCTCGACGCCATCCCGTACCTCTTCGTCTCCGAGGGAGGCACGGGAGAGGGTGAGCCGCCGACGCACGACTTCCTCAAGCGCCTTCGCGCCATGGTCGACCAGGACTACCCTGGCCGCGTCATGATCGCCGAGGCCAACCAGTGGCCGAACGAGGTCGCTGCCTTCCTCGGCACCGACGAGGAGCCGGAGTGCCACATGGCCTTCGACTTCCCCGCGATGCCCCGCATCTTCTACTCGCTGCGCTCCCAGCAGGCCGGTGAGCTCGTTCGGGTGCTGTCCGAGCACACTCACGTACCCGACGGCGCAGGCTGGGGCGTATTCCTTCGCAACCACGACGAGCTCACGCTCGAGATGGTTACAGAGGAGTACCGCCAGGCGATGTACGGCTGGTACGCCTACGACCCGAGGATGCGCGTGAACGTCGGCATCCGCCGTCGCCTCTCCCCGCTGCTCGACAACAGTCGCGCCGAACTGGAGCTCGCGCACGCCCTTCTCTTCTCGCTGCAGGGCTCCCCCTTCCTGTACTACGGCGACGAGATCGGCATGGGCGACAACATCTGGCTCCCCGATCGCGACGCGTCGCGCACGCCGATGCAGTGGACCCCCGACCGCAACGCCGGCTTCTCTGCCGCAGACCCGGGCAAGCTCTACCTTCCGGTCGTGCAGTCGCTCGTCTACAACTACCACCACATCAACGTCGAGGCGCAGCTCGCGCAGTCGCGATCACTGCTGCACTGGATCCGCAATGTCATCCACGTGCGCAAGAACCACCCGGCCTTCGGCCTCGGAACGCTGCGCGTCATCCCGACCAACCACGACTCGATCCTCGCCTTCGCGCGCGAGTACCCGGGCTCTGGCAACCAGTTCGGGGATGCCCCGGAGACGGTGCTGTGCGTCTTCAGCTTCGCGCACAACCCTGCCTCGTTCACCCTCGAGGACCCGTCGCTCGCCGGCCAGTCCCTCACCGACCTCTTCGGCGGCGGCGAGTTTCCCGCCTTCGACGCAGACGGCACGCTCACGCTCACCATGGGCACGCAGGGCTTCTACTGGCTCCACGTCGGTGACAGCCACTTCGGCGGCGGAGCCGGCGGCCGATAGATACAGTGGCGGCGGAGCCGGCGCCCGGTAGGTCGCCGCTCCCGCGTCGGCGGTCGCCCGTATCCTGTCCCCATGAGTGATCCATGGCACCACACGCTCGGCGTCTTCGATCTGGAGACGACGGGCATCGATGTCACCACGAGTCGCATCGTCTCGGCCCACGTCGGTGTGATCGGCCCAGACGGCGCGGTGCTCGAACGGCTCGACTGGCTCGCTGACCCCGGCATCGAGATTCCGGAGCAGGCCAGCGCTGTGCACGGAATCACCACCCAGCGCGCCCGCACCGAGGGCCGTGCCGCTGCCGAGGTCGTCAACGAGATCGTCATTGCGATCGCCGACCTGTTCTCCCGCGGGCACGCCCTGACGATCTACAACGCCTCCTACGATCTCAGCCTCCTCGCACACGAGGCCCGGCGATACGGCATCGACCCGCTCTACCTGCCGAGCCCGATCGTCGACCCGCTCGTGCTCGACAAGGTGGTCGACCGGTACCGCAAGGGAAAGCGCACTCTCGAGGCAGCCGCCCTGCACTACGGGGTCGACCTCACCGACGCGCACGATGCCGGCGCAGATGCGATTGCGGCCGGTCGCGTCGCCCAGGCCTTGGCGGGTCGTTACCCCAACGAGCTGTCCCTCGACGCCGCCGAGCTCCACGCCCGCCAGATCGAGTGGGCAGCGGAGCACGCCGCGAGCTTCCAGGACTACATGCGCCGTACCCATAACCCCGACTTCACCGACAGCGGTCTCTGGCCGGTGCGCTGACGCCGCGAGGGCAGAGGAAAGGGCAGGAGCCGAAACCCCTGCCCTTTTCGAAAGACTGCTGCTTACGCGCCGAAACCCTTGTAGCGGGTGTTGAACTTCTCGACGCGGCCGGCGGAGTCCATGATGCGCTGCTTGCCCGTGTAGAACGGGTGCGAGGCGGAGGAGATCTCGACGTCGATGACCGGGTAGGTCACGCCATCCAGCTCGATGGTCTTGTCGCTCGTCGCGGTCGAGCGCGTGAGGAAGGTCTCACCGGAGGCGAGGTCGCGGAACACGATGGCCTCGTAGGTGGGGTGGATATCGGTCTTCATGGGATGTCCTTATAAAAAGAGAAGTCAGTACGGCGTAGGCCGACGCACTAGCTTATCAGAGGTTGGTGCGGTGCTGAAGCTCGGGGTTCGGGTCAGACTGCGCGGGCCGTGAAGCGGCCGTCGACCGCCGTCACGTCGAGCTCGAGGCCGAAGGTCAGGCTGAGGTTCGCTGCGTTGATCACGTCGTCAATCGGGCCGGCGGCCGTGATCTGACCCTTCTTGAGCAGCAGCGCGTGGGTGAAGCCGGGCGGGATCTCCTCGACGTGGTGGGTCACCATGACGATGGCGGGCGCCTGGGGTGCACTGGCATAACCGCCGAGCAGCTTGAGCAGCTCCTCGCGGGCTCCGAGGTCGAGGGAGGCGGCCGGCTCGTCGAGCAGCAGCATCTCCGGGTCGGTCATGACGGCTCTGGCGATCTGCACGCGCTTCTGCTCGCCGTCGCTGAGCCCGCCGAATCTGCGGTTCTCCAGCGCATCGAGCCGCCACTCGGCGAGCACACGGCGCGCGCGGCGCACGTCGATTTCCTCGTACTCCTCGTTCCAACGGCCCGTGACCGAGTACGCGGCGGTGAGCACGACGTTGATGACCGTCTCGTCGGCGGGAACCTGCTTGGCGAGCGCCGTTGAGGCGAAGCCGATGCGCGGGCGCAGCTCGAACAGGTCGATCGCCCCGAGCTTGTCATCGAGCACGCGCGCCGTGCCGGAGGTGGGGTGGATGGATGCCGAGGCGAGCTGCAGCAGCGTCGTCTTACCAGCGCCGTTGGGCCCGAGGATCGCCCATCGCTCGTTGCTGTCGACGTTCCACGTCACCGCGTTGAGGATGGGGTTGCCGTCACGGACGACGGACACATCGTTGAGCTCGAGAACGCTAGACATTTGCTTCCAGTTTAGGCGGGTAGTTCAGATCTCAGACGAGCGACTCGTAGATCGCGCGGGTCTGGCTCGCGATCCGCTCCCAGCCGAAGTCGGTGCGGGCGCGCTCGAGTCCGGCAGCGCCCATGGTCTTCGCCGTGTCCGGGTCGGCGAGCACCTCGTTGAGGGTTGCAGCCAGGTCGTTGACGAACCTGTCTGGGTCTGTGGGGGTTCCGGTGCCATCCGTCGCCTGATCGATGGGAACGAGGCGACCCGTCACGCCATCGACGATGACCTCGGGGATGCCGCCCGTCGCGGTGCCGACCACGGGGATGCCGCACGCCATCGCCTCAAGGTTGACGATGCCGAGCGGCTCGTAGACGGAGGGGCAGACGAAGGTCGTGCCCTGGGTGAGTACGGCGGAGAGCTCGTACTGGCTGAGCAGACGGTCGATCCAGACGACGCCGTCACGCTGCTCGGTGAGGGCGACGACTCCCGCCTTGACCTCCTCGAGGATCTCCGGCGTGTCCGGGGCGCCGGCGCACAGGATGAGCTGCACGTCCTTCGGCAGCTGCTGGGCCGCGCGCAGCAGGTACGGCAGGCCCTTCTGCCGCGTGATGCGGCCGACGAAGACGACCGACGGGCGGGTCGGGTCGATTCCGAGGCTGCGAACGAGGTCGTCGTCCTCGACAGGGTGCCAACGCTCCAGGTCGATGCCGTTGTAGACGGTGGTGACCTTCGACTCGTCGAGGAACGGGTAGGCGGTGAGGATGTCGCGGCGCATGCCGTCGCTCACCGCGATGACCTTCGCAGCGCCGGCGAACGCGGTCGCCTCGATCCAGCTCGAGACTCGGTAGCCGCCACCGAGCTGCTCTGCCTTCCACGGGCGCAGGGGCTCCAGGCTGTGCGCGGTGACAACGTGTGGGATGCCGTGCAGCAGCGAGGCGATGTGACCGGCGCCGTTCGCGTACCAGGTGTGCGAGTGCACGACATCGGCGCCCTCGACATCCTGGGCGATCTGCAGGTCGACCCCGAGGGTCGCGAGCGCCGGGTTCGCCGTCGCGAGGCCGGGCGGCACGAGGTAGGCGTGGGTGTTGGCCTCTTCGCGCGGCTGGCCGAAGGCGCGAACGACGACGTCGAGGTGCGGTCGCAGTGCACGGGTGAGCTCGGCGACGTGAACGCCAGCGCCCCCGTAGACCTCGGGAGGATATTCTCGGGTAATCAGGTCGACTCGCATCTGTCAAACGCTAGTACGCCCCAGACGCCTCGCCTACTCTGTAGCCATGCCTTCAAAGAAGATCTTCGGTATCGTGCTCG
>Ga0307514_10003728_pt1 | contig 14379 bp, 6 predicted proteins | sample 16_EM_MG_FD_203088 | JGI IMG/M metagenome (GOLD analysis project Ga0307514, IMG submission 203088) | Populus trichocarpa ectomycorrhiza microbial communities from riparian zone in the Pacific Northwest, United States - 16_EM | ecosystem: Host-associated > Plants > Roots > Unclassified | place... | reverse complement strand
ATCCTTCATCAAAGTTGTAGTCCGGGACACATAGATGAATTTGGGCTTTTGAATCGCTTCATTTCAATATCAGAAGCTCAAGATATTCCCGTTTGAATATCTAGTGTGAAAGCAGGGATTCCTGCCACGAAAAGGATTTTCGCCCAAGTTCGCGGGCCTGATTCGAGGGATTTTTTCTGGACCAAGGACTGAATTGAAAAGTGCTAAAATGAGGGATTTAATTGAAGAAGGATATTGGAAGCTGGAGACGGGGCTTGATAATCATAAATGACATGATTTCTACCACACCGAATAAGGAAAATCACGTTTTTGTGCAGCTATAATTCATAGGAAACAATAGCTTTTGACAGCTGCAAAATGCCATAAAGAGAAGAACCTCACCATCATCTAATGGCTGGGATTTTATCCCTAACATAGATGGCTGGGATGATGTGTTAATGTTGGAAAGAAATCACTAGAATCAACACATAATCAATGACAATATTGTAGTTTCCTCATTTTAATTATTTGGCTACAAATCAGCTGGGATTTGCATCCTAGATTAATGCATTGAATCTTTTCTAATAATAGTTGTGTATAGACTATATATACGGTGCCTCTGCTGACCTAAAAAGAGAGAAAAACGGAAAAAAGAAGAAGAAGGGAAGCAGGACAGAAAAGAGAAAGAAAGAGCAGGCAGAAAAACAGAAAAAGAAAGACAAAAAACGCAAGAGAGAACAGGGGAGAAGAAAGTGCAGGAACCAGTAGAGAAAGTGACGAAGATGCAGAGGAAAGAAAAAGCAAAAAACAGACGCAAATACATAACAGAAGGAAGAAGGTTGAAACAGACAAACACAGACCGAGCAACCATCACACTTTCAACGTTGCTGCAGCTTCTTCGTCTCCAGGTCTGTTTCTCTTCACCTTTTGCATGCATTTTTTCTTTGTGTTTGCACTGTTCAAGTGAATTATAATTCACTCGAACAATAACGAGGTCTTTCTTATGGCATTTTCCTTTGTTATTGTATTGTTCAAGTGAATTAATTCACTTGAACAGTACTCGCTAGCTTTCCTTAAACTTTAAACTGCACCCTTTTGTGTCCAGCCGGGTCACTTGCTTGGGCAAGTGACCTGGCCAGACTTACTTTTTTTTTTTTTGAAAAACAATAAAAGAAAGAGAAAGATATTTATTTTCTGGCATATTTATTTTAAAGTTTGAATTTTTTATGTTGTAAAAAAAATATATACCAATCTTGAATTTAGAATGCCCGGTTTTCGACGTAATATGACAAATATACATATATATCAAAAAAATGTTTTCATGCATACAACCAATACTCTAACATATTTTGAACTTTTTTTTATATATAAAAAAATATATTGGAAGTTTCGAAAATGTGTTTTCGCATGGATTTCTTAAACACAACAAAAATTATTTTCTTGCATTTCTGGATTTTACAACATGTTTGTAAAACTCCAAAAGGTATTGGCTAATATTCTAAAAAAATAAAAAATCTTATTTTGGGGGGAATTCATCTATTATTCACCGTTAATGTTTGGATAAAGAAATCCTAAAGGGATGAATATTCAAAATATTATTGAGAATAACTTGTTATTATCCATTGTTAATATTTGCATAAAGAAACCTTAAGTGGTAAATATCCAAAATAATTTTCTAGGGATAATAAGTTCTCACACATCCTTGAAAGAAGCCTTGATTATAATCGAGGACATTTCAATTTTTTTTACTCCATGGTTTACGAGCCGTGAGAGTATAAAACACTAAGACAAAAATAGGTTTTTAAAGCGCCCTAGATTACTAAATTTTTGTTCCTCCTCCTTGCGATTTACGAGTCGTAAACTCTTGAAATACTAAGGGAAAATGAGCTTTTAAAGCACATGAAATCTCCTTGGGTTTCTATCTTAATAAATTTAGTTTGAATCAAACCTAGAAAAACTGATGGAATTATAAAACATCAACACCATAGCAATTATAAAGCAAACCAAACACCAAGCAACTTACTTTAGGTCGGGCGTACTAGATCTGCTAATACATTCTCTTTACGCAACCAGTCCCTTGCCTTAGAATCTCTGAAAGACCAGTTAGGGTTCCTAATGACCATAATACTTGGTGGCGACTCCCTTTATCCACAAATAAACAAAAACCCCGAAATCAATCGAGGGTCACCGCTCCGCCGCGAAGATGCGACAATTATAAAGAACAAATTAAATATAGTCTAGATAAAAAGTTCATTATTTCTTTTAAGTGATAAATGAGATATTAACTTGTGACTTAATAAATATTGTTGATTTTGTTACAATTCAGTCACAAGCTCACTATGAGTAATTATTAGTTTTTTTTTTTTCGTAGATTTAAGAAATCATAGATTATCAAGTTGTAATATCAAACTTTCAGATCGTAATTTTGAACATTCTATTTTGAAATGTAATTTAAATATCCTCATATTAAAACTAACAATGATCTTTGATTAATTAAGGTCATATAATGTATTTATTGTTTAAAACTTAATAACGCTATTGTCTTACATGATTATTATATTTTTCATTGCAATTTGAGTAGTAACTATATAAATGGACTTAACTTATGTATAATTATATTTATTCCAGTGTTGGTTGTTATGGAGTTAATGTAAGTGCCTTGATGTTTTAATTATTAAGATGGATGTAAAATTAATTAATTAATGTCTTAGTGGTATGAAATATCGAGAATGAATTAAGGAATGATAGATATAATGAGATAAGAGCCAAGATGATTGGATTGGAAGTTGGGGTGAAGGGTTTGTGGTGAGAAGGAAAAATAAAAAAAAGTTCATAAGTAGGTCTTGTTCTTATGTGAGAAGAGAAAAAGAAAAGAAAACATTGTGGGTATAATATAAGACTTATTTATAGCCTATGATGCTGCCCAATAATCCTAGAAACTAAAAGGAAAGTTATCGCCCCTTTGGTTTCCAAGTTAGAATAGGATTCTAATCTCAACCTTGTATTTATCTCTTTTTTGGAAGGAAAAGATGTTGCATTTAATGCTCTTTTGTGCCGCAACATGTGTTTCCCAAGTTAGCTTGAATTACTTTGTTTCTTTTGTTATGTTTTCCCCTCACCTAACAAGAAAAATAAAATAAAAATAATAAATCCTAATATTTAAATGAAATAATTAATGTTCTTATACATAATATGAAATTCAAAACTAACTAGGAATCCACAAAACACATGTAAACATCATAAAACAAAGATGGCTGAAATTGATACAAAATTGGCAGCCTTGTTGTTGAAACTTCATGACCCAAATAAGTGTGGATTGGTCCATCTTGTACATGGATTAAATGTACCAAGACCTCCTTTTGATGCTCTAAATGATCTCTAAGTTCAATCTTAGCCAAAACTTGCACAACCAGTCAATTCAATACTTTTTTCAATGCATTCACTTTGTACCTTGTGATAGGCCTATTTGAAATGTGTAATGGGTCCTTGATGTTCGTCGACTAATCCACATCACTTAGGGGCATATATAAAAGTGTCAATCTAAATAATTTAATAGTTCCTCACACATTCTCACATGGAACCTTTTAGCAATGTTAAATCTAGTTAAGCCTGACGTATCAACATGATGACCCATTCACTCGGCCACTAAACCTAGTTAAGTTTCAAAGTAAACCAGGTCAGAGATTACTTAAGTGGGCTAATCAGCTTGACACGTACACCCTTCAATCAGTAGACCTGGCTAAAACTTAGTTTGATTTTTTTTTTCAAAAATATCAATTTAACATTTTTATAAAAACAAAATAATGACGTTTTAGATTAACCCGAGTCAAACTAGATTTACCCACCCAACCCATGACCTAGGTCATGGCCTTGGCCGGGTTAATTAACCTTGCTTTATGGAATCTATTTTTTATTTAATTAAATAATTATAAAAATAAATATTTGTGTGAAAGAAAACAAATAAAATTATAAATTGAAATGTAATTTTTTCATCGAAATTATTTTTATTTATTCATGTATTTTTTATAACAAAAACTATTATTTTTATTAGCAGCATAGTTCATTGAATAAAAAGTAACAACAATAAAAAAAATAAAGTTCGAAGAAATTATAACAATTTGAAATAAAAAGAAAAAAATGTACATTTCAATAAAAGCTATTTTTCTTGAACTTTTGATGAAAATAAGTTTTTTTACAAGGAGAATTATTTTTTAAGAAACAATTTCATTATGATAGTGAAAGCAAGTTTCTACTTAAAAAATTCATGAATTGATCATCTATATGCAACTATCTTAATAAAATGAGAACAAAAAATTTCAAAATATTATGTAAAATAAAAAATTAAATATTTTATTTTCATTAAATATTAATGAGAATATTATTTTAAAAATTATATATGTTAGGTCAATACATAATTATCCATAAAGCAATCGACAATATCATTATAAAAAAGTCCTAGTCTTCTTAAAAACATTATATTTCTTTTACAGAGAGCATGTTTTATGAATAAAATGCGATGACAATTAAAATAAAGGTTTATCAAATTTTCAACCATTTAAAATAAGTAGGAAAAATGTAATTATTCAATCTAAACTTCATTTTCTTATTAATTCATTTCTTTATTATTTTAACAAAAGCATTTTTTTTAATTGTATGTATTGCTTTTTAAATAAAAACCTATTATAATCTTAGAAGCAAGTTTTCAGAAAATATTAAAATAATCTCTCAATATTTTGTATGTGATGGAAGGTAAAAAAAAAAGGTGATAAAATGATGTTAAAAATCTATTAAATTTTAAAAATAAAACTTTCGTTGATTATTCATGATCATTTTTAATTTTGTTTTTTTTTGCATATTAGGTACAATATAACTGAAAAATAAATTGTTAACATTCCCCTAAAGACCTATAATATTATTTGAGAACTACAATAAAATTTAATAATAATCTAAATATCATGATAAATATTTTTTAGAGTAAATTACTCAGAACATCTTATGGTTCGGTCATTTCTTCACTTTGAAACTATGTTTTTTAGTATTACACTTTGCAACTTTGATCAAATTAGATTTTGAAAATAAACAAAAAGATAATAATACCCCTTCCACTCCATTATTTACATTACATTACAACAAAACATAGCTCATTCTCAACTTGAAAAATCTTTGAGTTTCTTAAAGCATTTCCTCAACATAGAAAGTCTTTTTCTTGCAAATAATCTTTTCACCGGAAAGGTTTCAAAGTCTATAAGTTCATTTCGTAATCTCCAGCTCTTCAACTTATTAGGAAACAATTTTCAGGAAGGACTTGTTGATATTCTAGAATTAAGGCAATTATAACACCTTAAAGGGAGGTGGGAGGTGGATTAAGTGTATCACTAATATTAACAAATAATACAATTTAATTTAAATAAACACAATAATCAACAATATAATTAAAGTGCTTAAAATAAAAAGATAAGAGAGAAAATTTGCAAACTCATTTTTAACATGGTTCGGCAAGCTTACATTCACACCTCAAGTACCAAATCATACTTGAGTATTGTATTCTTTAACTTGTTCAAGTTTTAGAGTACAATGACCACTTGGTGAATCCACACTAAGATTTTTACATCACTTGAAGATATGCCCTTTTCAATTTTTTTTTGTTGGTGAAAATACCTCACGAAAACCAAGAGTTTTATACTAACACTCAAATGTTTATAAGTGTGATTTTTGTTATCATAATTTACTCTTTTGATAGACTGGATATTATAGCTGAAACTTATAGCATCTCAATATCTCACAAGATAACACTTGTTGTAACTCAATTTTGGGTTCCCAAAAATTATCAAAAAAAGAAAAAGAAAAATGGATAAGGGGGGACTTAATTAAAAGTTGAAGGACTAAATTGAACTTAGTGACCAAGGTTAGGAGCCCAATGACAAAAATAGAGGGTCTAATTGAAGAAAACAATGAGAATTTGAGATCAAATTAAAGAAAGATATTGAATATTAGGGCAGACTTACAAAATACTTAAGTTCAGGGACTTAATCGAACTCTTGAAGAGCCTGATTGATTTAATCGAGGGCTTAATCAAAAGCAAAAGTAAGTTAGAAAGTCAATTTGGCTAAAACCAGAAGAATTAATTAAGTTCAAGGACTTAATTAAATCTTTGATGAGTTTAATTGACTTATTTAAAAACTTAATTGAAGAAAAATTAAGTTTAAAGGTCTAACTCGGATGAATTCACGAAGAATCTTGAAGATTAAAGATTAGGGACACAATTAAAACTCGAAAAGGCTAAATTGATGCAATGAGGGGTTCAATTGAAAGAAATTTAAAGATTAAAGATTAATTGAGAGTCAAATTGAAGAATTTTAAGACTAATGACCACTTTGTAAAAAATACATCAATTTGAGGATTCAATTAAAAAAGGCTAAGGATGAAATTGCAACGAACTCAAAAGATGAGGGTTGATTAGGGTTCCATTACAAAAGATTCAAAATCAAATTAAAAAATACTATAATTTTATTATTCATTATTTTCTTCCCATTAAAACAAAAGAAAAAAATGTGCAAGAACCTTTCAGCCCTAATTTTTCTTCATCTCTTCAGCAAACCGCACATATTTTATGGTAGAGGTAAGAAAAAAACCGAAAAACCGAAAAAACTGAGAAAAACGAAAAAAAAATAACTAAAAAAACCGAACCGTGAAAAAAACCGATTAAAATTTTAAAAAACCTGACTGGTTCGGTTTCGATTTATAAGTTTGAAATCAAAAAAACCGAACCGAACCCAAAAAAAAACCCAGAAAAAACTGAGCCAAACCGGAAAAAAACCGAGCCAAATCGAAAAAACCGAGCTAAATCGAAAAAACCGAACAAACCGGTTTGAACCGGTTTTTGTCCAAAAAAACCGAACCGAAACCGGTCGGTTTGAACCGGTTTCGGTTTTTTTTTAAAAATTTTGATTTTATTATTTTTTTTATAAAAACTGAACCGAACTAAAAATAATCACTCTTATTTTATGCTAACTTACACTCAATTACTTGTACTTCACTTTTTAAGTTAAATTACAGCTCCGATTGCTCAAAAAATAACTGTAAATTCTCTTTCAAAAACAGTATCCAGTGCTACCCCACCTATAAAAACAGCCTTGTATCATTTACCGGTTACAAAGCAGGACAAGCTTAGCTTCTATCAATGTCCAGAATCTATCCCCAAACATTAATGGTTTAAGACGAGCCATCTCATAGGATCCAAAGCCTATAAAATAGCTCAAAAACCTTAAACCAGGGGAGGCGGGGCACTTTTCAGCCTCCTGTGCACTCCTCCTCAACACCACCACCAGCCTCTCCCCAGCACCACCGTGACCTCCTTAACCACTCCAGCAGCTTCAAACGTGAGCAGAGTCTTCATTCCAGTAAACAGCTTCTCCTTGCACTAGCACCAGCCATGACAGCTCCTCCTTCCAGCGGTGTTACCTTCTCTGCACGTCTAGTGGAATCACGCCATTACTAAGCGGATAATTAGTTTCAGTCCAGCAGAGGTTCCCATTGCCAGCAGAGGGCCAGTTTCAATCCAACCCCATGCAGTGTCCAGTAACTCTTCATCTCCACAGCACTGACTCTCCTCCTCTAGCTCGCTGTCGTGATCTCCTCTCTTCTGCACCAGCGTTGTGGACGAGAATTCCATCAACAAAGTCTTCAGCAGTTGCACCGTGACCTATGATCAATCCATGGGCATTAATTAGGATCTACTCTAACCAAGAATATTGTCAGACCCGCTGACCTTTTTTGTTGTTAAAGCTTTGGAGGCAAAAGGTTTGATTTCTTTTAGTTTCGTATGGAGGTTCTCTTGACATGAAAAGGGTTTGAAAAATAACTCTTTCTTTTTTGTGCCTTGATTAAACTAGCATCCTAAAAGGGCATAGCAATGTTTGTTTCCAAAGGATATGGAGGATCTTAGTTTTTGTTTGCAGAATCAGTCATTTTGATCCTATTGTGGCCAAACTCATGCTTAATTTTTGTTTAGGTTTAGCTTTAAAAGATTTTGGGTCGTTTTCTTTTCCTGGATCAAGGCTTTTTGTTTGTTTAAAAAGAGATGGCCATACGTTTTTCTTTGGAAGAGCCTGGGCTGAGCCCTTTTATTGCCTAAGGCTATGTTTGGTTCAATGAAAATTTACAAAGGAAGAAAAATGCCTTTTTTGGTCCTTAAAATATGTTTTACAAACATGCCCTATCGATTTTCCAGCGGTATTCTCTTTTCTTTTTCTAGTGTTTTGCCGAACAAACCCCAAATAATTTTCAAGAATTCTGAAAAAAATTCAAGTACTATTTTAAAATTATTTATGAATCCTTCGTATGTTTCTCAACCATTTCATTTAATTTTAGGCTGTAAATTTATACGGTAAGATACTGGCCTGATATTAAATATACATGTTTGTCTTCAAAATTTCAGAAAATTACAAAAAAATCAAAACAATTCCTTAGTTAAAAAACACAAAAACACATTTATTTTTATTTGTGTGCATATAACTGAATTCTAAAAAATATTTCATGTATATTTTATAAAAAAATAAAAAAATTGAATTTTCATCATACTTTGAAAAATATAAAAAATCAATTAGTGAGTGTTATAATTAATTTATGATTATTTATAAGGATTTGATCAACATTTCAAAAATACCACAAAAAATAATTTGTTTAATTAATATATTGGGTATGAATTTTACAATGTAATGCATATCCCTGTTACAAAATTAAATGAATTAACAAAATAAAATGTCAGAAATTAGTTATAAACTTTAATATTTGAGGGTATAAAATTATACTGTAAAACATATCCCCAGATATAAAAGATATAAAATAAAAATAAATAAACAATTAAAACTTAAACCTTAAAATAATTAGATTTTAGCTCAATAAAATAAATCCTATTACTGAAAACACCTTTCTTAAACATTAAATAAAGTAATGAATAGAAATAAAGTTTTTTAAAAAATCAACCCAGCTTTTTTATATTAAACTAATTTTTTTATCTAAATTTTTATAAATTATTAATTTTTTTTTAGTGATTATAATATTATATAATAATTTTTAAATTTTAAATTTTAAATTTTATAATTTCTCTCAATACATTTAAAAAAAAAAACATTGATGAGAAGGAAAACCCGAGCACTGAACACCGTGAACGCCATGACAACACATACAGGATTAGTTCCGAGCACTAAACACCGTGCACGCCATGACAAAACTTACAGGATTAGAAATAAATGATAAAATAAAGGATGCATGGGTTTTGTAACGGTGCTCCTAAAAATTAAAAGATTGACTACGGTATCTGAGCCGCAGCTTTTTAGAGAGAGAGAATGGCGGTTTTCAATATTTTATCAACTTCCGCCGGCGCAGGCGCTACCTTCTCATTTCTTTCCTCCTCTTCTTCTTTTTTAATTCTAATAATTATTTTAACAATTATTGTTATTGTTATTATTATTATTCTAATAATTATTACAGTAATAAAAAATTCCCAACCCCTCGTGTTTATCACTTCTCTCTTGTCTCTTCTCAAACCAAATCAAAATCATCTTCAAAGAGAGAGCTCTCTGAAATGGATACCCATTTCTTCTCCAAGTCAGGTTAATTTCCCACCTTCCATTCCTTTTCTTTTTTGCACTTAATACTTTAAATACCGTTTTATTATGATAATGGGCTTCTGTTTTTTATTTTTTATTTTAGTTTTTATTAAAGCTTAGAAACTGAAGAAGATTTGTCATTAGTTTTTTTATTTTATTAAATGAAAGATGATTCCCAGTTTAAAATTTTAGGAGAGGAAGTCATTGATGTCGAAAGAAGTGATTGTTTACCTCAATATTTGCGGAAATTTACAATATCTGATCCAATCTAGTTTGCATGTTACAAGGTTAAGGTTTCAATATAGATAGTGTCACTCCCTTTTCTGTCTCCTGTCTCTTTAAAACTTTCAAGGATTTCATTTCCATGTAGTATTCTCACAAGGAAAAAAAGAGAAAGGAAATGCAACATGAATTCTTTGCATGTCGTGTGTGATGCTGTTGGCTTACTAACTGTCTATGCATTTGAATGGTCAGATTGTAGAGCTGTTTGGACAGATGGGCTTTCTTTCTTTGTTGACGTTTTGCATGAAGAATATCATAAAATACGATGATCTTTCTAATGCTGTGTGCAGGCAGTGGATATTCCTGGATTCAAGGCAGCTCCGTGCATCAGAACTCAACTTCCAGCAATAAAAGGATGCAGGGTCCATTGTGTTCGGTGTTTCCCTCAACACCTGCACAAGTCTCTTCCGTGGAGGACCTTTACGAATTTATTTGCTCGGGTCCTCTTATAAGCAAGTTGGGTTTGACCTCAGAAAGGATTGCTGACTCCATCGACAAGTGGTTATCACATGGCTCGCGCTTGTGCCGATTGTTTCAGCTTAATGAATTGTACCTTACTGCTCCTCAGAAAGCAAGGTTGTATCACTATTATATACCGGTCTTTGTATGGTGTGAAGATAAGATTTCCAAGCACGTGTCCCAGTTCAAAGACTCGGAACATATACCTCCTTTAGTGGTACGCATGTAATTTCCTTGTAACTGTTTTCAATTCTGATGCAAGTGCCTACACTAGCTCTCATTCCGTTAGCATATTTCAGAAAGAAAGGCCGCAGGGTATTTATTAAGCCATGCAGTCATGCTGCAAAGAATGCTAGTTGCTATGCAGTTCTTTTCATCTCATGATGCTGACATCTGGTTTGGTGCAGATTGGTTTTAGTGCTCCACAAGGTTGTGGAAAGACCACACTTGTCTTTGCTCTTAGTTATCTCTTCCAGACAACTGGCAGGTACATGCTATCATACAAGTATGTGTAATAGCTGTAAATTATTTCTCAATTGTCAGTTAGTTCTTAATAAAGTTGTTGCCTTCCCCTATCAGGAAGTCCGCAACATTATCCATAGATGATTTTTATTTAACGGCAGAGGGTCAGGTAAATTTTAGGGACTTCCTTGCATTTGCTTGCTTTATCTTCATGTTTTAGTTGCTGACGCAAATTTTCATGAATTCCAGGCCAATCTAAGAGAAGCCAATCCAGGAAATGCGCTTCTAGAGGTAGCAATCAACATGTTTTATAAATAGTTGTCAAATAAAAGAAGTTAATGAGATGTTTTTAATCATCAGAAAACCAAACAATTTGGTTTCTGTCTTGTTTTATCTTTTCTTTTCTTTTCTTATTTTGATTATTTCCAGTTTCGAGGAAATGCTGGGAGTCATGATCTTCCATTCTCAATTGAAACACTGTCTGCTTTAAGCAAACTGAAGAAAGCAGGTAAGAGTTTGCTTCAGTTATCTTCTTTGCACTTTGGTATCTTATTTTGATTTGGTACCCATATCAAGTGTTCAGGTATGAACATGAAGCTGCCTCGATATGATAAAGTAAGTTTACTGTAGTGTTAGTTTTGCTCTGTTCTCGATTAATTGAGCCTAGAGTTGTTAATGATAGGTTCTTCTTCTTTGTAGTCTGCATACAGTGGAAGAGGTGACAGAGCTGATCCTTCAACATGGCCAGAGGTTGAAGCACCATTAACAGTAAGAAAATCTTGAATTTATAGCTGGCAAAATAGGTGCTTTTGAGTTGGCATGAATTTTCACTGGCTCAAAAAAGAAAACATAGAGCATACAGCACCCTGACCATGTCAAATTGGTTGTTAATATATTCATCATTACAATAGCTTTGAATCCAAGTTAACAACAGCAGTTGGGTTTAGAAGTAAGATTGCATTTTGGTGTGGGGGTGGGACAGAACCCAAAGTGGTCAGTTCGTTATTTATTTCTATTTTGAAGACGGGAAATCTGTAAATGATCCTTTTCTCACGTGCTTTGGATAATTCTGTAGGTGGTTCTATTTGAAGGTTGGATGCTTGGTTTTAAACCACTTCCAGTGGAAGTCGTCCAAGCAGTTGATCCTCAGGTTAATTTTATTTACAAGTGCCTCGGGATACTCTTCATGCAGGTCATTTTCTTCTTATGGTATTTGACCATTAATTGTAGCTTAAGCTTACATTTTTTTTTTGAGACAGCTAGAGATCGTAAATAAGAATCTTGAAGCTTATTATGATGCATGGGACAAGTTCGTTAAGGCATGGGTAGTCATCAAGATTCAGGACCCTAGTTGTGTCTACCAATGGCGTTTGCAGGTTGCTTGTTAAATCTAACATGATTTCACGCTGCCATCAAAGAACTCATCTCATAAGCTGCATCTTTGACCAATGTCATGGGGTTTTGCAGGCAGAGATTACCATGAGGGAGGCAGGCAACCCCGGGATGACTGATGAAGAGGTATGCCTTCATTTCCATTAACATAATAAACTATTTTGACAGATTTTAAAGTGAAGTCCGTGTTCTATGCTGAAGCTTTTTATGGTGTTCATTTGCAGGTCAAAGATTTCGTTTCTCGTTACCTACCAGCATACAAGGCTTACCTTCCCACCCTTTATGCTGAAGGACCCAGGGGTTCACATCCAGAGAATCTCCTCCTCATCGAAATTGATGAAGGAAGAAATCCTATCCTAGGTAATTAGATGACTATTTCAGAGCGAAGATTGATCTGAAGGGCCAATTTTGATTTCTTCAAGTGGTGTCATGCAATTTTTTGCATGGGCGTCTGTTTTTGTCTGTATCATTAAAGGGGAACATTCATATGTAAATGCATAAATGTAATCTAATTGTACAATGTAACATAACATGGTTGCTCAAATGAATGGAAAATCTTGTTAAGCCTCGTGTTATTGTCTGGACTTGAGATCATGGTGTCTATGGAATTGGCAGAATATGCCACGGATGGCACGCAGTTCCCACCAAGAATTCCTACTTTGCTCAAGGCAGCAAGAAATCACTTTTTTTCCCATGAATTTGCGCAGTCATCAAGCTTCTGGTAGGTCTACAAATGAAGCTTTTCCGTCTTCACCAAGTGCAATGGGTAAAACGTGAACAGTCGTTGTAACATCTTTATTTCTCCTGGTGAAAACATTCATCTGTATGGAACAAGTGGTAATCTCACTTCAAACAAACAATTGGCAGGTTGGCACTGCTCCCTCCCAATTTCAAGAGGTAGATTTTATTTTGGAACGAATTTTGGCCACCATTTCCGCTCTGTTTTACGAATTATAAGAAAAAACTCCGCAGTTTATCCCCTAAAACACATACTTCAATCAACGAACAGACCTAACTGGTGATCGAACACATCTCACATGGATCACGAAGCTAATGTTTCAAAGAAATAACATGAAAAAGAACCAACTTTTTACATGCTGATGAGACTCACACAATTGGAAAATTACGGAACATGGAAAATATATGGAATTACATTCATCTTCACACTACTTCCATTTCCTGGACTAGTGATCTAAGCACAGCAGCAACCCTGCACACAGCACTCACAAGTTTCACGGCAGCAACATAGAGCGAACAAGCTGATGAGACTTCACACAATTGGAAAATTACGGAACATGGAAAATATGGAATTACTTTCATCTTCATACTACTTCCATTTCTTGGACTGGTGATCTAAGCACAGCAGCAACACTTCACACAGCATTCACAAGTTTCACTGCAGCAACAGCAGCAACATAGAGCGAAGAAGCTGTATCACAAGCACAACAGCATCGTCATCATCAAAATCCATGAATAAGTAAAGATATACTGACAAAAAAACCAATCAAACAGTACACTGGATATGAACCAGTCAAGAGAACAAAAGAAAAAAAAAGGTGATAGAAAGAAAACAAAAGAAGATGGATATACTGACAAGGCATAGAGGCAGCCTTTGTCCTCGTGGCGTCTCTTAACGTGATCATAGTATGACATCTCTTGCTGTGACGGTGCATCCATTTCTGCAGTGCTGATCTCTTATGTGCTGAGGATTGGATGAAGAAGAACACACAATTCTGCGAATTTGGAAGGGACTCCAAAATACATATAGGCAGTAATTAACATAGAGGGTCTGAGACTTGCCTATCCACCTTATTATGGTAGTTGTTGGAGAGTAGCTAGGACGGGCCCTCTTCAATATTTTTCTAATAATAATCTCAATAAAATCCTGCTATATCTGACAAATGAATTCCATTTTTTTAGCCTCTGTTTGTTTCCTGAAAAATAATTTTTTTTTTAAAGTAAATTTAAGAAAATTAAATTATTTTCTAATATTTAAGGAAAATAAGTTGGAAAACACTTTCCAGTGTTTGGTTATGTCATAGAAAATGAGCTAGAAAATAACTTATTAATATTTTATTTTTCTCAAGTTTATTAAAATAATGAGGAACAAATCTTACAAATTAAAAAGTTGAATGAGAGTGAAATTGAAAAAAAATATAATTTCATAAATTATCTCAAATAAAATAAATAATAA
>Ga0307514_10003726_pt1 | contig 14392 bp, 9 predicted proteins | sample 16_EM_MG_FD_203088 | JGI IMG/M metagenome (GOLD analysis project Ga0307514, IMG submission 203088) | Populus trichocarpa ectomycorrhiza microbial communities from riparian zone in the Pacific Northwest, United States - 16_EM | ecosystem: Host-associated > Plants > Roots > Unclassified | place... | reverse complement strand
GTCTATTCTTGGCGTGAAAAAGAACAAAAAATGGTGGTACACGCTATCAAACCGATTAAGCAAGGTCAAGAAATCCTGACGGCTTATTTCGACACGAGGAGACCCAGACACGAAAGAAGGTTAGTCAAGAATGTGTACCTCTGTTTGCGCGTTGGATCCCACACTGAACCTGGGTTTACCACCACATAGGGCATATTTACAAGAACATTACGATTTCCATTGCACGTGCGCAGTTTGCTCGCTACCAGATGAGGTATCGACTATCTCGGATACCCGTTTGAGCCGGATGCAGGACATGCAGAATGAACTATCGGCGTGGGCGCAGGGCAAGATTGAGGGTGAAAAAGCGATCGACCTGATCAATGAAATTTGGTGGGTTGGGAGTCTTGAAGGGTACTGGAGCCAACGAGGTCGCCTCGCGGCTGATGCTGTGATGGTTGCCCTCGCACATTCAGAGTGAGGATTTTCTTTATCCCATTTCTGCTGGCGATCTGACGATGCTTGACGGCCGCCCGTGGCCCTCTATTCCCATAATTTAGCGTTTGGGCCGCGAAGGAATGGGCGGACACTGCGGTGACGTGGTACGGGTACGAATTGGGCACAGATAGCGAGTACGTTCAAGAGATGAGGGATGTTATAAAGTCCCCGCAGACTCGGCGGTCTTGGGGAACCCGAGCCCGTCAGTCTGTTGGTGGGCCGTTGAAGAAGACATGAGACTATTCCTAGTTGGGTTGTATTGTGCAGTGTTTACGCAGAACCATGGTATGACACATTCCGTATTAGGCTAATTTGTCGAATAGAGATCCACCTCGGTGCTTTCGTTCCCAGCGGAGGAAGGTGCAGCGACCAGACGTCCATATGGCCGGCCCGTCCTTCCGGAGCACAAGAGTGTGAGACAGTCATCTGAGATGACCAATTGTTTCCAACCACAATTGTGTGATCGGCTCATTCGTTTTCCAAATAAATATCCTTGTCCTCCCTCCACCACGGTCCTTTAGACGGCCGACTCCCGTGCATACCCCTTCCCCCTCGCCCTTTCTTCCTCTCCGTTTTACCCTCTCATCTAGACTTCATATCGATTCAATAATGCCCTCAGTATCAACAGAGGCGATCGTGGTAGGGGTAGGCATGGCGGCAGCTGCCACGTATCTCTTCCGAGACCAAATCTTCCCAAAGTCAAAATCCCCTTCCGTCCCAACCATTCTCTCAAAGGCCGGAGATGGGTCAGGAAACCCTAGAGACTTTGTTGAGAAGATGATCAGTGGGGTGAGCTTTTTCGACACGAAGTCTTCGGTTTGTTCTGACCCTCCTCCCCTCTTCAGAAAAAGCGATTGGTGATCTTCTACGGCTCGCAAACGGGTACAGGTGAAGAGTACGCCATTCGTATCGCCAAGGAAGCCAAGTCAAAGTTCGGCCTCGCTTCCCTGGTATGCGACCCAGAGGAATACGACTTTGAAAACCTAGATCAACTCCCCGAAGGAAGCGCCGCCATCTTTGTCGTCGCCACTTACGGAGAAGGCGAACCTACCGACAACGCCGTCCAACTCCTCCAAAACCTCACCGACGAGAGTTTCGAGTTCTCCAACGGCTCGCATAAACTCGACACGTTGAAATACGTCGTGTTCGGGTTGGGGAACAAGACCTATGAACATTACAACGCCATCGCCAGGATTGTCGATAGGGAGTTGGAGAAGGCCGGTGCCACGAGGATCGGAGAACGCGGTGAAGGTGATGACGACAAGAGCATGGAGGAGGATTATCTCGAGTGGAAGGATGGGATGTGGGACGCATTTGCTAAGGCTTTGGGAGTCGAGGAAGGTCAGGGTAGCGACACCGCTGACTTTGTTGTCAGCGAGTTGGAATCTCACCCTGAAGAGAAGGTCTACTTGGGTTCGTATATCTTGAAAACCGTGAAACCTTCATGTACGCTAATATATATACTTATAGGCGAACTTTCTGCCCGTGCTCTCACACGGTCAAAGGGTATCCACGACGCCAAGAACCCCTTCCCAGCTCCTATCACCGTCGCTCGCGAGCTCTTCGACGTCGACGCAGAACGAAACTGCGTTCACATGGAACTCAACATCGAAGGTTCCGGTATCAACTATCAACACGGTGACCACGTCGGCATCTGGCCGAGCAACCCGGATGTTGAGGTCGACCGTCTGTTGTGCGCTCTCGGTCTCTATGACAAGAAGGACACCGTCATCAACGTCGAGTCTCTCGACCCCGCTCTCGCCAAGGTTCCCTTCCCAGTTCCCACCACTTATCTCACCGTTCTCCGACACTATGTCGATGTCATGGCCGTTGCCAGTAGACAGTTCCTTGGGGCCTTTGTCAAGTACGCCCCGAGTCCCGCCGCTGAGGAATGGATCAAGACTCTTGCTACTGATAAGGAGCAGTACGCAAAGGTGGTGGCCGATGGATGCCTCAAACTCGCTGAAGTCCTCCAACTCGTATCTGGTTCCGACATCTCTGTCCCCCCGACCAAGGAGAACACCGTTCCTTGGCACGTGCCTTTCGATTTGATCGTCTCCTCCATCCCTCGTCTTCAACCCCGCTACTACTCCATTTCGTCCAGTCCCAAGCTGCACCCGAACTTCATCCACATCACCTGCGTCGTTCTCAAGTACGAATCTGCCCATCTCGACAAGGTTCCTTCGCGATGGGTCTATGGTGTCGGTTCTAACTTCCTGTTGAACCTTAAACACGCTGCCAACGACGACCATGTCACATTGGTTACCGCCGCCAATTCCTCAGCCCAAAACCACATTCCTCAGTACTCGATCTCGGGACCTCGTGGTCTCTACAGGGACGAAAAAATCTACAAGTCGCCGATTCACGTCCGAAGGTCCACTTTCAGGTTACCCACAAACCCCAAGACGCCAGTCATCATGATCGGTCCTGGTACCGGTGTGGCCCCCTTCAGAGGGTTCGTCCAGGAGCGAGTGGCCATGGCTCGTCGCACGATCGACAAGAATGGGGTGGAGGGTCTCACCGACTGGGGAAAGATCTACCTCTACTTTGGGTGCAGGAACTCGAAGACGGACTTCTTGTACAAGGAGGAATGGCCCGAATACGCGAACGAGCTTCACGGCAAGTTTATCATGAGGAACGCGTTCTCACGTGAGCCGCCATTTAAGCCGGACGGAGGCAAGATCTACGTGCAGGATTTGATGTTGGAGGACAAGGCTATCATTTCTGAGGCGATTTTGACGGGCAAGGCGTACGTGTACGTTTGCGGAGACGGCAAGAGTATGAGTAAGGGTGTTGAGGATGTGTTGATGAAGGTGTTGGGAGAGGCGAGAGGTGGGTCGGCTGAGAAGGAGGGTGCCGTGGAGTTGAAGCTGTTGAAGGAGAGGTCGAGGTATTTGACCGACGTTTGGAGTTAGACCTGTTTTTTTTCTTTCATCTCAGATACTATTCCGGTTCTCGGCATTTTTCGCTCTCCTTCATTTCATTTCGTTTTGTGTTTAAGCATTGTACTCACCCTCTTCCCCGTGTTTCGTTCTATGTCGTGTTTTTGGCTTTGATGTCAGTAATTATGTAATGTACCGGGCGAAATATTCATCCTGGCATTCGTATCCGTGTGGAACCGTCTCTTGGCCCAATTTCTAGATCGCAAGTCCGTAGGGCAAGTTCTCACTTTCTCTCCCAATTCACTCTCTTCTCCGAGCACAAGCACAACCAGTTCCCAGACCAAGCGAAGAAATGGCTGCAATGGCCCGTGAAAGACTCCCTCCGCCAAGAGTCCAAGTGTCGATCAATACACATTCGGGTCATGGCTGCAGACGGTTTCAGGCGAGTACATAGCTCTCTTTTGGAAATGGAGAGGGCCAGGTTAGCATTACACGGCGCCAACAACTCTCCTTGATAGTTGAACCCGATGTCGGCGCACTAGACCAGTCGCAGTCGCTTCTGCTGGAGATCAACCTCTCCTTCATGAGCAACCCCGGTACCCCGCCTGAGGTATCTCCTTGGCCCTGCTCGACGTTCCAAACCGTTCCTGCCGATTTAGTGTAAGTTGTTGGAGCAGGGAGACTTGAAGATCGTTGGGTCCTGCCCCGTCCACATTGGTAGTTTTGCAGATCTCTAGGTCGCGGTAAAATCATACAGACACCATTCATCATCGAGCTGTTCTACGCACCTGTTTGGTGAGTGACGAATGCTACCGCAAATACGTTGCGCTCATCGGAGGTTACCCACAGAGGTTTTACAAGGAACTATTGCTCAATGACAAAGATAACGAATTCATGGATCAACGTCAAGAGTGTGCGTCCTATCCTTGCCCTTCGGCTTTGGACATGCGTTTACATTCTTCCAGAAATATCCTTGCGGGTGCGGCTGAGCGTGCCCGTGTTGCAGGGTTGGGGATGCGCTCCGTTCTATATGTGCCATGCCAGGAGTGGGATATGTGGATCGATCATTCCACGGTGCAGCCCCGGAACTGATCGATCCTCAACGGTGGAGAGATCCACAGATCCCGGAGCCACAATGGCCAGTGATATGTATGCGTTTGTAGTCTTGAATTGGGGAGGTGAGGACAGAATTCAAAGCTTCTCCTAATCGATCACTGAATAGAACGGTCTTCGCTGCCAGACTTTCACCGGGCTACTGCCCCTTCTGGATTTTATATTACAGCCAGCCCACATCATTATAAAAACGAAGAGTGCGAGGTTTTCATCTCCCAGAAATCACCAACGACGATCCAATCCGTCCCATATCTTTCGCCAGGTAATCTCAGATCGCCAACAACACGCTACATGTAACCGTCTCCCATTTTCGCGTCTGCAACCAGTTGCCGTGTTTGTTCGGATCGATACGTGATTGAGCACGAGAAAGCCTGGGGATGTCTGCCGCAAGAATCAACAGGTTAGATTCAAGCACGCCAAAGTCCACACCGTTGCACACGTGTTCACCTGATTGCCCCGGAGTCAAACGCCGCCGCAGGAGTTATCGCAATTCCGTTTCCATCCACCGCCTTCTCGATATTCATCGTTGCGATGAAGTTCGCCATGCACAACCATAGGCTCGCCTCGGCAAAAGTTCTTCCCGGGCAGATCCGTCGTCCGAATCCCCACACCGCTTCTACGTGCTCGAGTGCCCGCGGGTCTGATGGGTTTAAGAACCGATCTGGGTTGAACACCTCCGGTTCTGGATAGACCTCCTCGTTCCGTGTCATGGCCCTGTGCAAACGTTGGTTCGGACACACACGATCGATCGTCAATACATTTGTGCGAAATCACCAACCAGACATTGAAGAAAACACTCGAGCGCTCAGGCAGCAGGTAGCCATTGTAAACGTCGTCTTGGGTCAGAAGGTGTGGGAAACCTTCGCTTCTTGAGCAGGTCTCGTCGCGTTTGAGAACCGGTGGTACTTACCCAGTGGCACGGGGACACTCCACCTATCCGGGAGAGGGGTCAGTTGGAGGTTTATCGATGGCCGGTGAACATACCGAAGGACCTCTTTCAACAAACAGGTGATATATGGGAGGTTTTCTCGGTCACTGGGTTCCACCAGACGATCTCTCCCAACCTGCTCATCGATTATCTTTTGAGCCTTCTTGTAAACATCAGGATACAACGTCATTGCGAGGAAAAAAGTCTCGAGGATGGATGCACTCTGGCGCCCTGTTTTCAGTCATCATCTAATTGCGGAAAAGTCACCCTCACAGTATCGTATCCGGCTGATTTTGGTTAGTAAATCGAGCCAATCCAATTCCGCACGATGGAGGCGTACCTGCATATATGGCTCCGGAGATGTACTTGATATCTTCATAATCGAGCGTTTCTCCAAATATGATTTTCCCTTGCTTCATTTCACCGAGGAGATTTCCGGCTAAACTCTGGTGCGTTTCGTTCGCCTGAGGATCGAATCGGAGTCAGTCAGGCCCGCGAGGATGACCAAGTTGGATACCATTTGGCTTTCCGTCCACTCGAGCGGTGAACTGAACATCTTCTCCACAAGCGTCTTGGTGTAAGCGGCGTGCTTCTGATAAAATGAAAACGGCATCCACGTCGGCCAGTGTTTCACTTTGTTCTCCGTTGGACCTGAGTCATGCGCAGAAAAAGAGGGGAGGACTTACAGAACGGAACCAGATCACAAATGGAGGATCCTGGTCCTTCGTAACGGAATGATTCGAGTGTTACCTCGTGGGTAAGTTGAATGAACTTGTCGTTGACATCACGAGGAGTATATCCATATGTTATACCCAATATCGTCGAAGCGGCTGGGGGGTATGGGTCAGCGAATAGCAAGTCTCCTGATAAAATTGTCGCACAAAACCTAAACAGGGGGTGTGAGGTGAGATGACCAAATCACGTTTTCAAAAAATCCCACCGTTTAATGTGATCCACAAAGTTCGCGGGCGTGTCCCCAACATCAGCCAGAAACATACAAGTCGCCTTCTTCTGCAACGGGATGCAGTCGTTCACGCGACGGGGACCCAGTGTTTCTTGAATGATTTTACGGTGTTTACGAAATTTAGGCCCGTCAGACAACTGGGACATTACGGAACCCCATCCCATCCTGCAAATGGAAACGCGTGAGGAGTGTACATGGGATGAGGTGTGAAATGGCCTGACATCTCCGAGAATGTGATTAATCTCGGCCGGCCTGAGTATATGTTACCGCGCTTCTGAAGAAGGTCTTGTGCAACCTCGAACGAATTTAGGATGATGAGAGGTTTTCCAAAGGTGGAGGCGTAGATGATAGGACCTAGTGATAGAGCGTGAGCAAGACCGTTGAAGCCATTCATCCGAAGTCATCCTCACCATATTCTTTGCCCCACCGTTCGAATAGAACCTTGAGATCGTGTGAACCCATCTGACGGATATTTCCTATCAAGGGGTCTGGTCGTGGACCCGGTGGGAATGGCAGATTTAGTGACCGTCGCAAGGAGATGAAGGCGACATATATCGTCAATACACCGATCGCTGAGAAGAGGCCGAACTGTGTAGAAATTTCGGTGACGCTCATTGAGGGTAGAGGAGGACGTAGGGTCAAAAAGTCTCGTTGGGTTTATAACGCACTAGAGTGACCGCGGATCCTTTACGTCCCAAAATATGAGATGGGCGGTGATTTGCGCAACGCCAAGCCTTGTCATCCGAGGCAAACGACAGGTCGAATCGAATCGTCGGCTCCTCCACCTATAGGACAATCTATAGTACATCTATGGTACAAAGGGGAAACTGAAACCGAAACTTCTCACGCTCTGATTGGTGGAGACAACTTCTTGCCATTATGCCACACAAGGTTCCGCTTCCGCCTTCAAGCTTCAAGTTTCAGGCCTTCAGGCCTACGGCTCCCGTACGACGTGTACCCTAGCTAACTTCTTCTCGAAACACTGAATGCTCAACGCTGCGGTTTGGTCACTCTGTCAGAATTCGACCAAAGTTCGGTTGATTTCGTGTAGTTTGCTATTTGCAATTCTTTTGAACGTTTTCGGTTTGACCAAAGATTGGCTGATTTGAGATACACAGTTCCCCAGTGCTCACCTTACGCACGTCCACTGAGATGAGTTTATATCTTTTTTAATTTATACGCATATACACATAGCTCTTGTATGTACTAACAAATATAATGTCTATTTAGGGGGTGAGGTCCATCTGGCACAAGTGAGTACCCTCACCACCCGCCGCGTGCGAATGGGGGAACCGGGCGTTCCAAAAAAGGAAGTCGCAATCAATTCTAGCAATCCGCGCGGTGAGCTGGCCATGGGATGATCGCTTCACCCCAGGACGAAAATCGAGCATATCTCACTCAATTCTCGTCCGTTTTACGTCGCGTTTAACGGGATCGACCGCGATTGGCGTTCCGCAGCGGGTGATATATTTTTTGGATATTTTTGTGCGTGCGCTTTTCGAAAAAGCCAATAAATTTATTATTATCTAAACTAAAACAAACATATGAGTGGTTCGGGCCCCGGGTGGGTATCCGGAAGGGGGGATGCCGGAGGAAGTGTTTCCCACGACTGATCATCCTCCCAAAAAAATTGATGGGAGGGGAGGAAAAGCCCTGGGATGACGCGTGATGGGTGTTTCCCACGATCGCGACACCCAGGGACCCCTGATCAACCGGGGAACCCACCCGATCAGCCCAGGGGGAGTGGGCCGTGGAACCCAACCTGGGCACCCTTGAGATAAAATCCTCAGGGGGCCCGTTTTTCGCTCCCCCCTCGACAACTTTCTCACCTTCGCTTGAGATTGTCAAGAAAGGAATTAATCTTTTCGTAAGGACTGTTGGAGTTTTCCTGCATTTCCGTACCACTCGCGTGAACATGTCTAACATGGGAGATGAAGATGAGAAGAGTGAGTGCTGCCCCCTTATAGGCGCTTCCGAGTTCGTCAAACAGACGATCGAGACTACGAGGGCAAACCCCGAACTTTTAACTGGTGAGTCTCTCAGGTTCTTTCCGCGTTTGTCCTACTTACCACTTTGTGTTTAGGGCTGACCTTGTTTATGTTGGAATGCCAAAACCTCTCGGCCCAACAAGAAGCTCTTGAAACCCCTGCCTTCCCCCCCTTGAGCGATGCTCCGGCACTCCTCTCTCAGTTTAGCATCGCTTCGGATGCTCTTACCGTCGTCTCCCCACCCCTTATCTCCGAATTCGAGAGGGTTCACTACTGGCATGGTATCTCTATCGATCCTCCTGAGCTTCTTTACCGCAAGGATCTCGAGTCGAATCCCTTCCCGCTTCCTCTCCCTGGGACCAGATGGTTTCAGCTCCCTGTCAAGACCGCCGAAGGAGTCTTCGAAACGCCGCTCAACCCGGTCTGGCATACCGTTGCTCCCATGATCGTTGCCTTATTGAAGAAGTGCGGCATTAAGTACTCTGCCCTCAAGGCAGCTCGCTTCTCTACCTGCGACGAGAACGGGAAGAAGACTCTAGGCCCGATTGTAATCTGGATTGCCACGCATCCCAACACCACCAGCGCCGAGAACGCCCGTGACGCTTCGCCCGACATTCTCCATATTCTCAAGGACCATAAAGTCGAGGGTGCTGTTGTCGAGTGGTACGAGAACTCCGTGGAGAAGCTGTCGGGTCCGGCCCTTATGCCGTCGCCAAAAATACCAATCCAACCCACTACGTCCGTCGCGCGTTTACAGCTGCACTGGGAATGCCCATCGCTACGAAGGAGAGGGAGAATACGGATGCCCAGGGTACCGTCTCCTTCTTCTTCCACGAAAACAAGGACAAGAATGGCGAGCCTAGTGCCAGGGTCCTCGCCGTCAGCAACAAGCACGTCCTCCGCAAGGGTACGACCGTGGACTACCAATTCAGGGGCAGTGGCGCACCTCGCCAATACGTTCGAGTCTGCGGATTACGTCGATTCCAGCGCTCTACCAACGAGATTAGAGCCTTGGTTACCAAGAACGTCGCTGAGGCCGTCCGCTTGGCTAAAGGCATTGCGCAATTGGAGGCGGAGCCGAAGAGGGAGAACCGGGAGCAGGCGGAGGAGGACGAGGAAGACTTGAAGACTAAGAAAGATCAGTTGAAGAAGGTGAACAAGGACAGCGGTAAGCTCCAGGCGTTCTTCAAGGAGGTCAATACCCAATGGAACGATATTGCGCGCCGATGCATCGGCTTCGTTGACTGGGCACCCAGCATCTCCATCGACGTCGACGTTTGCCATTACACTCGGGACATCGGCACGGTCGAGCTTGATTCGCACAAGTTCAAGGATAACTTCCAGGGCAATGTTGTCGACCTTGGTGCGTTTTGTCTCATCTCTCTCATGAATATCTATCTCGCCTAATAGAAATAACCTTCAGGAAACAGATTTACTCCCCACGAACTCGACAAGATTTTCTGGTCTAACGATTCAAATCCGTCCGGTATCAAGTTCCCTTCCAATAACCTGCTCAGGATCCGGGGTGTTGTTACGCGCGAGCTCCTAGCTACTCCCGACTGTTACGACGAGGAGGGGGATCCCGTTTACATCGTCGGGAAAGACGGCAACGCCACCGACTTTACGGTGGGACGCTATTCCGGGCTGGAGGCTTATGTTTGCGATGGGTTTGGTAGAGAGTCTATCGAAGTGGCCATTTACAACTACAGTAAGACGTCCGGCGACTTCTCCACAAAGGGTGACTCGGGTTCGCTCGTCTTCACTGGCGATGGTCGTATGGTCGCTATCCTCCACTCTGGCATGGCGAAAAAATTCAGCAGCCACGTCACCTACGGCACTCCTGCGTGGTGGGCCATAGAACAACTCAAAGTCCACTATCCGCACGCGGACTTCAACCGCACGACCTTCTTCTCCAGCTAAACGCGAACACAACCGTCTTCCCCCCCCATACTGTCTTTTCTTCTCGTCTTTCTCAACTGTCTCTCATCTGCTCCTTGGTCGTTTGTTCAGAGGCGTGTTTCTTTGTTGATTCGCTGTGAACGTTTGTCTCTTTTTCTTATCCTTTTATGGTAATAGCTGACAATCTTGACGTCTAGCTTTCAAGCGGACCTGCACGCTTCGTTTGTTCCTTCGACTTCGTCTCGGCTCTTTATTGACTGGTGAATCGCTGCCGCTGCCTTGGCTCGTTTTCCATCCTCTACCTCATATTTTCGTACTTATAACTAACAGCCTTGACGTCTAGGCACTGGATCGTGGACTTTTCGCTCAGGTATAACCGAGTACTCCCTCCAGGTGGTCGCCCTCCTTCGGCGGGAAATTGATCGGGATGGATTGGGATGCCTTTCACAACAACCACCACCTACCCCGACAGTTCCCACGCCCCGGCCACCTACGGGGAGACGAGCGGCCGCTGCTCGCCGAACACTGACGCCCTTTACAGGTCCACCCAGGCCTCCGGAGGGGTGGTAGGTATCCCCGTCGCAAGCCGTCACCCCGAGGAAGGAGCGCCTGGCTCGCTCGACACGAGACGCGACGAACAGGGAAGCGCTGCGCGCCACCCTGTGGCAAACCACCATGCCTACGTACATACATATGTACCCCCACAACCTATCAGACCAATACAAGCAACCCTGACACGTCACACACACCACACGCCAATGCCAAAAATCCCACAACCAGGGACGAGTCCAATGATGACTCATGGACCCAATGAGCCCGCCCCCTCACAACGAGGAAGGCCGAACAACTCGGCACAGAACCCACTGAGCGCGAATAACACGAACAGCGATGAACATACCGGGCCACAGAGAAGGCCAATACCACGAACAAGCCCCGTCGACAGGGCCTCGCTCAAGATAACCTCTCCCAATACATGCGGAAAAACGTCCAACACCAACGGCGTACAACAAGAAAAGCAGCCTGCCCCTCCAAATGGGAATGAACCACAACCCCGGACTGACGAAACCCGGACAAACCGGACAACCCCCACACGAGGAGAAGGGGGATACAACGATCCCACGAACGCGCTAAACACAGCGCTGCTACACAATGGCGTGAAGGCGAGAGTCCTGGTAGCTTCCCTGAACATCAAAGGGAGAAGATCAGGAGATATAGATAAATGGATGCACGTTCCACAAGTCATGAGGGAACAAAACATCGGTATCCTGGCAGTACAGGAGACACACCTCACAGACGAGCTCGCAAACCAATTTAGAACGTTATTTGAGAATAGATTCGCCCTGTTCCACTCCCCGGACCCTGAATCGAGAAACGCGAGAGGGATAGCGATTGTCCTGAACAAGAAGGTGATAAGAACGACCGAAATTGAGACGTACACAATCGTTCCAGGCAGAGCGATGGCCATGACAATCCCGTGGCACGACAATCAAAAACTAAAAATCCTGGCCATCTACGCCCCGAACGCCCCTCAGGAGACGAGAATATTCTGGAAAACCATAAGCAAGGCGATCAACGAGAACCCGAATCTCGCACCGAATATCATGCTGGGGGACTTCAACCTCGTCGAAGACGCCTTAGATCGCCTACCAACCAAACCAGACGACCACCAGAACACCGAAGCCCTGCGAAATTTCAGACTAAAACACAACCTGATAGACGGTTGGAGGAAGTCCCACCCGGACGAAAAAGGATACTCGTGGTCAAGGGACTCAGACGGCACGCAATCGAGAATAGACAGGATCTACATACGCGAGGAATTCTTCAACGAATGCAAAGACTGGGAGATTAACCCAGCTCCCATCCCAACCGACCACGATATAGTCAGCGCCCGCATATCAACGCCGTCAACTCCAAACATAGGAAGAGGAAGATGGGCGGTACCCACCAGACTAATAAAAAACAAGATAGTCAAAAACGAAATACAGAGACTGGCCCTAGAACTCGAGGACGAAATGGTCAAATCACGATCGAGGACCACAAGGAAGAACCCACAAACCATGCTCCGGGAGTTCAAACGAAAAGTCCGGGAGATTGCACGAGCAATTGAGAAGAAGATACAACCCATGATCAAGATGAAAATAACCAAACTCTCCGAAGCCCTGCGCGCGGCCAGGAATGATGGTAACCTCTCAGAGGGGGAGATCAAGATCACCACGACGAAACTCAAGAGAGAGATACAGTGCCTCCTGAGAGAACTACACCAGAACAACAGGGACAGACTGTCCGCAATTGATGCGGTAGAAGGGGAGTCCATTGGGAAAACATGGTCCAACCGTTTCAAAGAAAACAAACCAAGAGACACAATAAAAGACCTCAGGGACCCGAGAACCAACGACACAACCAGGGACTCGAAAGAAATGACCAAAATTGCCGCACAATACTACGAAGATGTCCAATCGGCGGACCATGACCCACAAGCACTCCCGGACCAACGAGAGTTAAATGAAATCCTGAGTCAAACCAGGCTTCGAATATCGAACGAAAGCAAGAGGAAAATAGCAGAGGAAATCTCTGAGGAAGACGTACGACTGGCAATCAAAAAGACGTCCAATGATAAAGCCCCAGGCCCAGATGGCATCCCGATAGAACTCTGGAAGATGTTGGACGATCGAGAGAACAACCCCAGAGATGGCTCGACCACGACGCGCAAATGCAATATAGTCTGGATCCTCACGAAGGTCTTCCAAGACATAGAATACCACGGAATGGACAAGCACGCCAAACTCAACGAGGGATACATAAGCCCAATATACAAGAAGAAGGACCCCGAAAACATAGCGAACTACCGACCTATCACCCTACTCAACACGGACTATAAGATACTCACCAAGGCCCTGTCACTGCGCCTGGCCGACATTGCACCGGAAATCGTGAACACGGACCAGGCGGGATTTATTCCCGGGAGAAGCATTTTCGACCAGGTCAAGACGACTAAACTAGTCATAGATTACATGAGAACGTTTAATAAGACAGGCGCAATAGTCGCCCTCGACCAGGAGAAGGCGTACGACAGGATCCTCCATAAATACCTATGGGAAGTTTTATGGAAATTCGAATTCCCAGAAAGATTCATCAGGACAATCCAACACCTCTACGACAACACCGTGACCATAGTCATGATCAACGGAGAATTGAGCGACCCCTTTGTAGTAAGCAGGGGTGTCTGACAAGGAGACGCCCTCTCCTGCCTACTGTTCAACATAGCAATTGAACCCCTCGCAGAAATGATCCGAAAGTCGAATAAGATAGCTGGGATCAACATTCCCGGCACAGGCAAATCACTAAAAGTCAAACTCTTTGCGGATGACACAACGATCTTCCTATCCGACGAAGACTCAGTAGATGACCTCCGAACCATCCTATCGAAATGGTGCAAGGTCTCCGGAGCAAAGTTCAATATTGAGAAGACAGAGATCATCCCCCTAGGTAACACGACACAAAGGAAGGCGATCAGCGACTCACGGAAACTAAGCGCAAACAGTGCGCCCCTCCCGAACAATGTCCATATCGCCAGAGATGGTGAACCAGTGAGAATACTGGGAGCATGGCTCGGAAACGAGATTGACCAAGCCGTCACGTGGGCACCCGTAGTGGAAAACTGCATCAAACGCCTTAAGAACTGGAAGGCGTCCAAACACTCACTAGAGGGAAGGAGACTGATCATACAAATGCAAGTGGCAGGCGTAACACAATACTTGACCAAGGTACAAGGGATGCCACAGGACGTCGAAGACACCTTGAATACACAGATCAGAAGGTTCATGTGGAACTACGAGAAGACCGACACAGTCAACCGAACACAAATGAGTGCGACCCACGAGAAGGGAGGGAAGAAAGTTCTAGATATAGAAGCAAGAAATAAAGCCATACATCTCACATGGCTCAAAGCGTACCTCAACATAGGCAGCAATCGGGCTATGTGGACTCACTTCGCGGACGCCCTGATAGGACATGACATACCCAAATCCCACCAAATAGATGAGGACCCAGAATCCCGAATAATGCCATTCCTCCAAACGTGGACAGCTAAATCAATAAAGTCGACCCTCCCCGAAGATCTAAAAAAGATGCTGAAGCTAGC
>Ga0307514_10003725_pt1 | contig 14395 bp, 12 predicted proteins | sample 16_EM_MG_FD_203088 | JGI IMG/M metagenome (GOLD analysis project Ga0307514, IMG submission 203088) | Populus trichocarpa ectomycorrhiza microbial communities from riparian zone in the Pacific Northwest, United States - 16_EM | ecosystem: Host-associated > Plants > Roots > Unclassified | place... | reverse complement strand
CAATGTTATCCCCCCTCTTGTAGGTCTTCACGGTGGCACCAGAGGTGGAGGCAGTCTTGCGGCAGTTGAGAGTGTCGGCATTGACGGGGTAACCAGCCTGCACTGGGGAGGCAAGAAGGAAGGAGGTGAAGGTGACGGCGATGGCAACGAACTTCATTGTGGTTTGAGATTGGAAGTGAAAGGTAATGAATGTGAACAAACTTCTGAATATGAGCGGAAGTTGGAGGTGACTTTGCTGTTGCTTGCCAGTGTCCGTTGGGTGAAGAATATTCAGAGGGGGAGTGAGCTTTATTTATACATGTCGTTAGCCTTATTCCATTGAACGAGATGTCTGCGGAGTTGTCTCCCTAATTGCTCAAAGTAGGAACTACTTGTCAGTGTCCAATCTGTCACAATGTCGGAATTCAAATTCGGTAATTAAATTTAAGGTAACACGTAAGCCAAGATGGTTCCCATTCCCGGGCAGGTTGTTCTGTCTGCCTTGCCTTTGCATCCTAACATCTTCCCAGTCTGGTAATAACAATTAATGCATCGGAGATCCCGATATAGAATTTCTTCACCCGCCAGGTAGTATCCATGAACTTTACGCTCTATGCGGGATCCCTGCTACAGCCCCTGGATTGTCGAATATGTAATTGTAAGTTGTCCCTGACTAGTTGTCTGTCCTCCATTGGTTTCTGTTGTTTACAAACCACGTTACTAGTGTAACCAGAGGCTTAACTTAGGTAGTACAGAACATACTCAGCCACAAAGGACAAAAGTTTTCGCGCTTGGTGGTTTTTGAAATTTCAACCCACAATTAGTCCCTGGTCAGTAGCAGCCACAGATACTTCGGTACTCATAATAATTGAATTTTGGAAGCTCTGGTAGATGGCATACCTACATATGGTAGTCTTGGTACTGAATTACTCTTATGAATGCACCGTCTCATAGCCTAAGGCTCCCTTCGGGGGAAAGGCGTATAGACTCAAATAAAAAACTTATGAATGAAGCTCGTAATTAAGCTGCGACTTAGGCTAGAATGTATCTATACCCTTCTGGACCTATGGCTTGTAGGATTCTTCTCGGCTATAGACCAAGGGTGAAAGGTGCACATTTCGCGAAAACCTTTGACCTACTAACATGCAATCGACCTTTTCCCCGCTGCTGCTGGGCTATCTATCGATTAGTTTCGTACGGATCTGAGCACGGACTACTATCGAGTGTCACCCACGTGGGGTTGGTGGTTGCGTATTTGTTAGGTATGTACGTACTTACTGCGGTAGTGCCGTTAGGGCACACGCAAGTGGCTTCCCGGTGTACTCTACAACTTCGTATTTCCTTCCAAGGAGTGGTGATCGTATACACAAACTTAATCTGGTGAATGCCTAAAGGGGAAAGTTGCGCTGAACCCAACCCATGACATGAACCCAGGATCTGCTTGGCAAGGCAAAATAAATGGTGATACTTGAATACGAAATCCTATGCCCTACAGAGGACAAGTGTCTTCTCAAAGTCCAGCTAGCAGCGAATCGAGTTGGTTCACCTCCGGTGGGTGCTCACGAATAATCTAGCAGGTGGTCTGGCCGTACTATGTACATGTCCACATCCAAGGAAGCCACCATGTCGAAGTACCCACCATGAAGTACCAAAGGAGAAAAATTGCCGGAGTCGGCAATCGACAGTGGTACCTACTTATGCAGAGATATCTTAGATTGTATCAGCGAGCTTCTCCTGTTCTGCAGCCTTCCCCACCGGGTATCATTCTCGCTAGCTGCTGTCATAATCTATGCCAGATTGGGTAAGAACTTAGCTAGAATTTCCGTGCTTGGCACAAATAACATTGCGCCTGAAAGCCTGGCAGCTGCTCTAGATCTCTACGTAAACATTGAAAAAAGAATTTACGAACATAGAGATACTCAGGACAGCGAGTGAAGAGACATACGCTTTCAAATCTGGAATCAAATCTGTCAATAGGGTTGGCAGTTTTATTCAGAACTTCCTCGTTGGGTTGGTTACCTCTTTTGAAGTTTATGAGAGGTTGAAAAGTCACCAAAATGTCACACAACTTAGTTGCAATACTGTAGCCCTTAAAATATTGATTAGAGGCTGTGAGTTTTTTTCTGAAAACTAAACTGTACCTCACAAAGCTGGCCGTGTTTTTGCTGAGATTGCACAGTGCGTACGTATACATACATACCTAGACAGGTTGTTGGAGGTTTACATCGGCAAAGCCGGTTCGCAATTATAAGTCTCGGTCCCCGACCCTCGAGCTTGGCAAAGAACGGGGATTTGAGTGGTAAGTTCCGATTTGGGGTAGCACCGGTTGCTGGTACCGAAGCGGGTAGGAACCGGGAAATAAATCTTGAAGGCAGGGGCCATGATTAGACGCGCTGGGGTACCAGTCCCGATTGATGACAGCGACTACGCACACGAGGGAGATAGGCGGGCCACAGCCAATAGTTATTGGATATAATTGTATGGGTCGCCGCCGCACCAGAAAAGGCTTAACTGGTATAAGGCTGTCGATGGGAAGGTTAACCGTGTCAGTTGTGGCCATGGCCAGCGGCAGCACCGACATTGCACATTATACTACCATCATCGCGGATGCCCACCCTGTGTTTCCCGTGTGTAGCTGGAGCCGGAAATTGCAATCTCGCTCAGTCCGAGAAACAGGCACGCAATATTATGGCATGACACCACATCATTTTAATCTTGGTAACTTCGGTAAATTAGGCACCTGGGAATCGCTCCCGGAAAAGGGCCGGCGAAAAGCGACTACACTCGATATCGGGTCTGCTATTATTCCAGAATTCTAGACTTACTGACCGAACTGAGAGAAAGGTCAATACACAAATCTATTTCATGGACAAGTTATATAAGAACACCAGCGGTCCCTCTTGGAGTCATGTTCATCACCCAGCTCCCACAGTCTTACATACAAATCTTACTTGCTCTCCCCTGGTAAATATCCGAACCTCTAATCCTACGCCATAATACCCTAAAATGCAATTCTCACTCTTCACTGTTCTCCTCGCTGCCCTCACTTCAACTGTCTTTGCGGCCCCCTACCCGATCACAACGGATACCCTCCACTGCCGTGATAAGCCCTCAACCAGTGGCAAGATTGTCCGTACCTACACTAAATCCGCTGATATCAAAATCACTTGCCAAACCTACGGAACTGATGTTAACGGCAACAACATCTGGGACAAGACAAAGGAAGGATGCTATGTTTCTGACTATTATGTCAAGACTGGCGTCAATGGGTTCCTCAAGGACGTCCCCAAGTGCCCCGGCACTAAACCCCCCGCAAAGGTTCCCGGCCCTAGAACCGATGACTACAAGTATAAGAGCTCATGCAGTGGTGTGGATCCGTGGAAATACTACAAGTGCCAGTGCACCTCCTTTGTTGCTCAGAGGCTGAACGAGCGTGTTGGAGTTAAGTTCCACAACATGTACAAGGGAGTCAACTGGGGGAATGCCAACACTTGGGATGAAGCTGCAAGGAGGACCAATGTGAAGATCAATGGGACACCCAAGCCTGGTGCCGTTGCGCAGACCAACGCTGGGAGATGGGGGCATGTGGCGTATGTATCTGCCGTTGATGGGGACTATGTCATTGTTGAGGAGTACAACTATGGTGGCAGGGAGCGATATGGAACTCGCAGGGTCAAGAAAAGCCAATTCAACTATATCCATTTGAGCAGCTCCACTTAAATTGGTTGTGTATCTCCCAACAGATGGGCCCTGAGGGGAGGTGCGGTAGAATTGGTGACTATGGGCCGTGAGTGGGGGGGTGGTAACAGTGGTGGGTGGATGAGGGGGCGAGTTAGGAGGCGGTGATATAAGTAGGGTGGATCTAGGCCCCGAGTGGGACTAGTTAGCTGGCACAATTTGGTCCTGTTAGAGATTAGAAAACCGCAGTTTTTGTTTTGGCTACCCCACTCTGATATTTGTATCTATTTCTTCACTCTGCTCTTTCAATCTCACATTTTGCCGAATAAACTAAAGCTTCCTGAGGAATAACATCAAAAACGGTCTTGAAGCTGATGTCAAAAGTGGTCTCAGATCCTTTCGTTCTTAATGCGTCCCTTACCTCCTTCAAATGACCACATAGTCTCGGAACCGCTACCTTCTTGTGTAGCAAATGACCACAATCTAAGAATTTCAGAAGAGACTCAAAAACAAGTAGTTGCGACGCATGATGCGTGCACTGGGAAGTACATAGTGTACGTAGTCATCCCTCCTTTATTTGCACAGTGAACTCGCGTTATAAGAAATCCACGATACAAGAAACCTCGCGATCTAAGCAACGATTAATTCTCCGGTCCCGACAGAATTTGTATGGGGAAATAAGAAACTCGCAAGTTTCTTAATTATTGGCTTAGTAATACACATCAAATCGCGAGTATGGTCTGCACATTTACCCACATCGCGCGAATTGTTTCTCCACAAGTCTGCATCCAAATCAGCTGAACCAGAAATCATTTCCCCCGCCTACACTTCCTCTGCTAGATATCCGGCGAAAACCATCAGTATTTCCAAATCAGTATGATCTTGAAGCCCAAGAGACCTCGAGAGTCATCAACTACGGCATCTACCCAACAACTCAAGATCCAGCCAACAGCAGCACGAACTCGAGGTGGAAAATGGACTGAGTTGGAAAGCGCATTGTTTGAGTGGCATCAAATGTTAGAGCGGAGGGATGTAGCTGTTAGCGGACATATGATACAGCTTAAGGCAGATGAGTTTTGGGAGAAACTACCTATATATCACGGTCAGACAGTACTAAAATTTTCAGAGGGATGGCTGGATAATTGGAAAGGTCGATTTGGTATTAAAAAGGTGAAGCTGCATGACGAGGGTGGGTCTTTCGATATTACGGGTAATGTGGAAGAAATGATGAATATTCTGCAAACTGAGGTCATGGGATTTCAAGAGAAGGATGTCTACAATATGGATGAGACAGCATTTTACTGGCGGCGAGCACCTGATCATACTCTGGCAACAAAACAACTGCACGGTATGAAGAAGTCTAAATCTCGCTGGACAGCCCGCATGTGTGGTAATTCCGACGGGAGTGACAGGTGTTCAATTTGGCTTATTGGACGGTACCGCAACTCTCGACCATTCAAAAATATCAACAGAACTCAGGTGGGAGAGTTCAAGGTCGAAAAGAAGTTCTACTATTGGAGAACTTCACACCACATTCCAATGCAGTTGCAGAACTTGAACATCTAAAACAAGCTCCCAAATGTTCAAGTCTTTTGGCTTCCTCCAAATGCAACGTCCCGATTCAGCATATGGATCAAGAAGTTATTCGAACATTTAAGGCTTATTATCTGCGTGAGTTCATGAAGCATGTTAACAAGTATGTAGAATCAACTCCGGAGGTTGTGAAAGAACGATCCATATAGAACTGTAAATGTTCTACATGCCGCACGCTGGGCAGGAAACATGGGGTGAAGCCATCTACACTTGTTCGTTGTTTTCAGCGCAGTCAAGTAAGGTACATAGCCCTGCACCCATGGATGTTGATATTGGTTTTCAGAAGCTGAAGAGATATATGACTGCATTCGTGTTGCGCATCCTGGTTTCCAGCGAGCTAGTCTTTCCGAGTTTATTGATTCTGCTGATGAAATTGTTCAGAACTCGGTGGAAGAGGAGGAGCAATGTATTTTAGATACCTATGAGCCTATTTTACTTCAGGATTCTGATTCCGATCTGGAAGGCATGCAAGATGTACCTATTATTTCTCTATCAGGCTGCACTTGGAGGTCTTGAAGCCCTGCGCCTCTTTCGCCTTCAAAACCCTCATGTGAATTCATAGCGAGGAGAGCAGGTGGAAGCGTTCTGTATCGAGAAAGCGGGATATTGAGACTCTACAAGGCACGGCTCGGGGTGCACACCATCAGACTGCTATCACGGGGCTTTTTAGGCCTGTCTCGGACATTTCCTAGTTTTTGTATGCATCTCGTGTTATAAGAAAACTCCCTATAAGCAACCTTTCCCGGTCCCCAGGAGTTGCTTATAACGCGAGTTCCTGTATGCCATTACTAGGAGATGTCAGATGAAGTTTAAGCCTTAGCCGGCTACACACCAATCGGCGTTCTTTCAAGCCTAGCAGGCCGGCAAAACAGACAAGCCCAGATGCCAAGTGGTTCAAGAGTACCATACGGATAAAGCTCGGGTGCTCCAGCGGGGCGGTACAACATCACGTTCGACTGCCCCCACCACGGATGGGGCTAATCGATCAGGACTCTGAGCACCTTGGAGGAGCTCGGTGATCCGGTCTGGGAAGGTGGGGTGGATGGGGGTGGGAGAGTATACGATACCCATGAGGTGGACAAGTATGTAACTACTTCGCGTATCTCCATAGCACCGTTGTATTTGAGTGAGGAAGCGGAGCAGTAACGAATCTCATTTTTTTGTGACTCTCCACCTGTATCCACACCCTCTGCGCCTTCCACTCCCCTCCTATTGTGCGGAGCCACCGCCTGTTCTCTTTTTTTTATAAAAAATTCATTATTCGTGTAATTCTTAGTGGGGGGGGATATGACGAGCCACTCAGGGTCTAACTAGATTTAAGTAGAGGCCAGTTAACTTGCCCACCCCCAGCGCAATACCTAATAGGGGAGGTTTGTTATATGACAGATGGTCCACTTCACCCCGCTCCGCTCGTTCCTGAAGCCTCTCCTTGAATCAGCGTCCTGCTAGCTCCCAATGTAGGCAACAGTCAGTCCGGACTATAAGCGGCCTAGTCCGTCAAAAAATAATCCGTCCCCATCCATGAGAGAAATGGCCTAGGCCGCTGACAATCCATTGAAAAATATGCAGTCTCACAATCACAGATCGATGGAACTGTCTTGGCGAGGGCCGATTGAATGTCAAAAACCATCTGCATTCCGGAATTATTCGTTCCGGTGGAGCCGGAGACATCTTAGGATCAACTCCAAGTTCAAGAGCATAGTATATCGATGGGATTTGAGGAGTTTGACACCCGATCGCAAGGCCTATAGGGGTGGTGTTATTAGCGGGGATGGCGTGGTTGGTGGGAGTGGTCAGGATGGTGGGGGTGCTAGCAAAGCTGGTAACAGTAAGGACCACGGGGACTGCCAGACAGCTAGATCATAGATGGCAATGAGAAGGGGAGTGTCGAGATGCGGGTTGAGGAAGTCAGGGATATCCACCCAATCGACCTTTTGTGCAGTTGGAAGGCTTGTCTGATAAGTAGCTACCCGCAGCCGAATATCATTTGCCATCATAGATATTTCCAGGGCTTCAATCATGGAGGACCTCTTTGTACAGGTTTGTGGGGAGTGCAGATTAACCCCTACATCTGCTGGATCCACCCGGGCTTTCAGGTGACTTGTCATGATTCTCGCAGAACCAAAATACGAGTAATGGCTATTTAATGAAACACGCCAGGCCTAGAAGGGAGTTTAGGATTAATAAGCTCGTAATTGGACTAAATATTGGAGTTGATGACTCATACATGACCCCCCCCCGACCATGACCAGCCGTGTCACTGTGGATAATGGCGGGTCATGGTGAGTTGGGTGATGACAGCGGATAGGCTGAATTTAAATCTAATTAGTTAGCAGTCGAGGTCTATCAGAAAATACTATACGTCACGGGGATGCAGCTCATCATCGGGAAACAGCGCGCTCGGGCTTTGGCGGGGTTTCTGCATAACTCAGCCACCCATGGGGCAAATAGAGGCTCAAAATTTGGGGAAGCCTTATCCATATATAGTATTTGCTTGAGACAAGTAGCAAAGGGCCCATGTTAAGTGATGTTTGAACTAGCTCCAAAATCCATATATTGCGGAAATATTGGTTCTGAGGGATGCAATATAGAAAGCAGAGGATATGGGGGCATGTAATAGACCAGAATTATTTTCTAGACCTTGTACATACAGTTTAGCACACTCTGACTGTACCATAGGGTCCTATTTCCTTGTGGTTGTTTAAAGAGGGGGGAAGTGAGACATTTCCCAACATACCCCCATGAAAAAATGCCTGGGTCTTGCATGTAATAGCTCAGAAGCTTTCTTATTCTAGACCATCATATATTTAATACTTTGTTAAGTATGTAGTAGATAGATAGAACTCACTCTCCGTGAGACTGTAGGACCCTGCATAACACTAGACTCCTTTGAGTAGTCACTTCCCAATTTGATTTATTTAGAGGAGGCCAGATGTGTACTAGGGCTATGCCATTAGAGCACAAGCGGGGCAAGTAATATCACCACCTCGTCATAGTCTATATAGGCTGAATACGAGTAATGATTCCCAAAAAAAGTAATATCACCACAAGGTGCATTCCATTGTGTGAGATAATTCATAAGTGGAAAAGCTTGTGGAGTATAGACTGACTCTGTGCCAAGCTTGAGGGTTGGGTGCGGGGACTATATAATAAGAATATCCGCTAGTAGCTACATAGATTGGCTTGAGGTTCCGCATGGGCAGGCAAACCTGCAGGGACAGGTATAAGATAGAAGCTGATCTCAATCACTGCCAGCATGCCACGCCACCTGTCCTGTTATAAAACAGAAAATGCCAAAACACAATGACCCTAAGACGCAGTCTTCTCCTGCACTTTACTTCAGTGGCCTCGTCCCAGAGCTTCTTGTAAAAGTCTGTAACTTCCTTCCCCTGCACACGACGGTGGGCATACGATTACCCCGCTTTGCCATCGGGGCCGACGGTATTGTCGCTCTCACAGACCTAACGACCATTGCTGAAAGAACTGCACTCATGGGAAAGTCGTCATGGTTTGACATTCTCGTCATTGCTTCAGGGATTCATCTTCACCAACTGTCAGGACTGTGTTAGGCTTCTCATAGTTAGGCTCTTTATTAGCTTAGTTCAGATTAGAGTAGTTTAGATTAGCATTAGCATTTAGTGTGATACAACTCGTGTTCTCTGTATTCTGATCATAATCCTAGGTGGTAGAGCCCACTCGGTCTCCCACGTATACATGTATCCCGCCAAGCCTGCCATCAACCTATCGTCATAATTGGGGTGGTTCTATCATAGTGTTCAGATGAGTTTTGGAGACATCATCAATGGAGAGATCCTGCACTTGCATCATAGCCTCTCACCAGTCTCACGCATGGCGTCAAGGACAGATTGGAAGACTGCAAATTACCTCAGGATACATGTTTCGCGTGAAAAATCAAGCTATGGTTGGCTGGCTACAGATGGTCGGTAGGGCTGGCTGTCTAGTTGAGGTTGAGGGTTGTGAACAAACGGGTAGTTCGCGGTGGGACGGTGGTTCACTTGCTGGATTTATTTACTTATCGGCACCAATCTTGAAGTTAATGATGGAGGTTATGTTGGCGTATTGCAAAGAATGGTGGACATTTAAGATTATTGGGGTTTTAATATTTGCGAGGGCTATAAATATCGCTTTTATCCGGAGACGAAGCAAAACTGGCTGGAAAGGCACTCCTGAGCCGGATGTGTATGGGGGTTTGTTGGTTCTGGGATCACAAGATCGCTGGTACACATGAAGGCGACCTCAAGGCTGTAACACCAGGCCAGGGGCTGCAAGATATTACGCCAGTCGAAAGTTTTGCGACTGCTGGCTCGTTTATGTGACGGCGGCACTGTCTGCCAACGCGACGACATTGGGGCATATTATACTCATGGGAAGAAAGAGAATGGGATCACTCATCAGATCATGCCATGATCGGGTTACGGAAGCAAAGCAGAGATAAGAGGCGACAAATATTGAGGATAGACTGGGAGGCAGTAAACAAGTACCTAGAGAGGGAGGAAGAAAAGAAAACGGAGACGAGGTGGGAGTATGTAGGGGAGGCATATAAAGAGCTAGTACGCGTGAAGAGTGAGGAGTGGGAGAGAAAGATTACGATAGTGGGTCGATCAAAGCCGTGGTGGAAAAAAGAGTGGGATGACCTTAGGAAGAGGGCTAGGCACTCAAGGACAGCGAGGCAAACCTTGAGAAGAGAAATACGGAAGGCAAAGAGAGAGATGTGGAATGACTGGGTGTCGAAGGGAAAGGAAGTATGGGATATCGTGAGGGTGTGCAAGAATCCCTTTGGGATGCGAGAGAGATGCGGGAGTGTGAAGGACAAAGCAGGCGTGATATACGAGACTAAGGAGGAGAAGAAGATGGCGTTCACCAAGCATAATTTGATAACAGAAGAAGCAGAGGAACGACCAAGTACAGGGAGACAGGAAAGGCGAAAACCAGAAGCCGAGACGATGATGAAGATCCACCGAGCACTGAAAAAGACAAGAAATGACAGTGCAGCAGGACCAGACGGAATAAGTTGGAAGCTATTGAAGGCCCTGAAAAATACAGAGCTAGGGAAGGCAGTGTTGGAGGACATTGGACAGGTGGCGGAAATAAGAGGGGGCACACGAATGCCAGAAGAATGGCGGAAGATGAAAATGGTGATGATACCAAAACCGGGTAAAGATCACACAGCAGTGAAAGGATGGAGACCAATAGTTTTAGCGAACACAGCGGGAAAGCTAGCGGTGGGGAGGGTGCAACGCGAGTTGGGTCTCCCCCCTGGGTGGGAAGCAGTGTGAGGGGTAACTCGCACACTGAAGAGGGGAAAGAGTACCACCTGGTCTACCGCTAAAAAGTAGCCGACGTCCTAGCTATTGGGGTAACGTCCCAACCCAGTTGTGCAAGTGCTAGCTAGGATGACAGGCCACCCTTCGTACACATACAGTCCCTAACGGGGCAAGGGGTTACCGTTATCCGATCGGAGGGCCCCTATCAGTGAGAGGCTTCGGAGAAGGGGTCTCAAGCTGGTGTGTATTGGTTAGTCCCATCCTGACGAGGACGCGGAAGGAGTCAGGCGGGTTTTGACGACTCATCCGGGGTACGTGGACTGGATGGTGTTGGAAAAATCATGAAACCTGGGGCGAGGCACTGAGGACCTGGGGGGTCACGAATATAAATGGGAGCTATCCGAGTGAGCCTCACAGGCCGTAGCACGGAGCATACCTATATTTGACCTACCCGAGGCAGCCGGAAAGGGATTAAAAAACCCCGAGCGGCAGTCAGCAGATTGTAGGGATCTGTTGGGCTCGACAGGATGGTTCTAAAGCCGGTGCCGGTCCAGCGACACTGAGAGGTGTTTAGCGAAGGGCTCAAGGTGCAAAGGGTACGATATCAAATGCATGTACTCCGAAAATATAAGGAGTAGGTAGCCACTCGTCAAACTACTCACCCGCCTTAGCCACGAACTGTTACGCTTGCCTTCGAGTCCTGTTGGGGGCCTTGAGGGTCGAAATACAACTGGGGCAAGCAAGGGCAGGGACTGCAGCTCGAGGTTTGGGTTGAGACTATTGGCATTCTACCGGATGGCCGTCTGTGGCCGGAACTATCGAAAATACAGACGAAAAACCTGCAAAAGTGGCAGGGAGATAGTCATGCAGGAGAGCGGTGTAGTATGCACGGCGGGGTGATGCATCGTAGTATTGGAAAAATTGATAGCGGAGGAGATACAGAGCTACGAAGAGCTATGGCATGAGAGAGCTTTTGCAGGACGGAAGGGGAGGGGTGCAATTGACAGCATAATGTTAATGGCGTATATTGCAGAGCAACACCCAGCAGGAGCAATAGTGGGGAGGGATGCTCAGTCGGCATTCAATTCAGTACGGAGGGAACATGTGTGGAAGATACTGGAAAATCATGTGGAAGCGCAGATATGGATAGACGACTGGCGATCACCGAGGAAGTTTGAGATGGAAGTGGATGGAGAAGTGTTAGGACAGGTCGTGATGACCGGAGGGACACCGCAGGGAAGTCCACTATCACCAGCGCTCTTCACGATATATATGTCAAGCGTGGTGTGGGAGGCGGAAAAGAGATTAGCCCAGCGGGGGGGAGGAAGAGAACTAAGAGCGGAACGCAGGGTGAGCTATTGGCCACTGTCGTTTATAGATGATGTGAATGGGGTACGAGTAGGAGGGGAGAAAGAGATGGACGAGGCATTGGAGGGGGCAGCGAAGGAAGCGGGAATAAAATGGGATCGGGATAAGGATTGGAAAGGAAACAAAGGAAAGCACCTGGGGGTCGTGATGCAAGACCAGAAGCGACATCAAAAATACAGGTGCCAAAAAACAAAAGCGGCATGGGAGGCGGTAAGGCGGCTGAGCAATCTCCCGGCAAAGGGAAAACGGGCGATTCTGACACAGCAACTGCTACCTATACTGACGTATGGCTGCGAATTGTATCCAGACCCAAGCGAACAGCAAAGCAGACTAGCATACGAGATGTGCAGATGGACAGTGGGAGCATACCCAGGAAGTCGGAGAGGCAAGGTATATGCACTGGTAGGCCTAAGCGGCATAGACACCATCATGCGGAACAAGAGAATTCGATGGGCAGCATCGGTATATGCGAGACACATACCAGAGTTGAAAGTGGTGGCGGAGCCGATTCTCCGAGAAATATTGGAAGAGGATACGGAAATGCGGTGGTTACAGGGAAAAAACCCGGGGGGGGAGGTGAAGATCAGGTGAAGGAATTGGTGGAGGGATAGGTAGAAGAGTGGACGGATGGAAGCTTGATGGAAGGGAGAGCAGCAGGAGACACGAGAGAGAAGGGGTTGTATCTCGGAGAGTGGGCAACAGTGGCAGATGCAGAGGAGGTAGGAGTAATGCTGGCGTGGGAAGAGGGGAGGGATGTGGTAGCACTCGACAGCCAGGGGGTCATACAGCGAATTCAGAACCTGCAGTATGAGAAACCACGCTCATGGATAGAAGAGAGACTGGTGGTAGAAATGAAAGAGAGACCACGTACGTTAATGTGGGTCAAGGGACATAGTGGAGTAGAAGGAAATGAAAGAGCAGACAAGACAGCGAGAAGAACTGTGGATATGGGATGGAGGTTACAAGAGAGAGAAATTGCCACACCAGCGGGTATAAGACATAAATTCCCAATATACCCAAAGGCACCGGGACACATAAATTGGTCAAGGACGGCAGGAAGGGGTCTAGTGTATATGATAACAGACAAGGGACCACAGCGGCAGTGGTTATGGGAAATAGGAAATGTAAAGAGTGAGGAGCAACAATGCGTGTGTGACGGTTGGACGGCACAAAATGCTGCACATTTGATGGAGTGCCCCTGGGTGGGAGACGGAAAGGGCAGGACGAGTGAGATGCTGTGGGAAGACGAGAAGTGGTGCGAGGCGGTAGCAGAATTTATTAGGTAGAAAGGATAGGGAGGAGAGGAGTGGAACGAGGGCACATTTGTAGATAGCGGGGAGGGCAGGGACTGGCCCGAGAGGATGAGAGAGGCCAACCGAGACACCAGTAGCCGCAGTCCATCGCCATATTCTAGATAGGATGAATGCGATTAATGAATCTTTAAAAAAAAAAAAAATACTCATGGGAATATTGTTTGTGGAAATTGGCCTGCTTGGTCTGAGCAACAAATTACTGCAAGGTTTACATCTTCACGAAAGAGTCATGAGGCCTCCCCAAGTACCACAGACGACTCTAGCTTTGGCTTGTCCTTTCTTCGTGCTTTCCCGCCAACGTGAGGCTACTCGGACACGGATTGTCGAGGTATAGACTGCATACCCTGATGGAGAAAGTACAAACGATATCCTCTCTCGCTCCCCCCCGGACAATGGGCCAGCTACACAGGCTACTAGGGATGTTCGGCTACTACAGATCATTCATTCACCAGTTTGCAATGTTGGAATAGTCAACCTGGTTAGTGTGGAGTGATGGTGAAGAAAAAACGGAAATTATCTATAATGCTACCCGTTTGCCAAGCAAATGTTTACAATGCCCTCGAGTTTTTATAATGCCACGGAGCGGGGTTGTGCTCAATACAACACAATACAACAAACAACACAACACAGCCATGGAGCGGCAGGAAGTTGCGCTTATTCTAGAGCAAGAGTTTATGTCTTTTGAAGACTTCAAACATGCTATGGATAAGTGGGCAATTGATGGTGGCTTTACCTTCTTTTACCAAAAGTCAGATCCTACTCGGAGGATTGTGAAATGTCGACTTCAAGACCAGTGTCCATTTCATGTGCGTGCAGTGTGGAGTGAAGAGAGAGGATGTTTCAAGCATAGTTTGTCAGCATTTAGCAGCAAATATCCAAAAGCGGTATCTTCTGGCAGCCCGCAATCACTTTTGGAAGATAGCAAGAGCTAAAACTCCACAAGCATTTGAAGATGCAATGACGGAAATGCAGGATATTCGCAATGATGCCATACAATATCTTCGAGAGATTGATCCAACCTTATGGGCATATGCACATTTTCCAGGACCTCTGTTTGGACATGACACCTCCAATATTGTCGAATCCTCCAATAGTGTCTTTTTAGAAGATCGAGAGCTACCTCTGCTTAAAATGCTAGATTCTATTTGGCATAAGCTTATGGCAACACGATTTAAGAGA
>Ga0307514_10003724_pt1 | contig 14395 bp, 5 predicted proteins | sample 16_EM_MG_FD_203088 | JGI IMG/M metagenome (GOLD analysis project Ga0307514, IMG submission 203088) | Populus trichocarpa ectomycorrhiza microbial communities from riparian zone in the Pacific Northwest, United States - 16_EM | ecosystem: Host-associated > Plants > Roots > Unclassified | place... | reverse complement strand
TTTCTTTTTCTCTCTCTCTCTCTCTCTCTCTCTCTCTCTCTCTCTCTCTCTCTCACACACACACACACACACACACACACACACACACACACATTAGATTTCAACCTAATTCAATCATAATTCATAATTAGTTCAATTAAACCCCTACAACAAATCAATTTTATCAAAATTTCAAACAAGATCCTCTCCTCCTTCTCATCCTCTCTAGCTAAATATATGTGTCCAAGAAAGGGACTCTCTCTCTCTCACACACACACATACACACATTCATTAGATTTCAACCTAATTTAGTCATAATTCATAATTAGTTCAATTAAACCCCTACAACTCATCAATTTTATCAAAATTTCAAACAAAATCCTCTCCTCCATCTCATCCTCTCTAGCCAAATATATGTGTCCAAGAAAGGGAAGGATTTATTTCAAATTTATACCGTTTCCTCACTTACCCAATCTTTATCCATGCTTGATTCTAACAACAATTATTCTTAAAATCATCATAACAATAACAATTCATTCCTTTCTATAATACACAAACATCATTATAAACCTCAACCTTAATATGCTAAAATTCTTAAAACCAAACACAATAAAAGTTGTTCTTACTTTGAAACAACAAAGAATAAAAGAGAACTTTGGAAGAAAATTCAAACTTTCTCTAACCTTTTCTTTCCTCTTTCTCTACACCAAAGTTTATCTTCCAAACCTTATAAACCATCTAAGCCACTCACTTTTTCTCTTTTTTTTTGTTTTTATTTCTTAAAACCATTATTTTGTAAGGAATTTATCAAGAAATTTGGAGAAGATTTTCAAAAAACCTAACTCCATTTCTCTACCATGCAACCGACCCAAGGAGAGAGGAAAAGGAGTATTTATACTCATGTTTTTTATTTATAATTTGGCCCCTAAGGATTTTAATGTCCTTTAATTTGGCCCTTCATTCTTTTAATATATTTTAAATGTTACACCAATTTTTTTTATTGTTTGATCAACTCATTAATATTCCTTTAAAATAATTCTCATTGAATATATATTTTTTTATTTTTTTATTATTTTTTTAACTAGGGTTTTACACTATATCTATATCATATTTGGTTATGCTAGATAAGACATAATAAAATATTAAAACAAAGTCTATTTTACCTTACTTACAAATTTACATATTTAAAATAAATAATTAGATACTATTTTTTTCACTTTACTTTATAGCTAGTGTTAAAAATAATAATATTATAATAATTCTAATTATAAAACTTGAATTGTCCCTGCAAGTCAACCCAAGACTTGATTGACTCGGGGCTTAGACTAATCTATTTAAGAAAATATAAAGAAAGGATTGATCCAATCTAACTCGATCAAAAACCCAGGTCGATTTGTAATCCGATCGACCCAGGATAAAACATGAGTAAAAAACCCTTTGACTTTCTTTTGAATTTTTTGGTCAAAACAAAGTTACTTTAATTCTTTTTTATTCCTACGTTGACTCGAGTCAAGCCGAGTTTACTCTTCCAACCCATGACCTGAGCCTTGACTTAGATCGACCATCAAGTTGAGTTTTAAAATTATGATAATAGTCATTTTATTTTTATATGTCTTAAATGGACAAATTTGAAATTAAAAGTTTTTCACAAGGATATTTCAAAAATAAAAAATAATTAATATTGTTTCTAAAAACATATCTTTTCTATACCTCATATTTTAAAAATATAAATATTCACTATAAAACTATCTCAAAGACAAAAAAATTTATGCCTTCCAAATACATTTTTATTTCTATTGTCTTATTTTTTTTTGTCCAAAAATAACGATCAAATACTACATAATAGCTATATACTTACATTAATGTTGCAGAGATATAGCCCAAAAAAAAAAATTCATATTTTAATCCACAACAACAAAAATTCTCTTTTCCATTAAAAATTATTTTAAAATTTTTTCTTTCATGCTTCTCTCCTCTTTATGTTGTATCCAAGTATCATAGAAATTATCCTTTAAAACCTAGGGTTCCGCATCTATGAGTAGCCTTCAAAGAAAGGTTTTCTTGACAAAACTGCAAGGCGAACTTGTGCAAGTGCCTGACTAGAGCTGGGAGGGTTTTAGGATCTCAATTCTCAATATACAAACCAAGGCCTGACCATGTATGCCATTTTCTTTTCCAAGAACTGGATGGTTGTTGAACAATTTGGCTTTTGCCGTTAATTTTATGTACATATAAAGTCTGTCTGCTCCTACCTACACTTGTTCATCTTGTAGCTTCGTAGCATTGTAGCCTTGTAATAGAGGGACCTTCTGGGCACACGAGGATTCCGGCTTAGCAGCATTGCAATCATCACCCAGCTCTTCTGTGGCTTTCCCCCACATTACGGTGTAAAATCCAATAGATATAATTGTTGCTCCGATCACACTGCAAAATACAGGATAGAGTTTGCAAAAATTCACACGAAATAAAGAAGCTTTGTGTTTTTCTTGCATATATCTCAAAGTTGATGGAGATTATGGAGTTAATTATAATTTAGTTTGTAGTTTAACAAAACTAATCAATTAATCCTTATAGTTTTGAAATTTATATATTTAATCTATGTTTTTCAACCAAGTTTATCTTCATTAATTAGGAAAGAAGTATTTTTGAAAGGAAAAAATCCACTAAATTGAGGATGGTCAATTCTGGTCAAATAACTATTTAATTATTTTTTAAATTACATGGACTAATTCATTAGTTTCAATAACCTACAGGGACTAAGTTATAGTTAGTTCTTAGTTCTGAGACTTGGTGCTCTCTTGATTTTGCGGGACGATGAACTCAACAACATGATGTATTAGAATCGTTTTCAGGGGTGAATTAAACCTTCATTAACAAAAATAATAAACCAAATGGAGATGTTCTCTCTCTCTCTCTCTCTCTCTTCTTCGACTCTAGACTTTCTAGTTGAATTACTCCTAAAATGAAATTTATTATATTTGTCAATAATGCTAGCCAAAGGTAATAATATTTCTATATATTTTCTAAGGGAAAAAAAGAAGCAAAAATCAATTTTCTTTTATGTATTTTCATGCATCTCGATCACGAAGCTTAGAGTACTGGAGCAAGCTATAGCTGTGTTACTGTATATAAATCAGGTTGAGAGATTTGACAAACCTTCCGAGATAAAGAGTATCACCAAGGAACATGACGCCCATCGCAACAGCAATGGCAATCGACAATGGCTTGAACATTGCTACAAAGACAGGTCCCTTCAAGTGCAGAGCCCATGTGTGGACAGTATTGTTCAGGCATGACCCCAGGAGCCCCTGCAAAGCATACACACACAAAAGACCAATTAGGGATCATAAACTATATATATAACACACACATACACACACACACAACGGCAAATAAAAGCAAATCGTCTGTCTCGCAATGGTCTCTCACCGAGCAAAGAATGGAAGCTAGTGCTATATTTGGCCGCACTAACCATGCACTCGAAGTTCCTTCTGTAATTAGTGCTACAATTGCCGCTATGATGCTGACAGTTAGATTGTAAAAGAAGACCACCGTTAACTCTGCCGGGTACTCCTTCATTATCTGTGTCTGTAAATCAAGAAACATTATTCCAGATTCTTAACGCAATTACAAAAGCAAGCGAGAGAAATTAAGGAATAATGTGATACTATATAGTATACCTGAAGAATGTACCATAGCGGAACTAGAACATACTCGGCAGTGAGAAGTATGCCACCAACTATCCAATTGCTGTTTGTCGAGTGAAGATGTTGACTGAGCGGCATGGAGGAGTTCGGCGATATAATTATTGGCGGGCCCTTGTAGAGAGTCACTACAAAAGCACCTGCTATTGACAAGATGGTGCCCAGGAGTTTGGCCTGACTGCTTGTTCTTCGTAACGCAACCCTTTCCATTCTTTGATAGCAATTTGACAAAGAGCAAAGATAATTGTGAATATATAAAAGAAGAATAACTAGTTGTGTTGTGTTGTGTTGAGTGGTCCTTGAAAGGAAACAACTTGGTAAGAGAATCAGAACTTTATTGTTTTTTCAAGTCTACATCCTTAATTCTGGTTCCGACTCGAACAACTTTCATCTTTCAACTTTCGAAAGTAATTGAAACCGTCCAGCAATTATTATATACTTGATAGCTTCCTTAATATATATATATATATATATATCTTCGTGTAATCCAAATTAAACCCAACAAACACCTTGATGAAAAGAAAAATATATACTAGCGGCCCAACACGTTTCTAGTTCATCTACGTGTTTCTAGATTTTTTAAATAGAGGTCAGGTAAATTTTTTTTTGTTTAAAATTAATTTTATTTATATTTTAAAATTATTTAATATATGGATATTAAAAATAATTTTTTTTAAAAAATTTATTTTAAAACTTTTTCGAGTGAAAAACACTTTAAAAAATAATTGTTATCACACTACAAAACACTCTCTTTTCCATTAATAATTTACTCTAATTTTAGGGGCTAATACATTGAGAAAAACACAATTAAGTTCACTTCTTCGATTTACATAATTCTTCCATGTTTTCCATGTATTATATCTTGCTATCTACCATTTTCTATAGGAACAACTTTATAATATAATAAAATCTATTTTTTGGCCATTTAACCAAAGTATATTGTCTTAATTTTTTGTTAAAACAACTAAAGGGCTCATGTGTTGTGACGAGATTATGGTACGGGTTTTGATTTTTCCAGGATGGAAAATAAAGTTTGAAGCATATCACTATAATAATGATCATTAATTTGTTTAACAAATAATTTATAAATATAAAAATATTTTTTTAAAATATAATCATAGTTTCGCTTGATTTTATATTAGAATCATGAACTAATTATATAAGTGAGAAAAAATAACCTCTCGACAGATTTTAAAAAATAAATAAATGAAAAGGTTAATGTAAATAGTATAATAAAATCTGATTTTCTTGAAATGAAATTATAAAAGTAAACTTATTGGTCCTTGAAAAATATAATACAAATTTTTTATCTTTTATTTCACAGAAATAGATTTTCTATATTTTTTCAGATAGATTTTAAGAAAACATAAAAAAGGAGAGTCACTTCAATGAAATGGAGAATAATGACAAGAGAAAAAAAAAAAAAATGATTGCTTTTCGTGTGTGTGTGTCTATAATCTATATATAGCGTGTCTATTTGGCAAGAGTTTAGTGAATTGTTCAGAATAAAGGAAAAGTTAAGAGAGCTAGGTCAAGGAGGGACCGAGGGATCTAACCAATCAAAGAAAAGCAAGATTTTAACAAATAAAAACTAAAATCCTTGTGATAAACGAACACTGTGAACTGGTTCGGAAGATTAAGCTCCACATAAAAGAAAACCAGAGGTGAATTCTTCATGTAAATAACAGAAATTAAAAGAAGAGGAAAGTACCTGAAAATGATGGCAAATATGAAAGTAAAAGCTGGCGTGAGGTTGCTGATGGCTGAAGCAAGAGCTGGTGAGCTATATTTGATACCAGTGAAGCCCATGATCTGAGACGAGCTCCTACTCCATCGATCATCAACACAACAAATCATTGTAACTAAGAAACAGAGAAAACTACTCGCTTGATTTTCACTAAAAGTAACGAATTTAAGGCTAGACATGAACTTCAATTCCAGTTGATAAATATTGTGTGTCAAGAATATGTATACCCTATAAGCCCGAGAAGAGCGATTTTACTGAGTATAGAGAAGCTCAGTGGAGGAAGCACTCTTGATCTGCATAAAAATCAAAGCAACATGATACAGATAATTAGTCCATGCATTTTCTGTCAGAAACCAACTATATATGTAGCAATTACTATATTTTACTAGGTAATTAAGAGGGAAAGAGGGAATTAACCTGTGGGAAACGAAAGGAGCAGGAAGGAGAACAAGAGCAGCTACTGCATAAGCATAGGGAACGAAAACATGGTAGCTCATGCCTGCCGAAGTAGCTGCTTTGAAAAGTGTGTTTAAGCCAACGTTGACACACTCCATGGTCACCATGGCTGCGAAGGGCAACGCCTCCCTGTAGCAGTACATTTCTGCCATCTCTCTCTCTCTCTCTCTCTCTCTCTTAACTTTTGATCAGGTTAATTTCTGAGTTCCCTATAAAAAAACTCCGGCGCTATTGCTGGTGAGGGGTGACTAGGCACAATAAAATATTTGGGTCCTACTCCTACAAATTGCAAGAGGCACGCAACCAAATAAATAAAGAAGAAAAGTGACGCAGAAGAAACAATCCAAAAAAGACAATAATACACCGAATTTCGCTGATTAAGATCATGATGTAAAACTTCTAACTTGAAAATTGAAACCCTATTGTCATGTATTTTTTTTAGGTATTTTTTTGAAATATAAACTAAATAATTTTATTTATACTAATTCTAATTCTAAATTGAATAAAATCATAAACTAAATAAAAAAATAAATAACCAAAATAAAATTTTAAAAAATAAAAACATCATAAAAAATATTTTTCTAAATTAAATAAAAATAAAAATAAAAATAAACTTCCCTCGAAAATCCTCCTGCATTAAAAAGACATGCATGTAGCCAAAGTAAATAAAATAAAATACAAGCAAAAGTACTTCATCAACGCCCATCTAATGGATTTGTTTTAGGTTTATTTTATTTTTAATTTTTTAATTTTTTAAAATTTAAACTTAAATTAATATTAAAAAGAACTTATTAATTTTTTTAAATAAGTGAAGTTATTATGAGAGTAAAATATATTTTTAATAATAATAATATTCATGGTGCCAAAATCCTTTGATGCAACTAAAGCCATGTTTGTTCTAATTTTTAAAATATTTTAAATTTATATTTATTTAAAATTAATTTTTTAAATATTTTTCGATCAATTGTTTTGATATACTATATTAAAAATAAATTTTAAAAAATAAAAAATTATTATTTTAATATATTTATAAATAAAAAAAACTTTAAAAAATAATCATAACTTTAATTTCAATCACTGCATCGAAATTTGACCTCCCAAATTATCATTGCGCTGCACTTGCTTGAAACTGCAATTAGCCAAATCTTCTCTACCCATGCCTACTTCTTACAACATATGCTAAAAAGGCGATGCTTTGCACTATAGTAATTAACATTAACAGGAAAAAAAAAAATTCAAATTTAACTCTTAAACCTTTTTTTTCAATTGTAGTCTTTTATATCCAAATTAATGATTAATTTCTAAAAAACTATTAAGAAATTAAACATTCTAAAAAAATAGGATCAAAGTGTAAATTAAAGAGATAACCATGCCCAAACTCAAATTTGCTTGAAAAAAATACATGTTGGTCATCTATTTTTCTTTTTCTTCTTTTTCGTTCTTTATAGTTTTTTTTTTTAATTTGTTTTTTGAAAGACTAACCCAGTCTTTTTTCTAAGTCTTTTTTTTCTAAGTCTATTTTTTTTTATCCCGGTCTTATATTGCGAGTGATGGGTTAACTCGAGTTTTTTTCTTATGATTTTTTTTATAAAATTATATATTTTTTCAACTTCATCATTTAATATTAGATTATTGGCTCTTAAGCTTTAACATTTCTCCCCTTTTTTTTTCAATGAGGTTATCCTGAGTGTGGGTTAGTTAAGTTAACCTAAGTTAGCTCAAGTTTTTTTTTTCAATGTTTTTTTATTTAATTTTGGTTTTTTTGCTAGGTCATTCTTTTGAAAATCCAATCTTCTTATCCCGATCTCATATTACAAGTGGTGAGTTAGTTGAGTTAACTCATGTTGGCTCAAGTTTTCTTTTTAATTTTTTTTAATTTGTTTTTCATCATTTGACATTAGGTTATTCAACCTTGAACTTTGCAATTTTTTTCTCTTTTTTATTTTTACAAGTTATCTCAATCTCATATCCCAAGTCATGTGTTAATAAAGTTAACCCAAAATAACTTTAATTATTATCATCTTGATATCTTTATTTTATGCTAGAAAAAATTTGACCCGGCATAATACAAATCATCAATCTAGTAATAATCAAAAGAAAATCATAACCCATCCAAAGCTTAAGATGTATATCTGTATACACTTTATATTTTAGAATTCAAACTTCAAAGCTTAAGATATTATTATGGCTAATTAGTAATAATAATAATAATAAAAATAGTTCATCGATGATCAAACCACTAACCCTAGACACCATTGTTTCCATTCAAGCGGCGGTCAAATATCTCCACAACTTTCCCCAGTTTACATATACGAGGCTGGGCTTTTCGGCCCTTTTATAGAGCTGGTTAGAGATCTTAATGGACCTTTGTGCTTGGGCTTAGTCCCTTCCTTTTCTTTTTAAATATGCATGCAGTGAAATTAAATACTTGTAAATTAGCTGACTCGATTTTTAATCAATGGATCAAAATCTAAATTGATTTTTTTTTTAATCTTTTAGAAAATATCTTGAAATCGAGCGCAACCAACACATGGTCGAATCTTGGGCCGTGTTATATAACCTTGCTTTTATGGGATAACAAGCCGACAACAGTACATGCACCGTCATCAACATCAAATCCAACAACAACAATGGAGAACGGTGAAATCCCAGAAAACGCCAATGAACGTAGGTATTTTTTCTCGTCTTTAATTATATGTGTTTAGGGTTTTAATTTAACAGAAAAAAATGGTGTTGGTTTTGTTTAGATTGCCCAGGTCCTCAATCTGATTCAGCTGGGAAATCCGATTCTTGTCAAGGATGTCCTAATCAACAAGATTGTGCTACTGCCCCTAAAGGCCCTGACCCTGGTCTCTCTCCTTTATCTCCTTTTTCCAGCTAAAAATTGAAGATTGGTGCATGTGATATTGCTTGCTACACATATTGCTTTGAATTACTTGCAGTAACAACTTCTTGAAATTGCCTAGCATAGGAAATTGACGCTCTCCTTTGGTTCAAATTGGCCCATCTTAATTTCGAGTTCTACTGTCTTGAATAACCTTTGCTTTTACTGTACGGATGGAATTAGCACTTGAATTTCGTAGTTTCCATCTTTGACATACATGTACATATGTTGGTTGTCGTCCAGGATAGGTGACATCGATGTAGTTGGTTTCTTAGGTGGTGGAACCTCAGTCTTACAGCTGTTATTGGGCTTCTGATGTACTTTTGGCGATAGGTTCGATGCCAACAGACATGTTGGTGCCTTTATAGTGAATTAAAATCTTAATCACTGCTTGGTTGGTGTCTTGGTAGATCCTAAAAATTGAAATCTTAAACATTGAAAAGTTGTTTTGTAACTGAACATTAAGTTGGTAGTGGTTCTTGAATTCTTTTATTGAAGGACTTGGAGGTGTGTGAGTTCCATTTGTTGACTGTTTCCCGTTTTTATTGTTTCTCTGGTATAGATAATGAAATAATTTGTAGTTTTTACTATGCGGAGGTGGGATAAAGTTTCTTGAAGTTTTGATTATTTTAGAAATCTAAATGATAGGCCCAGGATCTTCTTTCATAGCTTTGGATTCTTCATTCTTTTCATTTCACTTCAATGTCAAATTATAGGGTGTAAGAGGGGCTCGGTATTTTTTCTTGTAATTTGTTTTCTTTTTAACTTTCTATAGTTCTTTCTTAACTACTGTATTTGGAAAACCAGCGTATCATCCTGGGTTTGAGTTTCTATCTGGATGGCTTTACTTATATTTGTTGCTAGTAAGGAAGCATTGTAGGTCCCTCTGTCCAGATGTTCATTTGATATGATAAGCACGAGTACTAGCTTAGGATCCAAGGAATAGATTCTTTGATGAAGCATGATTGGTCCTAATTATAATGGAGTTTATCGAGGTATTTGAGAGAATTTGAGGAAGATAGATTGCAAGGCTCAATGGAGATGTGTTGCTTGTGATATTTAGACAAAAGAAGTCTTTTAGCGATCATTCTCTCTCGAGGCAATTAGGATTTGATGGGATAGTTTTCTTTCGGCATCAGCATGAACTTCAGCTGCTGGAATCTTTAGAAGTGTCTTGTTAGTTGATATTCAGTGACATTGGCAGGCTATTGTGCTTTTCTTTTGATTCTTTTAGTTCTGGAGGGTGCCTTATATCCTCTTTGAATATGTTGATTGTCTCTTTCCAGTATAATTTTTTTCTTTTATCAGAAAAAAAAATCAACATTGTTGGTCTCTTGATGTAAAACGAGGAAAACAAGAATGATATTGTAGCTTCATTAAATAGCATACATCACCTAGTTTAAAATTTTACCCCAATTGAATGAGAGATACAAAGAAAAAGTTGGTTGCTAGGTATATTGCATATTCTAAAACCAGTTGTTTTTGCTCTATGATGGAGGACAGCCTTGCCATTTTCAGAGATGTTCAACTGTCTTTCCAGAAAGGTTTAATGAACAGTTAGGATTTTGTGAAACTGGCTTTTTTCGAAGGGGAATTAGGACTATGAGAATTTGCTAAGAGATTTGTTAGGAGAATGGTGAGCGCAAAGAAAGAAAGAGAAGATCAAGTATAGAAAAAGTAGAATAAAAATTAGCAAAAGAAACATAGGCAAAGACAGATGGAAGATCTAGCCATTATGGCCCCCAAACAAACTATCAAACTGTGATTTTATTCCATTAGCTCTGAGGCATTCCTCTTAATAGTCTCATAATCTTGACTGATGCCTGTTGAGATTTGAGAAAGCTTGAGACCTCAAACTCAACTCAGTGTTTGTCGCTTTTGCAATTGAAATTTAGTTTCAGTGAACTTTTGTAGGCAAAAAGAAATTGAAGAAAGCCTTTTTTAATGGGTTTGATTCAGCGAGTTTTTCCAGCTCAAATTTAGGCTTTTGGTTGAGATATTCTGTATCTTCTCTTTTGGTTGACAACTCGTATAAAATATTTGCACTGGATGAAAGAAATCACATGAAACTTAACAGATACTGTTGAAGTTTTTCTTTTCGATCTGTAAAAGCCAAAGTCTATGACACTTTATTAGTCTAATGGTTTCAATAGACCACACAAACAGTGCAATCTCTTTCTTCTAGAATCCCATTGGTTATCCTGTCCCATTAAATTGAAGACTTGATTGTATTTCCTATCTCTAACCTAGTCAGTGAAGGAGTGAATGTTTGTGTGCCTTCTATTGACACTATATACTGTATTTGGTTCTAATTCTTTCATTTGAAAATGAAAGTGGAAATTGTAGGACAGAGCTGTTCTGACAGTTCTGCTTTGATTTACATATTTTGTCTCAACTCAAAATTAGGCCCTTTACTTAATGTTTGATATATTGGTTTCTGCAGACTTGGTTGCAATTGCTGAACGTATGGCTACTGTGAAGCACAAGATTTTGGTTTTATCAGGCAAGGGTGGAGTCGGGAAGAGCACATTCTCTGCTCAACTGTCATACGCACTAGCAGCTATGGACTTCCAGGTTGGGCTCATGGACATTGACATCTGTGGCCCAAGTATCCCCAAGATGCTTGGCCTAGAAGGTCAAGAAATTCACCAAAGCAACCTTGGCTGGTCTCCTGTCTATGTTGAATCAAACCTTGGGGTCATGTCCATTGGATTCATGCTTCCGAACCCAGATGAAGCTGTCATATGGAGGGGGCCCCGCAAAAATGGGCTTATCAAGCAATTTCTGAAGGATGTTTATTGGGGGGAGCTTGATTTTCTTGTGGTTGATGCCCCGCCTGGGACTTCTGATGAGCACATTTCAATTGTCCAATACCTTCAGGCTACCGGAATAGATGGTGCAATTATTGTCACTACTCCACAACAAGTCTCTTTAATTGATGTGCGAAAAGAAGTGAGTTTCTGCAAGAAAGTTGGAGTTGAGGTTCTTGGGGTTGTTGAGAACATGAGTGGCTTGTGCCAGCGATTGACAGATTTTAGGTTTGCAAAGTTGATGGAGAATGGTGAACAAAATGATATTACAGAAAGAGTTTTAGGGTACATGAGAGAGAAAGCTCCAGAAATGCTAGACTTGATTGCCTGCAGTGAAGTATTTGATAGCAGCGGTGGTGGTGCAACGCAAATGTGCCAGGAGATGGGAGTACCTTTTCTTGGGAAGGTACCATTGGATCCACAGCTTTGCAAGGCTGCTGAAGAGGGTAGATCCTGCTTTGCAGATCAGAAGTGTGGGGTAAGTGCGCCTGTATTAAAGAGTATAATAGAGAAACTACTGGTGATGAATCAGTGGCGTGAAGAACTGCAGCAGATTGGAGAATAGAGGCTCATTAAGTTAGATACTGTAATGATGCGTGTGAGACAGATTTTCTTTTCTTTCACTTGATTTTTATTAATGCATTTTGTTTTTCTGAATTTATCTGTTTTGCGAGGTCCTTTATATTTATCTCTGATGTACTGATCAATTGAGCTATATAAATTAACATCCATGGCTACATCAGTTTAGCAACACTCTCCTTTTGTAGTGTCTTGGCAAAGGATCTTTTTCGTTCCAGGCATGAGCCTCGAACAAAGAGGCCAGGTGCAAGAAATTGCACCCAACAGCTCCATCTGCTTCTTGTCTGTTAAATTAAATGCAACTATCGTGATATTTATCAAACCCGATGACTGTCGCGCTTTCATTTTAAATAATAATTAAATCTTATATTTTCCATCTTTTGTAGGGAAGATAAGAGAATCACTGGTTAAGGCCTAAGGGGTTAGTAGTTTGAGGAGAGGCCGATCCTTGCAAATACAAGTCATTCAGATGGACTGTGTGTGGGGTTCGCCTTCACTGAACTTGTTAATTCATCTTTAGGATTCTTGAAAAAAGAGTAAAGCAGAAAATGGCAGAGAGGAGTTTTTTTTATTTTTAAAAAACAGGTGAATAACTTTTTAAAAGTGGACAGAATAACTAGGAAGAGCTGGGGGAACCCAAATTTTCAAATGTTTTTAATTAGACCTTCCAAATTAAGGATTATTTAATAGAAAATGAATATTTTTCACCCAAAAAATTATGTATTAATTATTTTCTGGTAGATTGCCTTAAAACATTATCCCCTCCAATAAAAAAAACACAATACAAAAGAGAGGAAGTTCACACCTCCATCATTTGCCAACAAAGGAAATTCTATATTGATGTGTCAGTATTTTTGATTTAATATTTTTGTATTTTATAAGAGTCCAAACCCATAACCATAATAGGATAACTCAATCAAATGTGGCTATGACAAAATGTCAGACTCAATATACTTGAGTTCAGCCATAAGCCGAGTCTAAGAAATTATAGGTGTGGTAAAATACTAGATAGAATATACTTGGGTTCAACAATGAGTCGATCCCAAAGAACCGTGTGTTTTGATAAAATACCAGATCTAATATATTTGAGTTCAGCCGTGAGTTGAGCTAAAGGAACCGTGAGTTTGGTAAAATATCAAACCCAGTACACTTAGATTTAATTGTGAGCTAAGCCCAAGGCACTATAAGTTTGACAAGTTGTCAGACCCAATATACTTGGGATCAGTCGTGAGCTGAGTCTAAGGAATCGTAAGTCTGGTGCCAAACCTAATACACTTAGGATCAATCGTGAGCTGAGCCTAAGACAATGTAGGTCTGGTGCTAGACCCAATATACTTGTTTATCCATGAGGTGAGCCTAAGGCACCGTGGGTTTAAGAAGTTTCCATACCCAATATACATGGGTTCAGCCATGAGTTGAGTCTAAGGCATTGAAGGTTTGACAACTTGTCAGACCTAATATACATGTGTTCAGACATAAGTTGGGCCTAAGGCATCGTGAGTCTGACAAGTTGTCAGACCCATCTTCCATAGATTTGGCTACGCACCAAACCTAATTGGTCTTACAGATCCATGTTAGAACGATATGGTTCAATCTTAAGATTATCGGCATGATCTATTCATGTCAGAAATAATCATCTGTCTACACCTATAGATGTGTAAAGGGTATTCTAAAGAGCCTACCACATTTCCATCTCATTAATGCTCATTAATGAGATGTAAAGAATATTTGTCCCTAGTTAGTGATATGTAAGAGATCTTTATCTCTAATTAGTAGTTGTCCCTTATTAATGATATGTAGGGGATCTTTATCCCTAATCATTGTCATCAAGAAAAAATGATTCTCCACTCCATCCATTCTATCAAAATGACAAGGTTCAAGGAGTATAAATACCACCTGAAACCACTTAGATAAAAGGCTCACTTTTTCCTACTTTCAAAGTTTATATATCTTAACCTTTAAGAGCATTAATCATAAAATAAAAACAAGAACAAACACTCTTGTTCTTGGAGTTTAAATCTCTTTCTTCCATTTATTACTATTTTCATTTAAAGTTACTGACTTTATTAATGGAGGGTTCCTAAATCCTACCAAAAGAGATTATTTTACAGTATCAGGACATTTACCATCGATTATGTATTTCTTGTACTAAGAAAAAGGAAATATTGACTTGAACATTTGATTAACCATTATCCAAACACCAAATAACCTCATTCCTGAGCATATTGAATTTTAG
>Ga0307514_10003723_pt1 | contig 14397 bp, 11 predicted proteins | sample 16_EM_MG_FD_203088 | JGI IMG/M metagenome (GOLD analysis project Ga0307514, IMG submission 203088) | Populus trichocarpa ectomycorrhiza microbial communities from riparian zone in the Pacific Northwest, United States - 16_EM | ecosystem: Host-associated > Plants > Roots > Unclassified | place... | reverse complement strand
TAACTAAACGGGTATCTAGTGTATTGTGCCGAATTCAGCGATTCCGATGATATAGCTATTGGGTACTCTAGCTGCATGGAAGTTGGTGATACTGGGCGGAGAAGGAGGAGGGGTGGCCTTGGCGACAATTGGCCTCCCCTACTCGGTCGTATCCCCACCAATTACAGTAATGGGTCTTGATTTCCGAAAGCACCGAATCGGAATAGGTGTACGATGTACTGTACAGTAGATACGATACATGCTAGTCAGTACATCTGATAAACTCTCCATCCTACTAGACGCTGACCTAATTTGCCCTCCTCCCCAAGCGTTTAACGATTCCAGAGCAGCGGAGACATAATTATGGGGGCTACGGAGTACTACAGGGGGATTGCCTATGGAAGTACATGTGGGCTAAGTCTTGACTTTATTTGTTCCGCTACGATGGATACATATATCGGTCCCTCCTTTACCTCCACTACCAAGGCCGAGTCTCGTGCCAGTACTCCGTACCTTATTGGGTTTTCAACATGAAGCTATTCCATACTCTCTCTAGTTTGGAGGCCATAACTAAGCTTCTCGGAGGGAGTCATTTACAAAGACCAACATGAATTTATAAGGTCAGATTTGGTTTCCTTCTACATACGTGCTACGTGACATAATTAAGCTTCGAGGGAGTCATTTACAAGACCAACACAAAAGTTTTCGGTCAAATTTGGTTTTCCTTCTGGGTGCTAGCTAGGTGAGTGATTACGGTTGGAAGTGGGTGGGGGGGTCAGTTTTGCCCTCTAATATTGCAAGCGCCCCGGGAACTTGGTTTCCCAAACCAAATTGCGCTGTAAAGAAATGATCTTCTTTTTTTCTTTTTTTCTGGAGTGAGTCTATACGCCGAAGGGAGCCTTAGGCTATGAGGCGGCCCTGCCACGTTCCCGAGAAATGATCTTCTATTATTGCTGTTAATTTTGATTATGCACTGTGTCTCCGAATCCAAATTCCCGAGCCTTGAGTCTCTGTCGCCAAGATTACAAGGGACTGAGTTGTGGAGAATCAAAATATATTCGAAGTTATCGCTATAGTCTGGCTATGAAAGTCCAAATACATGCGCTTATATCCTTCCATTGTCACCACTTCTCATTCCCTATGTGCCAACCAAAGAGAGTATTCCTATGAACCGTTACGAGACCGCCGAGCTAACCGTCGGAGTGTGGTGATGGAGCTCATGACCCAATCATGCAAACACCTCAGACCCCAATATGTTCCCTCAGAACAGCCAAGCTCTCCTTCACAACATCGTGCCTAAAAGTCCACTCTCGTAACTCCTCTGGTCTTTTCGGTACTGGCCCACTGACATATGGTTGCGCCTCCTCTTGAATCCTGTGCACCTGATCCTGACCTACACTGGAAAAAATCTGCAGCGCACTTGCTCTCTTTATCCTGACTTGCTCAAAGAGTTTCAGGCGCTGAGGTAGCTCATCGCAACTTTGCAACTGAGAAAGCATCACGGCAAGAGCTGCACCATCCTCGAGTGCCTGTGCCCCAGCTTGGCCTTGGTGCGGCAACATTGGATGTGCAGCATCCCCGATCATTACGCATCTCCCCTTATGCCAAGTTTTGAGCGGTTTGCGACATAATAGAGGCCACAGTTTAATATCTTCCGCCTTCTCCAAAATTGCCTGGATTGATGGGTGTACATCAGGGAATGCAGTCAGGAGGTCCTCTGTGGAATTACACCCTGCCGCTTTCCAGTCTTCCTCATCCCCGCGAGTCTGGATATCGGGGTGTATAGCGACAAAATTCTGAATTGTACCACCCCGGCATGGGTAATAAACCAGACGGCGATCTGGGCATGTGGCTAGGTTTAAGGCACCAGGTCCATATGTAAACAAGGGCCTGGTTATGGGATCCGCAAGTAGAGTTTCAGTGGGGATGAGGAAACGAAATGCAGAGCGCCCACTCGGAGTTGCAGGGTTGGAAGAGCCGGTGACAATGGATACGAAAACAGACTATTATAGGATATCAGTATCTGAGGTAATAGTGTTCGAAGGGTTAAGCATAAAGAAACCTAGAGTAAGGCTCACATGAACTCCGTCCGCTGCTACGATCAAGTCCTTTTTGAATTCCTCACCACTTTTCAACCGTATTGTTGCAGTTGCAATATCAGTAGCTTCAGTCACTTCAGAATCTAGTCTAATTTTTACCGGTATCCCAATACCTTCTCCTTCCGGCTGCTGAGCCAACCGGAGTAGTTCACTGTGTAAGTCAACGCGATGAAGCAGATACCATTCAGCACCGAATTCTGCTAGAGTATCTTTAATCTTGGTGGTGTAGGTTATCTCAAGGTTACCAGTCCGCGACAGCTTTCTGTAGATACCCTAAAGTAATTATCAGCGCCTAGAAAACCACTGTTCGAGAACCAAAAGCTGCTGCGTACCTTCTCTACAATTACTGCCCTTGCCTTGTCGAAATCGAAACCCCATTCTGTGAGAAATCTCGATGCGTTGGGGCAGATATTGATCGCTGCTCCCACCTCATATTTGAATTTAGATCGTTCGAATATCTAATAGTATATAGTTCAGCTCAGCAATACCGTTCTTTCATGCCGTACATTGTGCCGCAGTGATGTTCCCCTATATGCGGGGCATTACCTCTACCCTATGCCCTTCTCTCCGCAAAGCTATTGCTGCACCAAGCCCCCCTATGCCAGCTCCAATAACGCCGATGTCTAGTTTCTTGCCTGTTGCATATCCTAGGGGAATTGATGGTGATGAAGTTACATTATCATTCTTCGATAGTGTTGGGGTATCAGAGGACATGATGCTGTTCGTTGTAAGGGCAAAGTCTAGAGGAAAGCGTTATACTCTCAGTTGTATTGCTGTCTGTTGGCTCTCATATGTAAGACGTCGATAACCCATTCTCCGCACTCGCTTGGGTTACATTCTTCCATCTTACCATGCATGTCAGATTGGAATGAAATGTTGAAAGCGCCACCGGTTACCTACACTGGTTCTCCTGCACTTGCCCATCGACCTGGCCGGTACCCGCCAGACTAGGCCATCGGTAACTTAAGTATGACCGTGCACGGTAATATAACCGAGGGCAAACTTCGCACTAGATTAGCAATTTATCTCGTGATATCACGGAAGTAGGGTGGGGAGTCCTAATCTAGTGCTGGAGTCCATTCCAGAAGCTCGATAGACAACAGCTAGTGGTTACGCTCACATCCCACCAAAATCAAAATCAGTCCAATAGTCTGGTTGTACAACCTCTCGTAGAGACATACCCAGTACCCCCCTCATAGATTGAATACTAGTAGGGGTGTATACAAGTAATGAGTATTAAAAAGAAAAAAGAAATTCCCAAGAAACGCCGCGTGGGTTCTTGATACACTCAGCACCTGTTGGTCCAAATTGAAACCTGGTTTAATATTTTGTTCGTGGTCTAGTTATTATATCAGTTAGGGCAGTGACAGTTAATGACTGCATTAATACAAACCCAGTATCCTGTCGAGGGTTTATACTGACATCATAAATATCACCTTGACCATCACTCGTGCATGACAGAAGGTGTGTAAAGCTCTGGGGGGACTTTGCGCCAATCTCTACTTACCTACTTCGAAACCACACTGAAATTCAGATTACGAGCTCAAGACCTCGCCTCCATGACTCACGCTCTGCTTCTGTCCAATTATGGGTTGGAGAGCAATATCAATGGCTTAACACGAGGGGTTGTGCATCAGGCTGTCTGAGCTCCTAGTCTCGGCGATGGATCGTTAAGACCCGAGATTTGCAGGGTCTAATCATTGCCTATCAGCGAAGGCCCTCGCCAGCTTCCTGAGTATGAGGCGCAGAGATGATACCATCAGGCTACTCACGTATTTGACTGGTTGTGTATACGTACAAAATCCCACGCACGAGATTATCAACCAGACTAAATTTAATTGGGAAGTGGAAACTCATGTGGAGGTTAGCGTCATCCATGAGCTTCCACATCAAGTTAGCAGTACCTAGTATTACTACCGAGGAGGGGGACAACCCTTGTATACTTGGCACTCCCCAGGGACGATGCAAATTTTATATACACTCAAACCTAGCTCTACCGGAACTTGCTATACCGGATCCCTTGCTATACAGGACGGATTGCGCCAAAATTTGCCAATCCGTGCAATTTAGGAGAGGCAGCTTCTTGCTATAGCGGATACCGGGTGAAAAAAGACAGGAGAGGGGCTGCAGGGATTGATACCGGGATTAATCACATAGAAATATTTATTGCTACACTCAAACCTAGCTAGGTATACCGGAACTCGCTATACTGGATCCCTTGCTATACCGGACGGATTGCGCCAAACTTTGCCAAGCCGTGCAATTTAGGAGAGGCAGCTTCTTGCTATAGCGGATACCGTACCAGATGGACAGGAGAGTGGCTGCAGGGATTGATACCGGGATTAATCACATAGAAATATTTATTGCTACAACGGAAGCGTAACAACAGCGTAATAGGTAACCCAGAACGCAACAACAAGACAAGAATGTAATAATAGAACTTAAAAACTCCAGCGGTTGCTCCGGATAGCAGTCATCACCAGTACTTCCTCAGAAACTCCTGATACCCAGAACTCTAGTTTCATCCTTCATGTTACTTTTGTTAATGCTTCTGAGCCGTCTGTGGAAATCGTTGGCAGTAACAAGCGAAACTTGAAGACCTGTCGGGATTTCTGATACTGCCTCGTCCTACAAAACCCAAGCCGTAAGCCTTAAGTCCCTAGGGGGCGTGGTGGTGTAGAGGAGGAGGAGAAGGGGAGGGCAATTGAAAGGGAGAGTATTGGTGCTACCGCAAGTCCCCTTACATTGGCAACTGTCACCAATCATGACCTAGGCCTCTAGGTAAGATTGGCGTCGGTTCAGGGGTCTGTAATGACTTTGAAGACTTAGATGTAGTGGAAGTTGAGGAGCAGAGGTGGATTACGCAAATTTAAGAGATTTTTGAGGTAAGTAGATACTCACCGTTGGTTGGTGGCTAGGAGGCTGATATTCTCGGACATGCTAGTAGACATATAAGGCCTTGAGTGATCTCCAATAGCTATCAGCATAGGTTCAGGCTTGGATAGAGTGGTCCTGCGGTGGTATATGTCAAGGTGGGGGGTTATTGGGTACTATTTTGCTCTGATCTATAGGAAGCTTAGCTAGTATGTGCATAATGTTGAGCGGGTTCGATATAGTCAGGTTCGACTTCAAGCTATATAAAGTTTGCATAGAAGTGGTCGTGGGGCGGTGCCAGGTATATACAGGGGTTCATATCAATCGTATCGCCCTGGTTACCAATAATAGTGGATGACTCCCTTCGGGGGAAAGGCGTAGAGACTCAAAAAAAAAAAAATAGTAGATGACTTCCTAAACTGATTTCAAGTACTATTTACTCCCACAATTACTCTACTCATATCTACATTGATATCGCGATATCTCCCACGCTTAAATCCGAGGATCTGGTCTCTTTCCCCCTTTCCTACCCCTTCCCTTGTTTCGGTCTGACTTGGTCGCCCAGATTGCGTGGAATTTCCTATTGAAGGCTTTCTGCAAGCCCACGAAACCTTTAAGCACCTTAAGTAATCGCTGTCGCTCTCTGCTGCCGCCACCCATTTGCTCCATATAGGAGGCTGAATCATCTGAATCGTTATCACTAAGCTCAGACTCACTGCCACCTAGTGTGGTACTTGGCCCCCAATGCGGGAATGATGAAGAATTCTGAGTCCCGGCAGCCTCGTGAGCACCAGCCTTCACATCTCGTTTTGCTTCCAACACATCCCCTGCGCCTTGGCCTAGCTCCTCCCCGTCAGCCAACCTCATATCACTCTCTGGCCCGTAAGTAATTAGGTTCCTGAGGCATGTGACAATAGTTGCAAGGACCATGCTGAAGTCGTTCAGCAAGAACCAAACACCTGACCTGGGGATCCCATTTGCCTTTTCCAGTTCAGCAACGGACCCATGGAGGAAAAAATCGTACAAGTAGGCGTTTAGCTTGATATCCTCGTCAACTGGGATGTATGGGATCCCTGATGATTCGAGTAGGATGTCACCTCGGCAAGAGGTCAGCAGATCGTCGAGGCTTGCGAAATTATCAGAATGACCAGAGAGAGAAACGAAGCAAGATCGAGCGGAGTTTGATGGCAATGAGTTCCTATCCAAGTGGATAGCTGCTTGCGCAGGGGTTGGAGAGGGCCTGGCGCCAGTGAATGGCAGGGTATCATGGGGCACAGCTGCACAGTGCTGCTCGGCAAAGGTCTTGACATAGTTTGTAAATATCTCAAGAGTTAGCTGGTTATGTTTTCGTATAACATTCAACGCTGCCTGGGGTAGCTCGGCCAGCACCACAGTAGAACTCGAGCGGCATTGTAACAGCTCTTCCAACTTAGAGCCTCTTTTGAAAGGCTTCCGGCCAAACAAATGCGCGAGAATTAGGAGTAATCCTTTGTTTACACTGCTCATCACAGAGCTCGACTCCGGGGTACTCAGGCTGGAGGTAGAAAAGCGATCACAGATCTTATGAAAGACGCCAGCACGCAATAATGCGTTGAGTAAAAAGTTTCCTGGTTCCGTATAGTACAGGTTTGCTACACAGTTCGCAAAGTTGATGGGAATGCCCGATGCATTGAGTAAACCTGTGCGCCGTAGGTACTCGATTGAGAACCTCACATGATGCATCACTTGTTCCTTGAAGCTCCTTTGTTGCAAGCCAACAGAAATCTGGTTTTGAGATAGAAGTGCGTTGATGGACGCAACTGCATGATCGGAGTTACCGGACCCAAATAGTAAGATGAATAGTCGTAGGATCAGTGTGGTGCTTGTGGGGAAGTGTCCGGTGAGAGACGGAAGATGACTGTTCATCAGTCGGTATGTTCTGTGAACCGGGATTTTATGAAAAACAACGTTCCCAAGCAAGTCAAACCCACGCCGTCCAGCGCGACCAGAAGCCTGTCTAAAATTCAAGGGCGTGAGATAAACGCTGTCGGTAACAAAAACTACTGTTGCACAGGGCATGTTGATTCCTAGGGAAAGTGTTCCAGTCGCAATTACGACCCTAAGAAAGCCCTTGCGAAACAGCCTCTCCACACTACCCATGATTCAGTTGTAAGACCCACAGCCAGAACAAAGGAGGGTGGTTTATCCATACCATTCTCGTAGCGTCCTTGAAAGGCCTGCATGGTGAACTCCGATACCTCTTTGCAAAGCTCGAATGAATACCGCCGATACTTCAGCACATCTTAGCTCTTGCAGCTCCCTATTCAATTCCTCTTTAGGGCATTTTGATGGATCTGCAAAGATGAATTCTTGGATTGGTTCTTTGGGGTCGAAATACTCTATCGAAGCTGAGTCTGGTATGTTTCTTGGATCTTCAAGATTGTCAGCCGCAATTTTCTTGGGTATCTTGACTCTTCTCTTTCCCTTATCAAAAGACTCCTTCTCCTCCACTTTTCGTTTCCACTCCAAGCTTGTTTGTCGGTAATGATCCTCACCAACTTCCAGAATATTGACAAGACGTTCGCACAGGTGGTTGCACATTTGTCGGTCGTAATTGAATAAGAGTGCGGGGAGTGCGTTTACGTTATGCAGGTCACTCAGCAGTTGCATTGTGTCATTTCCTTGGGGGGTTAATTCCTTTGGCTTGCTTCCTCCCCTGGTGCTGACGTTTGCGTTACTACGTCGTAGAAAATCCAATAATTTAGCCATTGGACTGCCACGGTCTCTCAGCCAGGTCCGTAAGGTACACTTCAGTGCTTCCTCCCATTGAATGACATCCACCTTATTGATAATTCCTGGAAATCTTCTTGAAGTCGGTTCCAAATTTTCGGGAACAGGATATTTTGCATTTTGAACATTAACCATTGCATGCCATAATGTATAACAGTCTCTCGACTCCAGCGCAAGATCATCAGGCAAGTGATCATCAGACTCGGATAGTGCGGCAATGGGGTGGATAAACTGAAAACGTGGGATATCATCGAGTTTGGGTATGCCAAGATGAGCCCCTGCTGGTGCTTTATCTAAACCCCCAAAGATTGTGCCATCGTCAATGAAATTACTAGGGTGTTGAACTGCTGCATTGTAGTAGAATTTCCGGAGGTCATTGTATCTGTGACGATGGTGAATTAACTCAACTGCCACTCCGTGAGCTATTCCATCACTTGAATCCTTGTCAAGCTTTTGTCGAGCAATGCTATTTTGGGTTATCTGGAGCCACTGATGGAATTGCACAGGATTCCCGACAGTTGCAGAGAGGGCAATGATTGGGCATGGCGCGAGCAAAAGTATCTGCTCCCACACAACACCATCTTCACTTTGCCCGATACAATGAACCTCGTCTAAAATGATACGTTTGACTCTGGGGGACCAGCTGGAGGCAAGGGCGGGAGAGAGAAGCATGATCTGAAGGATATGTGGGACAGTGACTAGAATCTGGCATTTCTGGGGACTATTAACTTGGTAGTCGCGAGTGTGTATTGCCCAGACCGTATGGGTATCCTTGTATTTCTTATCAAAGCGGGTCTGAAGTTCTGCTGCAATCTGATTCACCTATCAAATTTGTCAATTGAGGTGTGGCACATCAAAGGCGTAAGGGGGCTTACCAAGGCTTTCGTTGGCGCAACATAGACAAGTACACCATCATTGTCCGCTCTCAAAATCTTAGGGTAAGCGTCAGAGAGTTTAAAATGAGGTGAGAATGGCATTTCTCTCACCTTCTCCATTGCGTAATACGCAATGAACGTTTTTCCTGCACTTGTTGGTGCAACAACAAACACCGATTTATCCTCATCCAAGGCGTCTAGAACTTTGATCTGCCATGCGTCAGGTCTGAATTTCACTCTTGGGTCATCTGCAGGGTCAAGATTTCGCTCCATATAGGGTCCGCAATATTGTAACTGAAAATCGTGTAGTCTGAGATCCTTCCCAGCCCCAGTATCAACGAGAGACTTGGAGGGTAGTGGGGGAGGAAGTATGAATGTAGCCTTCCCCAGAGAAGGGAATGATTTGGGTGACGGCAATGGTGTGAATCCCAGCAGGGTGAATATACTATCTAGAGCATCCTTAATACTCACAGTGAGCTTGGGGCTTGCCAGGATTAGTTTTGCCTCGTTAAATATAAGGGCAACGAGGTTATATCCACGACTTTTATTTTCTTCCGAGACGCAATACTCTCCCTTCCAGACCTCAAACAACAGACAGCATTTGAAAAGTCTTGCTTCTATTGTAATAGTTTCTTCCTTGCATTTGGTAATGAAGCCAGTCAAAGCCACTATCGCACACCGCTTTGTCTCGCAAGGCACGCAGATTTCCTGATAAAACGACTTCCAAGAAGCTACCGCTTTCGTCTGATTTTTCATTGATATTCTCTGCTCATTAGCAGCTTTAATTTGTTCTGTCTTTGATGCTTGACTATGGGCTGCTTTGACTATTCTAGTCTTTGGGGTTTGGCTTTCCATCTTCTTGGCGGCTGATACCGCAATCCTCCCGCTAACTGTTTTCACAATGATTAGCTCGGGGTTGATATCACCACCAGCCAGATTCTTTGCGTATCGGAGCATTTTAGTACGGGCAATTTGGTTCCCCTTAAGCTGCCACCATTTGGGTTTCCGTGATATCCTTACCAACTTGTCACCCCGAGTCTGCATGCCGTCGAGGCGTCGTGTGGAATGCCAGTGGGTTTCATAGAGTGCTCTCTCCAGTGGCGACAGCGTTGGCATCTGTGCGCTTAACTGTGCATCAACAGCTAGCCGGATGCACGAAAGGTGTTTGTTGAAAACAGGGTTTGAGAAGGGCAAGACTTTCAAACTCCCAGGCGCTTTTTTGTGAGGCACCTGACCCCGATATTTTGCAGCTGAGCCTAAATGATGCTTCAAATCAAGGTGCGAGATATCTAGACCACTACTACCCTTGCAGATTTCTATCAGTGAAGCATAATAGGCCAAGCTGTCAGGTGTGAATGTCATATTCTGTATTGAAGCAGTATTTGCTAAGGCATATTTAAACAAGCGACCGTCTATATGGTCTGCGAATCCGAACCCTGTCAGTGACCCGATACTTGGTATTGCTGATATAAGGCCGTGGGAATCTCCAGAGTTGCCGAGTAACTTAAGCTGACACATTCCAAGCGATTTCATAAATGCATCATCCTTTGCAAATACTGGCCCTAGGCTTCCATTAGACCCAATCTGGCAGATCTGTCGCTGTGATAGTGAAAGAAACCGTTTGAGAACGAGATGGAGAATAAAGGCCGCGATGTGCAAGGGTGATATTTTAACTTGTTTAGCCAACATTGTTAAGGATTGTAAGTGCAGAATTGTCGAAGCGTCGAGTGTGGGTTTGATGTTCGTCCTTGCTATCGGATCTTGAATGTTCCCTTCTTTGAATGCTGGTTCCAGCTCTGTTGCTATGGTTTGGAGCTCTTTCGAAAGCGACTCATGAAGCTGTGAGACCATACTAGCCGCAAGGGTACTGGGAGCTGTAAGGCCATTGGCAGGAATGATTAAGGTGAAAACCTGTGAGTTGTTATGCAGATGTACGTGGGTATATAGAGCGGTCGATACAGCACATACCTTGGAGTTTTGGAAGCTTACTTCCTGGGCTAGACCAATGGTGAAATTTATGGACACCACATGGTGGATGAACCCAAGAAAGATCCCCTTCTGTAGAGTCATCCTCGAAAGGTTGCTGCTATTTCCATGCTTTAGGGGGCTTCCATCGTGTGTTAGAATGAAGTAGGGGCGAGTGGCTTTGAGATAAAGGTGGAACTCTTGCGAGTAAGGGCTTCCAAACTCGTGAACTTGGAATTTTTGTTCTGTATGCATTGAACCATAACCAGTAGTTTGCTCATCCTCCCCAGGCACATTACCCCTGGCACCGCGGATCCCCTTAATTGAGCCCGCTCCGGCATAGCGGCGGAGATGTTGGATAATGCACGCTCGTGACAATTGGTATTTGTAACAGTTATCGCGGTTTGCATGATCAGGAATGCAGAGGTTTTCGTGAACTGCACTGAGGCATTAAGACGAGGATCAAGGAAAAGGTCATGGAGGCATACAATTGAAAAATATAAGGTGAAAGTGGCAACCGCGACTTTTGAGGTTGTGAAGAAATCTCTCCACGACATAGACTGAATGAAGGACCTGTAGGCCCTCTACATAGGTGACAATTCAAGTTAGCATATTTGGCAAACATTGCTAGGTAGCAGTGTGTGAGGCAAAACCATACCATTCATGTCTATCCTTTCATCACTGAAAGCAACTCGAAGTAGTGAGTCTCCCTCTAAAATGAATAGTTCCCTTCCAGCAAAATCGCCTACAATGTCAATGCGTGTAGGGTGCAGGGTATGAAACCACATCTCCAGTCCGCGTGTAGCCTGGAATTCTGCGCCATCCATGTTGGGGACTGATACCAATGATCGCGGCGTGATGCCTTAGCAGCCAGATTAATGCCTTAGAGCAAGTATAGGAGACACAGGCCTAAACTGCAAAGAGGATATATTATATATATCAATATTCCCCAGAGCACTATATCAAGGTAATGAATGACTAGGTTTACCTTGCAACAAGTGGGATGAAGTTTGGGTTGCTGCTCCCCCGGATTCGTGTGCGAGTCTCAATTCACTTTGGCCTTGTGTGAAGATGGAGGTCGACGTCTCTGGATGATCTTTTCAGTCCCACTTAAGTACTTGTTTGCAAAGGCCTCAAATGCGATGAAGTTCTGGGTACGGTGAGACTGCCAATAACTGATCTAACCCGAAACAGTGCACATCAGGCCTCCCATTGGCACCCAGCCGACTGGTGGCAATCGCTTCAGAGTTGGGCAACTCCAAAGGAGGGATCATGCAACCAGACACCTGTAGTTTTTTCTCATACTCAATCTTACCCCTGGTACTAACAGAGTTATGGTGATATTTCTGAATTTGATGGTTCGATTGATATACCATATTTTCTGGTTTTTAACGACCCGGTACTACGGCAGAAACAAGGGTTGACAACGAGTGACTTATGTATATTCAGTTAGCAACGAGCATCCCCTTTATCTACATATTTACAAATGTACGGTAGGAAGTGTGAGAGTACGGTAGGTAGGTAGAAACACGTATTAGTTGAGCATCTCAGTTCTTCAATATCCAGCGTTTTGTCAAGTGCTTCGAATTCATCATGCTTTCTGTACATAGGCCAGGCAAGACGTCAAAAAATACGATTGTACTCCCACGTTCCACAGGAGTGCGAAAGCTCCAGTCTGGCCCAACTCAGAGAGTGAGACGCTCTTATACACGCGAAACAAAACTTAAGGTGATAACCTTTTGGCAACTAGCACGCATTGAAGATAATGGTCAGCTGCGTGCTTTATATAGAAAGGAAATTTCAGAGTGGAGACAACAAGAAGATAGAATTGTGAGTATGCAGAAGGGTGCTCAGTGGGCTTTGAAGCCACTGGATATTACCGGTCATGGCAATATGACTCCCGAGCCTATATGAGTTTCAATGATATTGCATATTGTAATGAAGCAACTACTCTATCATGGATCAATTTCGCCCCATAGCCTAAGGCTCCCTTCGGGGGAAAGGCATATAGACTCAAAAAAAAAAATCATGGATCAATCATGATTTAATTGCTGCTTTTCAACAAGGCCCTGGACTCTTAGCTCTTGATGTTGTATCATTTCATATATCACCAGAAGTGAAAGCTTTACTTAAAAGCCATGATATAATCTATAGTTATATTCCACCCGATTGCACAGGCCTTAGATGTTGCTATCAATAAAATATTCAAGGCAATACTATGGGAAGTAGTTGATGAAGGGATGGATCGAGAGCCAGAGAGGTGGTTCAACAATCAGTCCTCAGTTGGAGATAGACGCATTTACATGGCCAAGTGTGTTGCAGAAGCATAGCCTGATTATTCAATCTAGCTTCCCAGAATAGGCCTTGCTTTACCTATCGACGGAACTTGTGATCATGAGCTGTCAGTCAAAAATATGCCTTCCGACGTTTTACACAGGACTTAGATACTACGATAGATGTTGTCGCTGACGCTGGCTGGGGATGAGAATGTTGAGTTCACAGCCCGTAGCTAACTAAATGTATGTAAGTCGCTCGTTATCAACCCTTGTTGCTGCAGTAGCGCCGGGTCGTTAAAAACCAAATACCAGTAACGGTAGCTCGGTAAGGATGTTGCCGAACAGGCCCCCGGTCAAATGACCATGGTCAGACAGAACTAGGCCGTCAACGGTACAGTACTCCTACCTAAAATGTGAAGACAATTTGTAAGACAGGCGTAGATATCAATTACACATGGTATCTTACAGGCAAGGCCACCATACCTCTTATCTACCTACACTAAAATAAATACGTTGCGGGGAAAGACAGTCAACTAGTCTAAGGGCCCAGACTCTTATCTACCTACATACGCTGAAATAAGTACGCTTTGGGGACAAGATCGTGCCCTTCAGCGTATGTAGTAGGTAGATAAGAGTCTGGGCACGAGATCAGTCTAAGCCCTGTGCTCCTCACAAAAGATTTCTCCAGAGATTAATTTTGGGGATATACGGAGTACAGGGATTTCAGACATGCATAAACTCTAATTCAGCCTTCCTAATTTCTAAGGTGTATCTACCATCCTGACATTGATAAAGTATCAAGCTGAAACCTCTTGGAGACATCAATTGCAAGGGCTTGCCATCTGGTAGGGCGCCCCTTCATTACATTCCCATACTATGACACCATACTTAAGAGTCAATCCCTCCTAGTGCTGGTCCTGAAAGGAATGATCATTGGCGCTACCTAAAGGTTTACCAATTAACCTACCAGCAACAATTGGCATGCGTTGGGGGTCGGATAGTACTTACAGTAAGTAGGAACAGTCATGATGTATATTTAAGTATCGAGTTGTAACCAGAAATAAACTTTGTAATGCTTACTTGTCAAATCTGTATCACCCTATATAATACACGCTATCCAATCTTAAATCTTCAACTCCTCCATCCTCGACCCACCACTCCATCTCCTCGTCCTCAAAGTCCCGCCTGGGCTCTCTACAAGCTCCAATACTGGCAACTCACTTCCCTTGTCGCCAGGTAGATTTTGTACTTTAGTACATATCCATGCGGAAGCATACATATTCACCCTTTTTTAAAAAGGCCAACTGTCAATCGCTCTCCTATGGAAAGAAAACGGAGCGGGGAAGTCGTACCTATCGATACAAGCTCCTGGCAACCTCGTCCCGACTCTTTGGCACTCGAAGCCCTCTTCTTCGAACACGCGGGTGTACCATGGTTTTAGGCCTGCACTGCGGAAGAATACGCGGGCGTTAATTGCGAGTGCGCGGTTGAGGTAGCGGATTTGTGTACGAGCTTCGGAGGTTTGGGATGTTAGGTCAGGAGTGAACCAGTCCATGGAAT
>Ga0307514_10003722_pt1 | contig 14398 bp, 15 predicted proteins | sample 16_EM_MG_FD_203088 | JGI IMG/M metagenome (GOLD analysis project Ga0307514, IMG submission 203088) | Populus trichocarpa ectomycorrhiza microbial communities from riparian zone in the Pacific Northwest, United States - 16_EM | ecosystem: Host-associated > Plants > Roots > Unclassified | place... | reverse complement strand
TTCGGAACGCGCGCCGAAAGGACGGTGAAGTGATGCATAATTTCCCATAAACAAGTTGGACGAGGTGTGAAGATCCAGGATATTCGGGAATTTAATCGTGCTGAGCTCGCAGCTGTCCTAGAGGGGAGATAGTAAAGATGGTGACCCATTCGGTTTAGCCTGGGTGGGTTGTCTCTCATTGATCGGATGAAGGGCATTGGGCAGCCTTTATGACCGCAACGATCTTGTGGCAGATTGTGTTCCAGATATCAGATTATCAAGGTGTTTTTGCCGTATTTGCGTCCGTCGTCGAACAAGGTATCCTTAGCGACGGGTGGGTCGTTGGGCAACGGAATAAAGGGAGTTCACAAGAGGATAAGGAGGGAATATTTGATCATGGCATTTGCTGATCGTGTGAGGACGTGGCGTACGTCGTGGATGAGTCAAGAAGAGGTCCGGGCCATTGTTCTCGTTATCGCCCGTTGTTTGTTGCATCCGAGATTAGATTAGTCTCCCCACACCCGCAGGCATGTCCAATATACACTTATTCGATGAGCCAGCACTGCGGCTGACCCAAACCCTTTAAAACATAAACATTATTCACAGGGACGATCGGAAATGAAAACCGACTACGGATACGGCAGCCACGCTGGACCGAGCAATAGAAAGTCAGAAGACAAAGCGGCCGCGCTTGCGCTGGATCCTGGCGCGGGTCATAAAAAGCACTCAAGGTTCACATTCTACGATGGGGACCCCGGGAGCAGCGTATAGTCATTCCGAGGGGACAGGAGAATGAGACATGCAACAAAAGCACAGGTTCAAGACAAAACGGGAACAACCTCATGCATACTCGGATGAGTCGAGTGAACAGGTGACCTGACCTCCCTCGGCTCGGCAAGCGCCGATCCCAGGTCATCCCGGTGTGGCCATGGGCGCGTTCGTCCCCCAAGATGTTCAAGAATTTTTGGATGGCTATCCAGACCTCCGCGATGACCGCTCTCAATCTAACAATCTCAAGTTCTACTCGAATGAATTGAAGTGCCAGCCAGACCGCAAGTTGATCTCTGAGATCCACGAAGAGTACGCCGTTCATCCTCGTCTTTCTCTGCGCGTCCTTTTCGGAGGAGGCATCGCTCGCATCTGTTTCGCCGCTCCTTACGTTGATTTTTGATAGATGGTTTGGTGATTATTCGTTGCTCGAGGCCAAACACGGCTACATTCAATGGCTGTAAGTGAATCGCAACCTCCGCTGGGTTCCTTGGATATAGCTTGGTCTATCGTGAACAGGTTCCCGATTCGAGAGTATGGGTTAAACTATGCCGCGCGGCCTCTCCAAAAGCACGAGGTCAAGGCTATGACGAAGGACGAAAATATTATGCGAAGGATTGTCACATCTTACAAATTGATGCTCGACTTCTACGGAATGCGGCTCGAAAATGAAGCCACCGGGCTGATTTCGCGGTCGGATAACTATGCGGCGCACTACCGGAATCTGTGCAGTACGTGCTTTTCTTCAGACCTCCTCTTTCCTGGCCAATACGTCCTGTCATGCATCTTATGCAAGCCTCCGCGCTTTCGAAATCTTATCCTATCCATCCGCTCATTTCACGTCCTCGGCGATGAACCACTTGTCGTGTGGACCTGCTGTTGTCCTCCAATCGCTGCATTATGTGATCGGCTCGTTCGCTTACCGCTCCTCTCTGTTCCTTCAATAGGATCCTCGCATAACAATCTTCGCATCTCGCGTATCCTCAAATGTCTTTCGGAGCTCGGATACGAATATCTCAATTACGGTTTTCTATTACACGTCCTGAACGAACAGAGCGAGCACGGTCAGCTCAATACGTCGATCATCAGGAGCAGTATGGACCGTTGGTGGGCGAACTGTATTCGGAGGGAGCGGGAACGTGATTGGATCAACGGGCAAATAGCCAGAGCCAGGGATAAGGATGCCGATGAACCATTCGTGTTCACAAGGGAGATGTATGAGGCGGCAATTAACAACTGGAACAACGAAGGTCGTTTCTAGTTCCTACCCCCCGGCCTTTCGACGGCGGAATTACGTTCCAGTAAGTCGGCGAAACCTCTTTGCGGTGCTGTCGAGGTATTGATTTATAGCGGTTCGACATGTGAAGTCCTCGGGCCTGGTGAAAGATTCCGAGGCCCCAGGCCATGAGGCGTCGATTTGGTGAGTGGATTACCTCCCGCTACTTCGCATCTGCCAATTCTCCTTGTCTTATCGTCACTTACCAGTCGCATATATCGCGGACGGCGCTCGTCCTGCCGCAATTGAACCCCCAGAATATACATTGTATTCCAATAGTTTGGCCAATCAACTTACATTCATGAGAAAGAGTGTGTCAAGTCCCACGGTATTATAGAGGGTATGTATTACTTCGACACCCATGTCATTGATCATAATCCTCGGGCATATTGCGCGACTTCTCTGATTCGTTGATTCGTTTGACTGCACGGTTCCTTGTAGCATCCCGCTCACCACTACGTGATTGTCCCCCTCCGCCTGTCACTGGGGGCGGAACGTCCGCTGTCTTTTTTATTGGCCAGTGTCCTAACACCAGGATTCTGGGTGCCTTATTAGTTATAGTGCACCGACGCGGGGATTATGGCACGACGGTGGGGGATACGACGGTAAGTCCGCCGGTGCCTGTATTAGGTTTCCTCACGCTGGGTGAACGTTTCTCACAGAATGGTCCCTGGGGGTTCCATGCAAGTGAGGCAAAAATGCCATGAGTATGTTCGTCAGTGCATGGAATGACCGGACATCCCGTCTAGGACTTTGTTGGAAACAGGTTTCCATTTTATTATACAGGAGATACCAAGATCCGGTCTCCAACTTTGACCCTCCAATGAGTTGGATTCCAAGTCAAGTACCTCCTTTGAGGGGGCCAAAAGGAATCTTGGTATTCAGCCTCTCCCCGGTAATCATGTCCATGCATGCGGGAATCACAGACATCCACCCAGTGTCATTTCTCCTGAAACACCTTCAATTGGTCGCAACTCGCGGTTTGCATTCCTTAAAATGCATCCGTGGAGCTCCGACGTCCGTCTTGGAGAATGCATCCAGTTTATCACCTCGATCAAGGCACGTTATTATCCATATTGCGCACTGCTGGGAGACCGGAAGTCGGGACCATCACGCCTCAAGCCGTCACCGATCGCGGGCCGTCGGCAGTCTCGGACCTCCACGGAAGAGATTCCCCAACCGTCCCCTCTTCATGGCGCCAGGGAATGAGTTCGGGGTAGGAGTCTCATATTAATTGGATCCTCCTAGAGACTCCACCTTTGACTCACCCCCGGGTTTTGTCAGATTGTGATGTTGGAAGCTCTTCCAGGACGTTTCGATAAGAGTGTGGTGCCGGTGTTCGGAGTTGCTAACGGGATTCGTGAACTCCTGAGATGGGTCGCACGATTGGGAAACCTCGACTCCCAGTGTGAGTAACACCACTAGCTGTCGTTTTCATTTCGCTATGATAAATAACTGGGATAGCTGACGCACCACAGCCCGAGAGTTACGGAGGGATCAATGGATCGCAGAGATCATCTTTGAGGCTCCGGCATTCCCCGGCCCCGCCCTACCACCCGAGCGTGCGATACTGTTGTGGCGAATGACCAGAGTTTCAGATTCTCAAGCTTCGCGTTGCCCCTTATGTTATCTGGTGTGAACTTTGAGTGTAGTTCTCCGCCTCATGTTTTGATTTTCCCTGACGTATGCAAGTGAAATTACGGTCCTTTAGGAATGACATGCCCTCACGAACTGTGGGAAATTGAACGTCCAAGGTGCTGGTCGCAGGGCCATTGATTTTAGTTTCGTAACCTTTCGCATCATTCCGCGATCGCTCGAGGCAAGTTTCTATTGCGAAGAGGTACGATCCCGCTTTAGAGCCTTCGGATTTGGGATTGAGTGTAGTGCTCTCACACGAACGGAAGCGCGTACGATAGGTGGGAATCGATCCCCTGAAGTAACAATCCTGGCTATGTCTCTTCGACTGCGGTCCGTGTCGACCCGTTTCTCTATCGCTGCTTATCTGCCCCGCAAAATCGGATGTCAAAGTGTACTAGGACACGAGTTTTCCCAGTCGTGCGCGCGTCCTTGGGCACGTTGTCCGTTTGGACTAGCACGAGGAGTGTCGAGCCTTACCAAGGATGGGCTTGTTTTGCAGTGAGCCACCACGTAAGCTCGGGACCTGGTCGCGGATTTGCGATCCGGGAGACCGTAGTCCATTCATATTCGCCTCCGTATGCTTTACCTGCGGCAGGGCGATCCTGCGTTAGGAAAGGAGAAGGCTTCGGCATCATGCGATCAGCTTCATCGATTGAGGCTGATCGGGGGAGCCTTTGCATTGCCCTTTCACATGGCAGTGCACCGCTTACCAGATCCGTTTGTTGCTCGGTATTCAGGGAGGGGTCGGTCAGTTTCGTCCTGCCATCTCAATCCGTATTTCGGTCCCAATTGTGCGTTCCGTGTCGAAGGACTAACTGCTCCGTATACAATCGCGATGCTACACTATCAACTCTCGATTTTGACTTTATCGAGCGAGGGGTGTCATCAGTCCATGCCGGGGCGTACCGTAATTTCCCCACATATGAATGTCTATTCGCTAGGGCAACGTTTTGCGGCGGTAGGCTTGGTAAGAAAGGTGTCCATTTCGCTCCGATATTGACGGATGGAACTTGATTCTGCTTATCATAGCGCGGGTTAGTCAAGGACGCGTATGTTCAACATACGAGGATGAGTCAGACTCGGAGACTCTTTGTTGGACCCGTGGCCTGCTGCGACGACCCTTGATTACTAACGAAGTGTTCCGAGCCACCACGACCGAGGTGAGATTGTAATTTGCTTTCCTATGGTGCCCTTACCGGTGATCTAGGAGGTGCCGTATGGTCAACAAACGAACGCATTGGTTACTCCGCGATCAAGCAAGCAAATCAACCTTGATCAGAAATTGGACGTGAGCGGGCGAGTGCTCGAGTCTCCCCGTGGTAGTCTCTCATTGAAACGTTACGAAACAGGGCGGCGTTTTGTACAAACATCATCTTTACAACGCCGCGAACACCTTCCCTTTGTTGTATACATTCGAGCGGTGGGCAATCTAATCGCAGCGCTTCCCACGGCACTTTTACCTGGGCGTCACACGGGGTAAGTTGGAAAATTGAACTGCTTGTGCAAACCCACTGGGTTTGACAGCCTTGGTCGGTGATTGGTGGAGCGGATGCTTTTCAGCGGGCCGGTCCGGTTACCTATCAAATTGCCGTGCCTTCGGTGACAGTTCCCCTTCCGCTGTCTTGTTTGGGCATGGTATGACACGTCACGGGTCCCAAACCGGTGACTGTTTCTGGTTCTCACGGTGCGTATATGTATGTATCCTGAATACAGTGGGTGGTTTCTTTACGCGTCCGGCTTTGCACTGAGTGTTCCATGCGGTTCCATTTGGTCGCCCATCTTCTCTGAGCCAACTCCGTCTCTGCTGCGTTTCTCCAGTTCGGTCTCTCAAACTCCCCCGTTGATGATACCCAGTGGTGATCAAGCGGGGAAATCGGGGAGGTCATGGGGATGTGGGTCTTTCATTCGAAGGTTAATCATAACCAATCCGCGGATAGTTATTGTTGGACTGATTCCTTCATCTCACGCAGGGGTGCAGCGGAATGAGAGAGAGAGTAATCGCCCTAGTTCCAGCTTCGTGGATGACCCCAAGGTTACAGTAGATGAAAGGAATGGGAAGATGGATGTTGACCCATTCGTGATTCTTTGTCCGCCGGAATCAGTTTGCACCTTATTGCTCATCGACACCAATACTCTGAAGTCGTGGTGGACGTAAAGATAGGGAGAGGAGGGTACGAGGTGTATGGGTACATTGGTACGCTGCTTGTCATTGGCTCCAGTGTACGTACTATTCTTCAAGTTGGCTGTCGAACGGTTTTTATTCGCTCGTTTGTGTGGATCAATCCCATTCGCTGGAAAGACGGATCCGATGTTCCTCCGTATGGGATGAAGCGAGGTACAGATTTTTTTCACTCTGTAGATTGTCCAATCAGTGGCAGCCAGCAGCCTTTGAAGTGCGGTTCAAGTACAAGTTCATTGACCATCAGACGCATCGTGCACGTTCGCCCAGAAGTGGTCCGTTCATTCGACTGTCCTCATGTTCAAGACCTCCTTCCCACGGAAGATTTCAGAGATCGAACACATTTACAATTGAGATAAGCGTCCAGGTGGGGATCCCGCCCAACTCTACACAGTGGTACACGTCGTTAGTGACACGCAACCCCGACTGTGTGATAGCGAGTGATGAACATATCTATCGGACTGGATGAAGGGCTCGATAGAATTTTTTCATGCGGGAATGCACTTGTCCCCCGAAAAGCCCGTTGTCCTAATGAACGCGTCCGGCGTCCATTGGGAAAGAATCCGAGTCGCCCACAGAGCGCGAAACAATCACGCCATCTCCCTCTACGCCGCCATAACACTTCCGTCATTGGGCGTACATTGACTTGCAACTGGCTATCTCCGATCTCTATACACTCATACATCCATCCCTCTGCATCTGTTTTGAATGTGGGTTTCGAGCATTACCTCACTCGGTGTCGGCTCCAGCACGATACGCCGGTTGCCGGTTGCGGTTTCGAAGATGTTTTGTCCGACCACAACGGGAACGCAGAGGTGAGTGGAAACGTCATGGGCGCTGTTGCGAGAGGAAAGGGAATAATGAGCGGTGGTTGAGTTGCTATGGGTCTGTACATTATTTTGGTGCAACGGGTAAAAATTACTTTCATTCTAGGTGAGGGTGTAATCGACCGTGAGAAATCCCGTTGCGCGATCCAAGATCGAGGATCCCCGTTATCGTGCAAGTACTTGGATCCGTCGGCCATGTCGACTGACGAAGTTGGGAGCCCCGTGAAGCTCAGCGCTGGCAGTTTTGCCACGGTCTATGTTATCAGCGGCGGCCTCATCGCTTTCAAAGAGGTGTCGCACATTGATAACACGGAGAAACTGCGCCAAGAGTGTCACACTCTTGACAATATCTACTCCTTCAGTGCAACACCGGCTCCTTCTTTGTCATCCCTCGCGCCTTGTCGTACTTCAATCCACACAGGAAGGATTTTTTTACCACCGCCAATCGGCTTCGTACCGCCCGCCCACTCATCACCCCTGGCGTGATGGCCTATTTCCAACAACCGACCTACGCCATGGATCGGGTCCACGCGTTACCCATAAACGCTCGTCGCCATCTCGCAGGATAGCATTTCCCCCCGCAACTGTCTGACGGTCCCGTCTTGTGTCGTCTATATTTCGGGAAGGACTTTACCGGAGCACCCCCTCTAGATTTGTCAATACACTTAACTTCCCCCTCGACGGGGCTTGCTACACACAGTTGACCACGCTGTTCGAATTCCTCCCCTCTGCCGTGGACGTTGCACGTACGATGGGAAATATGCTCTTTTGTCTCCATTCACCGAGCTTCTGTCGATACGCGCGATGTCGAGTTCGTTCTCGGAGGAGATGGTGGAGCAGGTTTCACCTTCTTCCTCATCGACTTCAATCAGGCAAGCGTATTGATCTTTTTTTTGCACTTTCCCGATTTACTCAGGTACAACCATGGGATGGGCATCCAGGATCCATTGACCAACTCGTTTCGGCATTTTTCGGGAACGACCCGTACCATCCTCTCCCCCCCACGTCCGACAGCCTCTACACTCACTTTAAATCCGCCTACTTGGATTATTGTGGAGGCGAGAGTGAAGCTTCCGCCGCTGCTTTCTTTGATGCGATCGAGTCGGTTCAAGCCCAATGAGACGCCAAAGGAGCTCGAGATGGTTAAGGGCACTAGCCGATGCGAAATAGGATGTGCCTTAGTGGATTTTACAAACACTCGGTGGTGCTCGACAGTCCTTTTGCGGCTTGAATGGGTTGCCTATATGAGGAGTGAGTATTGTACTATGACACACTTGGAGTTTTGATTCACAACAACAACACCAGCGAACGGGTTAGTGTGGATATCGCAACGCATCCCAATTTCACGAGGACTGAATCTGACTGTCGGGAGGGAGGGGGGAGAGTTCACTACACACCTAGTGACTGTGCACGTGCTCTCAGTACCTCCTTCCGCAGACAATATGCCCGCCCCATGCTCTTGCACATCAGCCGACAAATATACCTCAGATTTCAACACTGTTGCATGATCTTTCAGCGCCAACACGCAAGGTTACGTGTTAGGTAGACTCTGGCAGGTAGAGAAAAAAGCAGCGTTATATTCGGCGTGCGGTCTCCGTCAGGTATCTGTGCATACGACCCGAGAGGGTCACCGCTGGGAGGGTTAATCGGTGTAGGGACTGGAGAGGTTCTTGTGGCATTTGGTCACCTTCACCCTGAGTTTACACGAGCATAGGTCGATCAATCGACACGAACAACAAAGACGTGTTTTAATAGGATTAACCGAACGACAAGTACGCTCTAGGAAAAAGTTCACGAGGTACCATATGAATAAGTTAGCAATATTACAATTCCCCCGAAACCCTCTTGTTCCTCGCTTCGTACATACTTACATTAAGCCACTTCGCGCATGATTGCGGGTGGAGAAGACGGCCACCCGAAGAGGAAGCGAACCAGTGATTTTTCACTAGCGCCTGCGGAGGAGCTGACAGAGACCTCCAATACGTAATTCCCTGACGTATATGCTCCAAGGAAGGCGATCGTGTGCGGTTCGGAGGCGTTTGCTTGACGATCCGTGGGTCACTGAAGAGGGATGGGGGCCAGGGAGTAGACAAGACAGGGCTGTGGTGATATCCAAGGTTCGTTAGCTGGATTGGGTGGGAGATTCACATGGGGGACTGGGGAGGGGAGTGGGAGTGGAAAATGGCCGCCAGGGTCGTCGTGGGTGTGTTCAATGGTGTTTGGTAGCTGCTCCCCGAGCTCGCGCCTCTTTCTCTTCTATCTTTTTCAGCTCACTCTGCCACCCAGCGAACACCGCATTGACCTGCTTGACGCCAGAGGGCGGAGATGGTCGGATGAGGTCGTATACATCAGAAACCAGGGTTGGCTCTGGGGGATAAGCCTTCCATCTTTCATTGAGCAGGTTGGCGCGTATCTGAGCACGTGTTACTTGCACGAACGGCGTTACGAGGCGTTTGTCACGAGCCGAGGTCTCCTTCCCAGAGATACTTTGCATGAACTGAGAGTACAGTTCACCGTTCTCCTTTTCGAATTCCCGTTGTTTCCGCATTAATGCCTCCAGAATGCCTGCGTTCTTCAGCACGGACGTTCGGCTGCGTTCAGTATGGATGTTGGTCATTGTTTTACGAGCCACAGAGTCGCGGAGGAAAGCGGGGATCAGTGTAAACCGTTCGGTGAGATGGTCGGCGACGTAGGGATCTGCTTTGAGCACACTCCCCGGGCTCAAGGAGTACAGTCCACAGTCGAGGTACAGAACTTCTCCGCGGATGGTGGTGAAATAAATCCAGTAGTGATCATTGGGGTCTTGTCCATACGTTGTCGACTTGGCCAGGGTGTCGTAGTATGCAAGCTGGCCAATACCAGGTCCACTGACGGAACCAGCCATTATGCCAAAGTCAGCGATCGGGCATGATCCCACAGTCAGCCTGGTTCTGTGATGAAACTGCCAATCTTGGCGTTTGGCTCCTGCCTCAGATGTGGTTGTGTACAGTTCGGCCAGCAGCGCAATACAAATGGCGGTGTTGACCAAGAGGGTGTTGCCCTCGCGGGTGATCCTGTCTCGTAGCCTGCGAGCGTCGATTGCGGAAGTGAACCGGGGCCACCAGGCTTCTGGCTTTTTAACCAGCTCGTCGAAGGCAACGGGATCCCCAAGGGAAATCACAGTACAGGACGTTCCATCGGCCTGACGGATTTGTTTCGGCAATCCAACGAGTACGTGGTTGAGAGCGGCGTGTCCTTCGAGCGCAACCGAGTTGTGGAATTGCTGACAACGTGTTATCCCAGAGCTCCACACGTCGCTCCTTTTCTCCTTCCTCCCCTCTTCCGCCCAACGTTCTCCCCCTCGCCCTTGTCTATGGCACTCATGGCAAGGACAAGCATGTCTGTGCGTAGCAGGATCTACGTCGGCTTCTGGTACAGCCTAGGGGTCACCATCGCTATCGTGGCCTCTACTGCCAACCCTCTCCTCCTCAACGTCGTCCTGGGTGGTAGATTAGGCACCAGAATCGACTCGTCCCCCAGCCTTCGCAAGATCGTCTCGATGGCAATCGTCATGGCTCTTTCAATTTTCCTCAATTTCTTTCGCATTTTGCTTTGTGTTTTTCTTTATTGTTTCCCCTCCCAACTGCGCCCCCGCCGCTCCTTTCCATTCGTCATTCCCACCTTGGTCGTATTATTTGTCATTGCGCTCTTCCTTCACGGACTCTTCTTCTCCCGAATCGTCCGCTTTCATAGAAAGTTGGACGACGATGTCCTCCTCGCTACCTCTTTCATTCTCGCTTCCGTTGTAGAGGTGAGAGTAAACGACCTTTCCGTCTCCATACACCCAGCAACTGACTTGTTCTTGTCGCTAGAGCCTTACTCGACTCTGGGACTTGGTCCATTCGACATTGCCGAGTGACGAATTCCGTCGGGATGGAACCAAGATCCCCCGGAATCAGATCACGGCCGGACGGAAGACACGTCACTACACTCTCTACGCTACTCTCATGGCCGAGCTTGGTTACATCATCGGTACCGCCATCCCCCTCATCGTTGTCGGCGCGCCTCCCCTCTGGCTCTTACCCACCTTGTTGTTATGGCTTCACTTCGGCTTCCTCTATACGCAGTGCTACCAAGTCGCCATGATCAACGACCCCCGTCGAGAGCAAGAGTCGGCACTCGTCAGGAGTACACGCAGGCAGTGGTGGTGGATGACGTGGGGTATGTTTGCGTGCGCCATGGGGTTCACGGCTGCATTTGCCCTCTACGTCTTCAGCATCGAGCTGCTTCCCATCGTCCAGACCATGTTCTCCGAGGTTCTTTTTCTCTGGGCCATCTTCCACACTATCAACAAGATTCTCATATACCTGAAGGAGAAGGCGAGCGCGCAGACCGAAGCTCGAGTTCTAGACATCGAAGGGAGGGACGAGGAGCCCGACTGGGGAACCCTAGGTGATCCTAACCTCATGTAAGTCCTTTTTTCCTTCTCTTTCATCTTCGGAGGTTCATTCACCGCTAACCGACTTCATTTTCATAGTCCGGATGGGACACAACTTACGATGTTGCCTGCTCGCAGACCTCCTCGGTGCGTCCTTTATCTATCTTTTGCCGTGATAGACTTGGTTCTAACCGTTGAACCTCTCTATTTACCTACTTTATACAGTTCGCATACCTCGGATTCCACTCTTGCCAACCACGAATATGGCGATATCGAACCGTATCTTGTCAAGCAGACCAGCATGTACGTCACACTCTCCTTCTCCCGAAGGGAGGATAGTTTCACGATTCTGACGGCCTTGGTTTTTCGCAGAGATTCGTTCCGGGATAGGAAGAATGAGAAGCGGGTGGAACAACACCGCCCAAGACCAGCCCGTATGTCTCTTCCTTGTTTTATTCCAGCATACACTATTCGGTCTAAGGGGTCATCCACCTTAGGGGATACTTACCTCGTTACAGCACGATCACTCTCCCAGACGATCCTTTCGCGAGTAACTTCGATCCACCAGCAGAATCCATCGCGACAAATATGAGGCACGTTGATCGTTTGATGCTATGAACTCGTACTTGTCTTCTGACCGACGACGTTTGTAGCGAGCCCAGGATCGACTCGGAAGGCAATCCCTCGACGGGCTCCGACGGAACTACTTCGAGCACCTGGTATGTTTCTCTCGACTATATAACCTCGTGTACGTCCTTTCTAATCAATTCTCTTTATCTTCCTGTATCTTTCTGAATCGTAGGGTGAGTCTATCCTCGTATCACGAGTGAGGTTTTTGTTTAACGATAGCATTTTACAGAGCACCGTACACGTTTACTGAGCTTCCGAGACTGGTCCATCTATCGAGGTCTTGGTCAAGATTACTCCTTAGCGGAGAAGAGGAAGAAGCTGAAGAGGAAAGAAGTCGTCGGAGAGATGGAGGGAGAGAGAGGCTCGACGGCGCGAGAGTTCTCGATGTACAGATCTTCATCACATCGTATCACAAACTAACTAACTGTATATACGGAGGAGGGAGTAAGCTCAAGTCAGTATAGGTCAAGTAGAACGAAGGGCCAAGTCGAAACTCACCGACCAACTAATCGTCGTCGTTATCGCTGTTGGAGCCGTCATTACCAGTTTCAGCCTCCTCCTCTTTCTCTTTCTCTTTCTCTTCCTCGTGGTTGTCGTCGGCGGTTTCAGGGCCGTAAGTAGCGATGGCAAGAGCCCGTTGTGTATCTTCTTCGGCGTTGTCCTTCTTAATCTGATCAGATGGGATCTGGAAGGTCAAACGACCCTCGGAGAACATGTTCTCGGGAGCGAGCTCGTGGCAGGGCGGGTTGTAACGCAGCCACCAACCACGACCAATGGGAGCGTGCGTCTGCTTCTTGACAGCGTCCGCCTGCTTGTTGCCAGTGTGCACCTGCTTCTTGTCTGGGATGTAACTGTAGGTATCCATAAGCTCGAACCAGAGGGGCGAGTTGGGTTTCTCAAGAGAATTCTCGCCGATAAGACCCGTGTCAACAAAGACGACGAAGGATTGGATACTAAAAGCAAGAAAACGAATGAGAAAAAAATTCAAATCAACGATCCAGATGGCTAAATCGGACGAGGAGAAAGCATAAAAAACATACAGATGATCGCCGCAACCCTTCCAGCGGCTACTAGCGGTATAAGGAAGAAACAAGAAGTGATGCATTTTGCGACTGATAATTTCATGGATGAGGTTGCCGACCGTAACACCTTCAGCCACGGGGAAAGTGAGGTGGTGGATGATGAGACTGGACATCTTGTCGGTCTTGAAGAGGCGAACACTGTACTCGCCCGTGAAGTAATTTTGGCCGGGGAGGAAATCCTAAATACAAGGGGGTTGGGGGAGGAAGAAAGAGAAACAATCGAAAAAACAGCAACTCAATATTACATAGCTGAAAAGTAGAAGGTTACTCACGGGTTGGCCGATAACGTCTGCAGATTTCAGGCCTTCGCCCAATTCCATAGAGATACGAACGGAGTTGAAATTGGTAATGCCATCGACGGTGAAGGGGTTCTTGAACTTTGCGCCGAATACCATGTGGTTTTTCGCGTAGAATCCACTCTTCGGCTTGGACAAGTTGAGCCACTGCACAGTCAAGTTCTCGATGACGATGTCTTTGACATTCTGGGGGGTTTTAACGGCGGCTCCGCGTTGCTTGATGTAGTCCCAGACGCCATCATTGTCGAAGTCGACTTCTGGGACCTCCTATGAAATGCGAATGCAGAGAGAGAGAGAGGGAGCAGAGGGATAGAAAGAGTAGGAAAAGAATGGACGCCGATTATGATTAGAATTTGTAGGCTCAGAGGAAAAAACATTGATATAGACTCACCTCGTCAGACTCGTCTTCGTCGACCTCTTCAACTTCTTCCTCATCGTCACCGGTAACGACGGGAAGAGCAGGAGTAGGAGTAGGAACAGGAGCAACAGGAGCAACGTTGCCACCCTGCGGACCCTGTCCGATGGCGGCGACGTCAGTTGTGTTGGAGACTGGGTTATGAGCAGCAAAAGACATTCTGAGAGCGATGGAAGCTACCCTGCAGGTAGCGACACTCAAGACAGAGGGGACAACGTTCTGGGATTTCGAGAACAGAGAAAGATGCTCTACTACAGCGATTGTCGTCGCGCTTATATACGTCTCTACTGTTGGTTGAATACTGAACACAAAAATACTATGACATCGATGGTCCTTTTCTGTATGACGTCAGACGTTGTCGTAGTCTCGACCGTCGAGATTACAAGCGAGTCGAGATGTTCGATAGAGCGCAGAGAAGGGAAGCTAGAGATGTTGAGGATGAGGACTTGAGACGTGCTCTGCCCCGAAGATTTTATACTCGGTCGAGAGTCGAGACCTCGCACATTTGCAGCGTGAGGAGGGCACAGACTCCTCGGGAGATAAGATCATGGTGCAGAACCCTTGCACATTGCAAGCAAACTTCCAGAGACAGACCGATCGGGCTGTGAGGGAAGCTAGTCATCAGGAAACCTCAAGATCGCTTTTTTCACTTTTCGGGTACTTTTCCTCACTTATCACCTTCTCGCAGTGCTTTTTTACTTTTTCACTTGCTTTGGTACTTTTTAAAATGCTTATTTCCTACGTAAATTGCCAAATACAGCCAGCCATAAGGTATGCACAAAAATGAGAAAAAGAGTGTCCTCGAGATGGAGAAAGCACGGCGACAGGACCGAATGGATTGCGGACCCCTTCTGTGGCGCGCGAGATCTATGCATGGGTCGGACGGTTAAG
>Ga0307514_10003720_pt1 | contig 14401 bp, 6 predicted proteins | sample 16_EM_MG_FD_203088 | JGI IMG/M metagenome (GOLD analysis project Ga0307514, IMG submission 203088) | Populus trichocarpa ectomycorrhiza microbial communities from riparian zone in the Pacific Northwest, United States - 16_EM | ecosystem: Host-associated > Plants > Roots > Unclassified | place... | reverse complement strand
CTTCAGTGATTATCATACTTTGCTTTCTATAATTTTGAATAGCTACCAAAATAATCCTTGAAACCTAAATTAAAGATATCGGATGCATGCTCTATACCATTTAATTTCTACCAAGTGTCCTAGTCTGTTCTGAAGGGAAGGAAAATAATTCTCAAATCACAAGTCGATACCAGAGAATGGGTCCATGGACTAACATTAACCTAATTGAAGCCGCTAACATAATATTACAACCATTAAGGTCAATTTGACAAGGCTGAAGAATCCTGTAAACACAAGAACCAAACAACAAGCTTTCTCCGTCAGGCCATGTTGCCATTTTGTCGTTATGTACTTTTCTTTCTTGAGAATTTGGCAGGAAGTTTTGAAACCATAAATGAAAAGAGGAAAAAATGGTGCGAAAACTTTTAAACTCATTTCTAGAAAATGGGATTCAATTTTAAATTTTATGTACCATCTGGGCGAAAAAAATTTAATCCCATTTCAAGAAATCGGGGTCCATTTTCAACAAAAGAAACCTTGACACAATACAAGAAAAACAGAAGATCTACAGCACCAAACATTCAAGACCCAGAAACCACACCATTTCACTCGCTATAACATCATCCCATCTAAATAGAAAACCTTTAAAGCATTTTTAAAAACTACCCACCACCCAATACACCACCATAAACACTCTAACATCAGTTCAATTTTCTTTCTCCACAATTCTTATTCCAAAACCATAAATTATTTAAGAAAAAAAATACCTCTCTTTGTTTATTTAGCTGATTCTGTTATCAGTAATTGCATGCAACTAAACAATCCATCTTTACAACAAATAAAGCAAACCCATATCAGAAAACACAGCAAAGTAGAAATGCAGCCATAAAAATCCAAGCTTTATCAAAAACATCAGAAACTTTATACATGTATAAGTAAATAAAACAGATACCTGTATGGAGAAGCCATTGATGGCAGTCAGAGAAGAGTAGTTCTGTAATAAAGAGGAAATTATTTGAAGTTTTGTACTGTCTTATGACCGTGTTTCTTCGGGGGTTATAAGGAGGCATTACTCCTTGATGTGTGAATGATTAGTCGTCGAGGAAAGTCATTTTGGTCAATGGTAGAAGAGCGAGAGACCACTTGGAATATTGATTGTCCTTTTGAAAACAAAAAAAAACATTTATATATTTTTTTTTTCAAAGTTACTCTTATTGTATTTTATTTGATGATCAAGGAATACCTGTAAACCAACTTATATATCAATTGAAATAAAAAAACAAATTTAAACTATTTTAATGACGCAATTTCATATCATTGTGATATATTTAGGCAGTGTGTTGGGATTGCACTTGTATGCTAAATTTAAAAAAAATTAAATTTTTTTTAGCTTTAAATTAATTTTTTTTATGTTTTTTTAATCGTTTTGATGTATTAATATCAAAAATAATTTTAAAAAATATTATTTTAATGTATTTTCAAATAAAAAATACTTTAAAAAATAATCTCAAACACAATCATAGTAAAACTAGTATTTTTAATGCATGTGTTGCAGTATTAATAAAAATTTTATAGAAAGATTAAATTAATTTGAGAAAATGAAAAGATAAAATAAAATACTATACAGAAATAGAATTTGAAACATGTTTTTTTAAAAAAAAAATATTTATAAAAAATATAAAGCTGATCGTATATATTTTCCTTAAAGAAATTATTAGCATTTCTTTCTATAACCATAAATATTAATTTTGTGTTTATTTATGCCCCCAAGTTATCATCCATAGTGGAATAGCAATGCAAATAAGCCATCATACTTGGATTTTCTTACCAAAACTTGGATTAATTTCCACTTAAAGAGCCATGATACTCAGATTTTGTTACCAAACAAGGAAGAATTGTTTAGATTTTCTTCCCCAACAATGATTAATGTCAAATTAACAGGTAACGGTACTGTAAGAAAATCAGGTTAAAAAAATATAATAGCAGTTGGGTAAGGAAATGATTGCTGTTTTGTACTTAATTCTTTTGAAATTAGAATAAATAATATAAAATAAAATAAAATAAAATATTTTTACTCTACTACTATAAAACAGACATGAACTTGCAACTTATGACACTTCACCACTCCCTTTAATCTCTCAACCTCTCTCTCTCACTCACACTGGTAATTAGCTCCACTAATTTCAATGTTGTTTTTGCACATACAATGTACAATGTCTGTGTTTTTATCAACTACTGTTTTTGTCACGTGTTTTAGAATGTGGGCTACTGGGTTTTTTTATGCATTTTCAATCAATGTATTATATAGTGGTGATTTAGAATCTGGATTTAGGGTTTTTGATCAAACATATGCAAAAGCAAGGATCTTGAAATAATCTTTAGTGTCGTGTGTTTTTTACACACTGAACTGTGTCGAACAATTACATTTTTATGCATACATTTCAGTATTTTTTTTCCCGACATATCAGAATCTTTATATGTTAAGTTCCTAACTATTAATGGTGACTTTTTCTTGCAGATTCTGATTCATCGTATCGCAGGCACTATGGAGATTACTCCCTCCCAGGCTGCGAATAGATCTCTTTCTGCTGAAAGAACAGAATCCTTCCTCGATTCAAACGTGATTGCCAACAATGACCGGCTCTTCCTTCTGTACTTCATCATAGGTAACTATTTTGGACCTGATCTGAAAGGGGAGGGACCCCAAAAATCACTTTTTCGAAGAGCTGCTGAGGGCTTGCCCATGTACACATTTGATCAACTTACTGGTTCCTGCATGGGAACTGTAGAAATGGAGAGGATATATTACCATGTCCTTCGGAAGGCAGAAAAACATCTTGCTGTCAAACTGCTGCCATTGCAACAATTTTTTCTTGGCGGTCTCCTTACTCCGGGAACTAACAGATACCCACAATTTACTGATATGTTTCCGGCTCATCTGCATCCTCATTCAGTAATGGAAAATGGGGATAAATTTGTATCAAGTATCATATTCATCAACAACCCGGATACGTTTCATATTGATTTGAAGGACATTGAAAGGTTCAAGAGACTAACTGGTCTTGAGAACCTTTTTCTAGATAGAGATGCAGCAACATCAATCCGCTCATATGCAGATGGTACTCTATATGATGTGATAGTCCATGAGGCTGGACATGGAATAGAACTGCCTCCTACCAGTACTCGTTTCTCTCGTAAGAGAGCAAAACCTGCAGATAGAATCCCGCGGTCTAGGCATCACCATGTTCAAGGTAGTGGCAGTTCAACTTCTCGGCAGGCCACAAATAGAAGATTGGCAGAGGATGGTCCTGCATTGTTTTTTCTTCCCTCAAGCGCAGATAAAGAACAGTTGAGTGATCTGATAGCTGCCACTAAAAACGGCGTTGCATTGACTGGTACTGCTGCTATGGGGCAGGTAGGACAAGTTGTTGGGCTGGTCGACATTGGTGAATGTGACGATGCCTACTATTTCCGGGTGTCTCTTCCGGGAGTGAGAAAAGATCCAAGTGAGTATCTTTTATAGAAAATTGAGCGCTTGTTCTCACTGAATTCCATTCTACCTTGTTCTTAAACTATTGTTCTCTGACTGCAGATGAATTCAGCTACAAAATCGAAGCTGACGGCAAAGTACTGATAAAGGGAGTGACGATAACAGGCGAGAGAACTGTGTACAAGTTCTCGCAGAAGTTTGAAATGCTATCCAGAAATCTTTGCCCACCAGGCCAGTTTTCCATCTCATTTCAACTGCCTGGTCCAGTTGATCCTCGCCAGCTTACGAGCAATTTTGGCGATGATGGGATTTTAGATGCTCTTATAATGAAAAGTAGGGAAACCACACAATCCTGAATTCATCACAGCCATTAAATGGAAAGTTATGGGGTTTTGTTTTTCACATTTTCACCATTGTTGCCACCTTTTCATGTTGTGGTCGTTCAATTGACAAAAAAATCTTCTGCCATTGCCAACAAAACGAAAGATGATCAGATCGATTAGCCACGTCAAGAATCAACCATATAATATATATAGTATCCATGGCATATGAAACTCAAAATTTAGATCAAGGGAAGTAAATTACTGTTTGACAAAGAGTTGGATTAAAAATTTATTTTTTAACAAAAAAATAAAATAAAATATGAGCATTGTCTACATGTTTTCTAGTTGGTAAAATAAAAAAATTTATGCTCAAATAAACTTTAAAAAGATGCTGACACAAATTAAAGATAAATCAAGAAACTGGTAAATAAATACAAATAATTAAGATATTTGATTCCATATCATTATTAAAATAATTAAGATAAATGCAAATAAATGTAAATAAATTTTTTTAGAGATGTACTTTATTTAATAAAACTCAAATTAGGTCATTAAAATAAATATCGAAAAGACTCTAAATTATTTGAAATAAGAATGAAAGGCACATATTTAATTAAAACCTCTTCATCCTATTAATGCAATTGTTTTTCTTTTTAATATAACGATTTGTTTATTAAGAATGTTTATTTTTTGAAACAAAAAAATAGCAAAACCATAAAATCATATTTTAATAATAATAAAAATATTTTGATGATCATGTTGCAAATATATTTAAAAATATATAAGAATAATACACCAAAACTTTTTGGAGATCATTTTTATGTAATCATGCAATAATAAGAAAAACCTTGCACATAAAAGATAACAAAGAAAATTATAAAAAATTATATATAAAAAAATAAATCATAAAAAGTTGTAACAAAAAAAGTAAGAAGTTATAATCTTATTCAAAAACTAAATATAAATTAAATAGCATTTAATAAAATGACATTCTTAATAAATTTTTAAGTTATTTATTTTTAATTAAATTTAATAAAAAAAAACCTATAATGAGTTAAAAAAAATATAGGCTGGGTGGCTGAGTCTATGTAGCGTAGCACACTTGATCCATAAAATAAAAAAGCCAAGTGCGGGGGTTGTAAGGCCACTAGACCTGTATGTTTGGCTTCTTATTTTTTGTATTTCATTAACATCTTTTTTTTTTCAACCACTAAAGAGATAGGGTGTTTTAGATTAAAAAAAAAACTATTTTCAATATATTTGATCTAAAAACACCTAACAAATACTTTTATAATCTCATTAAATCAATCTTTCAACTTAAAACACCTTTAAATTGATCTAAAAATACAAAATCAAGTTGTGAAATAAAATCTTTGTTAACTCTGATCTATTTTTTTTGCAGAAAGATCAGCGTAAAAAAAATTAAATAAACTTCTCTTATACAATAAAACTTATTGACACCGAGACAATTTATTTTGTTGCTATATTTAGGTGAGCCGTCAACTTTCTTTCTTATTTGTTGTTTTTCAATGACCTTCTCTCTCAAACCAATAAATTGAAAAATGAACAAAATAAAATTTTTAACAAACACAAAAATTCTAAAAACTAAAAGGACAAGAAAAAAGTCAATAGAAAAAATGGGGACTAATTATAACTTTTCCATGAGTTTGAGATAGGCCATCCATTATTTTTTATTTCTCAATTTGATTTTCATTTTTTTAGTTCTGTTTTATTGCTACAAAATAAATCATATCTTATTAAATTAATTCATAATCAAGTTTTAAAATTTTATCAAAACCTTCCTCTCTCAAGTAAATGCAAAGAATTCAAATTATTCATTGAAATAAAAATTAAAAGGATAAAATAAAAAAAAAGTTTGATGGAGAATAAAAACCAAAACAATCGTTTATCAAATGCATAGTAAATTATGAGAGAATGAATAGTGAAATGGTCTATAACATTTTTGCTTTCACATTTAGTTATTTTGTAATTTAATTTAATGTAATAAAGATATAATTGATTCATATTTTAGTATATTTTTTCATGTCTATTTAAGAGATTTCTATTCTTACATATTCTTTTAAATGGATATTTTATAAAATATATGACCTTTCGCCTCTTTTCGAATGAAAATACCCATCAAACAACCAAATAAAAATTTAATATTCAAAACCTAAAAAAATAATTTTCATAAATTAAAAAAAATAAACATTGAAACACCATAATAAATATAGAAAACATTAAACATTAAAAAAAAAGAGAAAAGTTAAATTTTAAAAACCTAAAAAAAATAAAACTAACTTATAAAGTCTAAAAAAGAAAAGCTTATGTCTATAAAGCCTCGAAAATGGAAATATGGTTATATCAATTTTTTGGGGTGTTCCGAGTTATTAATTTTCTTACCTTTTCAAACTTTTAAAATATTTTCTATTTTCTAGATTTTCAAGTCATGTTTTGGTTAACGCTCCAGGCCAAAACAGTGTTGTGTTGTGCTGCAGGTACCTTGTATGGAGAAATGGCATGGCTTCTCTTCCTAGCTGCCAAAACTACTAAAAGACATAAACTTTCTCAAGTTTTACTATGCAAAACCCAAAACAAACAACAACCCATTATTTCGCTTCATTGCCTTTACTCTCTCAAGTCTCAACCTCTCTTTCTTACTGGTTAGTTCCTCTTACTGCTCTTTCTCTGCATACATTATGTATGCATGTGTCTTGAACACCTATTATTTCGTTCTTTGTTTTTAATTTTATGTTAGTTGTAATTCCATGTGTTAATTTTTCTTTAGAATCTGAACCTGGGGTTTGTATTTTTTTTGCTTGTATCAAAAGCAAGGATTTTGATGAGTAACCCAATTTATTTTTTACTTTTTTTATGGTTAAGGTGACAAGTGTTGTATTGCATGAATCTTTGGTTGCATGTATAATTTCATAGATGTTGATTCTCTCTCTCTCTCTCTCTTCATGATTTGATATCAGTTTATATATGATACAGTAAATGAACCTTTGTTATATTAATTATTGAAGTTTTTTTTTTTTTTTTGGTTTTGTGTTCCTAGCAAAATCTTGTTCTTTAAATTGCTGATTTTCTTTCATTTTTTCCTCACCTAAATCCAGTTTTGCAGTCACGAGAGTCAATGATATGAAGACTGTAACTTCTTTTGCCTTAAATTTGCTGAGTTTTTTTTTTTGATAAGTAACCTTGTTTTGGTAGAACTATACACAAAAAGGAATTCTAGTTTTTCAAAAATTGGAATTTTTTATGAGGTGTGGCTAAAACTTCCTTCAAAGTGGACGCCTTTATTTATTTCTTCCGTGATTCAAAGCTGGTATACTTGATTGGTTGCCAAGTTTGATTAGTCTTGCTCTCATCCGCATAATAGTTCATAATTTGAATGAATTTCATGTTAAGTTGAATAATCTTTTGATTTTTATCTTATCGTTGTGGCCAGTTTTTCAATTTGTCATTCACTAACGAGGAGAAAGCTTTTGTATTCCTTAGATCCCAGCTGGACTTGGTGGCTAGAAGTTTTCAGTAGATCATCAAGTCTGGCACCAATTCGCGGGAAAGATCCTGACTCCCGAGTTGCCCAAATATTATCGTAATCAGCCTCTTTGTGTTTTCCTTTTTACATCATCGCTTGATTTAATGTTGGTCTTAGCCCGTCCAATGATGTCATTGTTCAGTTGTGGTTACATCATGCTTTGTTTTATTGTTATTATCTACTTGCCTGCTCCTTGCTGTATATTACTGTTTATTACCCTTAGTTTTTTGTTCCTTGAGCTACCAAGGAAAATAGAGGGCCCTTGCCTTCTTAGTATTATGAACCATCTCAATTGTGCTCATTCTTGGCTAGTGTTAATGACTGATTAAATCAGTCCATTGTGTGGAAGGTGAAAGGAACAATTCCGGTTCGGGGAATTGGCAAATTGATTTGCTTCATGCATATTCTGTGTTTGTATTTATTTGATTCTCATTAACCATCTTTACAACTGGAAGAGGTTCTGGTACATTTTTAAGAGTAGTTCTTAATTCACAGAGCTTGTGAGATCAATAAAAACAAAAGGTGCCATTTTTTAGGTGGATTTAGCATCCCTCCTATATCTGTTTCCATATTTCTTCCTCAGGACCTTTGTGTGTGGGGCCGTGCAAAAACTTCTGCATATAGAGTTTTCTTTTTTTCATTATTTTTATGTGATTGTGCCACATTTTTTCTCTATCGAATCTATCATGTCAGTGTTCAGATGCCCAAGGACAGATCAGATTCCATTTTGATACTCTTCCCATGGTTTAAAGCAATGCAGATACTCTGTCACAGCCTTGGACATGTATGTTTCAGCATGGAGTGATGTTTGTTATATTCCTACTTCAGTGATTAACTGAAGATACATATCTAGTTTGAGCCATTACAAATAGCAAAGATATATAGCTTAAAAAGTTTTTCTTGCTTTACTGAAATTTTGTGTTCCAAGGAATTGTTAATGACAACACTTTCCCCATTCACTGGAAAGATTTTGTACATGCATGTCACTTTCTTTTTTCTAATTCTAATTTAGTGAGGTTAATTATGTGAAATGTAAGGTTTCTCTTGCTCATGATCGGGTGAATGGAACATGATAAAGTTTGGTTTGTGGCCAGTCAAGAAATGTGACTGGTGTGAGTATTTAACCTTCCTTGTATGTACTAGCAAATGTGTGCTAAAATTTATAAGCAAAAACTAGCTACAAACTTTCTTTCTTTTGGCTAGATGTTGCATTTCCGTCTTGATGTCTTCCAACTTGTAAATGATTCTGTCTAATTACTAGAAACATTTTGAAATAAGTGAAAGTATACTGGGATTGCCATTTTTTTTGGGTCCAGAGTCTTCATGAACTGCAATTGGCTAGCATGATCCAGGTTGTGGTACAGCATGGGACCTAAGAATGCTAGGGTTCTCCATGGTCATGCTCTAAATCAATGTGGTTATTTTAGAGTTGTTGATCTATCTAGTATGATGATGACATCTTGCATTCCACAGACATTGTGGTTAGACACGTGCTCTATAAATCATGAGAGTTTGATTTCAAATTCCACTAGAAAAGAACATGAGTCCAGAAGTTGTTATCAGAGAAGCATCAGACCTCAAAACTCAGGCTTATAGTTGAGGGCCTAAGGACATGTTTTTATATCTTTAAACACACTTCTATGCAGAAGTCATTTGGTTTGAATATGTGAACCTAACATAGATGTGCTGCCACTTTGTGTTGAAATTTATTGTAACATTGGGGGTTTCAGGCCTGAAACATCTGATCACCCAGTCATAGTTTCTCTAACAGATCATTAGAAAGCACTAAACCTAAAAGCTCAGGCTTGTAGTTGAGGGGCCAATTGATTTGTTTGTAGTTGAGGGGTCAATTGATTTGCTTGTACTTCTACTTATAACTAACCTTTTTATCATTTTCATCTTCAGTCGTACTGCTCACATCAGCTGTTACATTAAGTAGTGGACCCTAGTGACGGATCTTTTTTGTTACATCTTGTAACGGAATGGGCTAGGAGAGGCACGTTAAGTAAGAAGTTTATCCTGCAATGCTAGTAACCCATTATGAAAGTTCACGATGGCATGTATTCCATGAACAAAACTCCAGCCACAATTCAAATCATCAAACTCTGCTACATTTAATTGAGTTATCTTTTCTCAGCATGCATTGTTGTTAACTGCTTTTGATTGCTCCTTGTCATAATCAGAAAACATATATGCTATTATTTGTTTAGCTATATATTTTAGGGCTAGCAGATTAAGTTGACCGTTTTCCCCTTAGGATATAGACCGAGGAGAGAGAGTGAATACTTGTGCTATTTGTTATCGTATCCTGACAACAAGTGAAGGATAAGGGCATCTGTCGACAGAAAAACCCATTGAAGAATTCAGCTCTATCAAGTTAGCAAGTTGACTTTTCACCCTTCATAGCGCTTTGCTCTGCCTAGCAACCTTTCTCCATCCCTTTGTTATCTGAGACCAGGCTAGTCATGATGAAAAATTCTGGCTGCTGAAATGGCCGGTGACCTTGAGGTGGTTATTTTTAGAGTCAAAAGATAAAGTTTCCTCAGCCATTCCCCTAAATTTATTTGCTATGGGAGTTCTTCTGATATATTTATGTCAGTTAAGCCATAGATTCAAGGAACCTTTCAATTTAAAAGTTTTATAGCTTATGTCATACCTTGCCTAATGGAATTTTATCCTGTAACTAAAAGTGCGGAATTCCAAAGGATAGTTAGACTCCCTTTTAATCATGTTATATAAGGAGTAAAACATAGGCAGTTATGTTGCTAAATCTCCATTGATGTTAGAATAGATTGATCCAGATTGTATCTATGAGCTACTATGAATATCAATGATATGTTACCATTTAAAAAACTATTTTTGCTAGTGAACAGTTGATGCTCCAATATTTTGCAAATGAATGGGTAGATGTTTGCATGCACACGTTTATGGTTTCTCGTCAATTGTAGAAGTTTGTGAATATATGGTAGTTCATGTCATTGATTAGAGGAGTTTGGCTATCTTTGATACTATACAGTGTACTCGATGTATTTGCGCTGAACTAAGTCATTTTTACAACACATAGTTGTATCATAGCCTACCAATCTGCCGTCCATCTTATGATATAAACTTGAGCTCATAAGTTGTTTTAGTAATTTAGATATTTGTTCGTGGCAAAAACTTCAACAAATATGGAATGATGTGTAAAATGATGCCAGGAGCATGTGTTCCGTGAATCATATGAAAATAATATGATTAATGTAGTTTCAAATAAACATTAACCCCCAAAACAAGTATTTTTTAGGCACTGGCCTGTCATCATAAAATGAAAATAATATGATTAATGAAGATAACGTCATGTATATTTTAGGCACTGGCCTGTCAGCATAATTTTTTTATGAGTACATTAAATGAATTTTTGTCAAATTTATGAGAATCATTATTTGATTTTTTCCTAAGTGCTTTGAATTTTTAATGCAGATTCTGATTTATTATATTGCAAACATATGGATACTTCATCTCAGGCTGCAAATTCTCTTTCGACTGCGGGATCAGAATCCTTTGTTGATTCAAGTGTCATAGCCAACAATGACCAACTTTTCCTCCTTTATTTCATCATTGGAAACTTTTTTGGGCCTGATCTGAAAGAAGGACCTAAAAAATCACTGTTTCAAAGAGCAGCTGAGGGTCTATCAACTTACTTATTAGAACAACTAACTGGAGGCTACATCAAAACTGAAGAAATAGAGCATATATACCACTATGCACTTCGAAAGGCAGAGAAGCATCTTGCTCTGAAATTATCCTTGTTGCACCAATTCTTTCTAGGCAACCTACCTGCTTCTGGAACTGCCAGTTACCCGCAGTTTCCCGATATGTTTCCAACCCACCTACATCCTCATTCACTAATGGATAATAGATACCAAATTGTGTCAAATGTGATTCATCAACAACCCAAATACCTCCCATATTGGCTCGAAGGACATTGAGAGGTTTATAAGATTAACTGGGCTCGAGAATCTTCTGCTGGATAGAGATGCAGCAAGATTTCACTCATATTTGGATGGCAGTGCTCTATATGATGTGATAGTGCATGAGGCTGGACCTGGTGTAGAATGGCCTCCTACAAGTACTCATCATTTTCATAAGAGAGCAAAACATGCAGATGGCATCCTGCAAGCCAGGGATCTGCATGTCTATGATGTGCAACCTCTTAGCTGTGTGCCATTTAGAGGTTTGCCTCCTTCTCACAGCTGTACAACATCTCTACTAGCCAGAGATTCTGGAAAATCTGCTGAAGAAAGTCCACGGATGGTTTTTCTTCCATCAGGAGCGAAAAAGGAAGAGTGGAACAGTTTGGTGGCTGCATGTAAAGGTGGACTTGCATTGACTGGTACTGCTGCAATGGGCCAGGTGCAACAGACTGTCGGGCTTGTTGATATTGGTGAGTGTGAAGATGCATACCTTTTCCGGGTGTCTCTTCCTGGAGTGAGACAAGACGACAGTAAGTATCATTAGTATGATTAAATGCTTGCTTCTTACTGAATTTCCTTTTTCTTTCCATGATGCTGTAGTTTACTTCTAGTAGATATATTGTAAGCATAAAGTTCTCATGAATCTCATAATTTTCCTTTTATATCTTATCAGCTTGTTATGCTCAAAATTGTCTGTGAAATGGAAAAATCAAATGATGTTGTAGCTTGCCATGTGCGTACCATGCAGTGATGACATTCAATTGATCTGATCATATTTCCAATTCCATAGAAAACATCTCAGCTTTCACATGGGAAGACAACATTAACTGTGTAACTTAAACTTATTGCCACCAAGATTCATAATAATTGAAGGGAACATCTTTAATTTACGCTGGCCACTCTTGTTAAAATTTATGTGATGGTTGCTTGTTTGTTTGCTTGAAAATGCCAAACAGGTAGGGGTGATTGAACCCTATTAATTTTAGGTTGCATCACCTCATGTTTCCACTATATTAACAAATCTTGATACCTTTTCTTTTCCTTTACCCTTTGCTCAGTGTCTATTTAAACTATCCTTCTTTCTGCAGATGAATTCAGCTGCAAAATCGAAAATGATGGTAAGGTGCTGATAAAGGGCATCACAACAACAGGTGAGAAAACGGTGTACAGGTTCTCCCAAAAGTTTGAGATGCTATCCAGAAACCTCTGCTCACCAGGGCAGTTTTCTATTTCATTTCAACTGCCTGGTCCAGTTGATCCTAGTCACTTTTCAGGCAAATTTGGCTTTGATGGGATTCTAGAGGTGATTGTCATGAAGAGCATATAAAGTAGTTGATAACATAATCCCTGTACATTAGTTAGAAATGCAAGGTTCATCAAGTTCCGGAAGGACCTCTCCACCGATACAGGGAATATTATTACCATTATATGAAAAAAATTTAGATGTTTCTCTCTTTTTCAACAAGTCTTTTTTCTTCTTTATCTGATTTCGTGAGGTCAAACAACTCAAGTTTAACACGTATTGGTCCTTGAATCATAAACTTCCGTAGCACAAATCTTTGGAAGCAGCACTTAGCAGATGTGTATCAGCTGAGTACATGCTTTCGAGAATGGGAATATGCTGTTCACCAACATAAGATCAGCTCTTAAAGGGGAACAGAATACTGGTTAATTTTTTAGTGAAACAATCCACCCTGGTAGCAGTAGAGCTTGGAGATTTCAGGGGGCATATTTATTGCCCCGGTATTGCTGTACCTTTCACATTTTAATCATTCTGCGAAGAAGGTACACGAAAGAATTTATAAAGAGAGAACCGAACCAAAAACAATTAATCTGTTCAATGCTGAACAAGGATTCAAACATAAAAATGAGAGGACAACGTCCGAGAGAGAAAAAAAAGAAGCTCAATCAAGATCAGCCATAATCTTTCTTGCATGTTGTTTACAAAAAGCCCTGCATCTTTTCAGCTTCATTCTCGACAACACCTTTTCATGAGGGATATTCCTTTGTGCTAGACGTTCAAAAAATGTTACAATCAATGAAAACAATTATGGAGCTAGGAAACCGAGTAAATATGGACACGCAGACATTGAAAGAATTTGGAGGGGAGGGGGGGTGGTCTAAACGAAAAGATAGAAAAATCCACACTGAGCAACCATAGTTCACATACCATAACAGAAGGATGATGTTCATGGCTCATCAATTATCACGTACATATAGGAAAGGGAAAAAAACAACAACAAAGTCTGGTCATTACATAACACCATTACTGAAATTTTCAACATCGACTGTCATCTCCATATATGGTTTTTACTAGAAAAGTAGTATGATATGCGTACTAAAATCTGGTAGAAAGGCAAGAAATATTGGCACTATCAGTTACATGAAAGCATTCCTGTACAACATACTCATCTGATCACCCTGGTCTCGGTCATCAAACACAATCCAGCGGTAGATAAGTTAAAGTGAGCTTACACTTCTGAACTTCCATGCTCCAGTTACTACTGATCTGAGGGTGACTGCTGCTGCTCTGGTCCCTGTGGCCACATATGCTGTGCCATATAGGGATGAGATTGCTGGGCATACATGGCTGGGTCTGTCACAGGCTTGCCCATTATCATCCCAGGAGTCCCGACCTGAGGTGCATGTGGATGTGGCATATAGCAGTAAGGGAGTGCATCAACAGGCCCTCCAACAGGCATTGTTCCTCTTGGGATTGATGCAAGCACTTCATCTTTCATATCCTCCCTAGGTACAATGTCAACCAGGAAATCAAAGATATCAGTCCTAGTGATAGCTGCAGCAATATCATTCTTCTGTAGTGTCCTCCTCTTGTTCTCCTCCGTGTGATTCCAAGACTGCAAGGTCAACTCTAAAATAAACATTTCACAAGCCCTGGCGAATATAACTGGTGCCTCAGCTGATATCATCTTGACATCCTCATCAGCCTTCATGATCTTCTTGATCCTTGCCAAGGGAAGACTGTGATTTTTGAAATCAGTAACTTTGTCTATTTCTTTATACTGATTTGTCCAAAAAGACTGGCGTTGTTGCTGGAGTTGCTGTTGCTGTTGCTGGTGGATCTGCTGATAGGCAAGTTGATGCTGTTCAA
>Ga0307514_10003719_pt1 | contig 14402 bp, 9 predicted proteins | sample 16_EM_MG_FD_203088 | JGI IMG/M metagenome (GOLD analysis project Ga0307514, IMG submission 203088) | Populus trichocarpa ectomycorrhiza microbial communities from riparian zone in the Pacific Northwest, United States - 16_EM | ecosystem: Host-associated > Plants > Roots > Unclassified | place... | reverse complement strand
AATAACAAATATAAAAGGAAAAGGAAGAGATGAACATCAAAGGAGAGAAAAATACTAAGAACAAAACAACCGATGGAATATTCCATCCTTAGACGAATCGTCCTAATAACACACGACAACGCATTTCTTTCAAAAATGAAAGATTTTCCCGGAAAACAAACAGAAAGTAACATATTAAAAAAAAAAAAAAACAGAAGAAGAGACAGAGAAGATACATACGTGATCCGGTGACTTCCCAGAGCTGCATCTCGCCATCTTCATAGTAACCTTCAGGTTGTACAATGACCAGGACAAGGTGATCCCCGTCACGGATAATGTTATCCGCGGCCCATTTTAGTGCTTTCCTGCTGCATGATGAGAAATCAACGGCTACACCCACTATCTTCTCTCCTGCCATCTCTCTCTCTCTCTCTCTCTCTGGTGGTCAGTTTTGGTTTTCTTCTTCTTTTTTTTCTTCTCTCTCTTCTCAACCTCTTATGATATTTCAAAGACCACGGTAATGTTAATCAATTATTATTATTAACAGAGCACCAAAGAGGTGAACCTCCACGTTATTAGTTTTAATAGTTTTTTATCTGTATTCTTTTTTTAATGTTAATTATTGGTTAGCAGAACACTCAAGAAAATACTTTTTTATTTGTATACCACCTCATAAAATTATTTATTTTAATATTATATTTTATTAATATTTTTTATTTTTATTTTTTAATAATTAATTTATTAAAAATTAAATTTCATAATTTGTTTTGATTTATTTTTTTACGAGGTTATCATAATCTCGTAATATGAGTTATAAATTTAACAATTTAACTCTTTTTTAATTTTAATTTATATGAAAGTTGTCTTGACATGACCTTACTAATTGGACAAGTTTGAAGTAAAAATACCAAAGAAAAATAAATAAATAAATAGATAAGGTTAACTCTAGTCAACCCGCAAAAGTTTCCACTAGAATTACAAATTTCACTTGGTCAAATTATTTTTTTATATTAATACATGATAAAAAACACAAAAAATAATTTATTATTAATTCAATACAGAATAATAAAATCAAGCAAAAACCACATGATGAAATTTAAAAAAAAAATCACAAAAATGTGAATAGATTGATTTTTGCAACTTGTAGTCACACCAACAAAATTATTGGGGACGAGAAGTGGTGTGTCGCCACTTGACACGCCACTTCTCTGTGCCTCTTTAATAATATATTAATTAGAAACTATATATTAAGTTCCACGTAATACTACATGCTCTCATAATGGACCTCATTCTTATAATAATATTACACGTATAAGATATGAATAAAAAAATCAATATTTGGTTTTAATTGATAATTGGTTTTGATCAATATTTGCCTATTTGGTATCCATTTCAATGGGCTTCCCTTTGGATACAGGCCCTCGACTCCAGTGACTTGTCCACTTTTTTTTTTAATTAACTAGACTGGTAGGTGTTATGTCGCATCTCAATTTTTTTTTTCAAATGCAATAAAAATATTTAAACATTATTAATATATATATTTTTTAAAAATAATTTATAAATTCAAAATCTGACATGTATTGAAAGAAATTTTTTCAAAATATTCAAAAAAACAACAGAATGAATATCGTTTTAAAATATTAAGAAATAATATAATATCAATCTAGATTAAAATTAATTAATCTAGGTTAGTTAGTCAAATACACAATTATCACCCGTAATTCAAATGGTAAATAGCAAGATTTAAGCCATCAAATGGTAATTAGCAAGATTTAAGATGCTTAAGAAATTCTAAAAACGATGAAGAACAACAATAAGTACGGAAACTAAGGTTCCTACAAGGGCGAGACAGAAGGCCCAAATTGAAACAAGAACAACTAAACGTAGCGTAGGATTTCTACGATAACTTCGCTTAAATTCCTCAAACCGTAGATGCCAAGTCGTCCTGGTGCTTTTATGCCCTTTCACTTGTTCAAACAACCCATCATAATAAGATTCATTCAAATTCACCTCCTCACATGACTTCTCAAACAGTTTAGCAACCTCTTTCTCGGTGACATCATAGTTTGTGAGAATGTCTTTTTTTTTAAGTAACTTCACATCTTCTTCACTTCCAATTAGGCTCTTCATGAGAAAAACGTAGGAGGTGATGTGTTGCACACTGTCACCTGAACAATGCTCTAGCGCAATGAGATTCTTGAAGAGACTTTCCGTGTATTGATGGATTAGTACATTTGGGATTTCAAGGACTCCGCTGACAAACTTTATGTCCAACAAGTTTTTTGTTCTGGCCCTCTTGATCCTAATTCCTGCAGCTTGGAGTTCTGTTGCGCAACGAAAATGTTTCTGATCTGACTTGGTTCCCGGCACTCTTGGGTATCTTGGAAGCAGACAGTGGCAGATTAAGTCGAGTAGATGGTTCCCTTCCTGGTTAAACTTCTGCTGATGGATTTGTGGATCTCCTGGAATCATATACTTGAAGAAATGAAAGGCGAGCGTGGCGAGGGAATGCGTGCATTGTTTAGGAGTTGGGACCACTTCAAATAGTCTTTGAAGAATGAATAAGGGAATTTGATTTTCTAGTAACATCAAATTGGATCTCAAATCGAAGAGCATTCCAGGAGTGGTGAATACAGGATCATTGCGGCGTCTTAAACTCTTTATAGAGTACTTCAGGAAGAGTTCAATGATGAAACAACCATCAACTAACATCATTTGCAGGAATTCATCATCTGTGACGTTGATCTCTTCTTCATAGCATGCACGTGCTCTATGTTCCACCTCCCTTAGAGCTGTGAGACAATCATCCAGGGATGCTTCCAGGTCTGGCTTTCGACTGAGGAGTGCATACATGTACCGCCACTTGTGCTCTTCCATGGTTTCCAATCCTTGCTTGCCATGGTGGTATGGACCAATTGAAACTTTGTCAGGGATGTATGCCTTCTCATTTGCATTGCGAATGTTTTCCTTGACCCTGCAAATGGAATGCGAACAAGAAATCGTCTCCATTTTTCTTCTGATAGAAGCTAAGAGATGGTCGCCATGCCTGATGTCAATTGAAATATGGTCTCCGTTTCGCGTCTGCCTTGCAGATGAATCGGAAATCTCCATGGTCAAATGAACTCAAAGCAACCTGCAATTGCAGCTTTGTGAAAATGTCTCCTCTACAACTGGTGAGACTATCGGTTTCTTGACAGGTAGCAGATTTTTTTTTGATACTGCATTAGATGGAAAAAGATACTCAAAACAGAAATCTGGATCTTAAAACAATCCAGGATCTTAAGTTCTTGTTTAATCCCCCCCGCCTTCTCAGCAGGTAAAAAAAGTTTGCTTGCATGGGTTTGCTTGATATACTTTTTGGCAAAACTTTAGACACGCTATGTGGAAGCAAAACCTCACAAGGAAAATAAAAAACGTATGTTTTAGGGCCATGTACCTTGCTGTTGTGGCTGTAGAGTTTCTCGAGGAATTACTTCCAACAAGGAGAAGCTGACCTAGCCCTTATGGTGTTTACTCGGCCACTACCAGATGCCAAAGTAAAAGGTATTCATTTGCTATAATGTTGAGTTTAGTATATATAGACCATACTCGCGAGATATAAAAGAATCCAAATGACTTGGTGAATGAAAGGAATAGATTATTAGTGTCTGCATTCCAAGCAGAAAGGCATCCTGGAAACTGTTGCAGAAAGCGTGTGGCTCTATTCAAAATAAAGTTAAACTGATTACTTGAGAGCAAATCCAAGAATTTAGTGACAGTTCTTTACCTTTTATTACAGAAATTTGTCCCAAGGAAACGTGTGTGAAAATATAAAAGAATAAAAGAAAAGAAATCAAGACAAGCAGAAAGGCATCGATGCTCTTTAGAAGAGTTTGTTTAATAATAAATGTATCCACTTGATTGTTTTTAAAGAATGTAAAAACTCACAACATGGAAACCTGAGGTTCTGCTTTGTTGCTTGAACCAGGGGAGGGGGTGAAAGCAGAAACCTGCATGATCATGATATGCTGGAATTACTGATACTTAGACTCTTGGCTGTTAATACTTAATAGTATCCTGTTGGGGAGAATGGCTTTGAGTTCCAGCAGTCTCTTGTGGAAGCTCTCTATGGCCTGAACATATGGGATAGGCTGCGAGCGCTGATCAATGTTTTGAAGATCCTATCAGAACAAAACTCTAGCAGCACTAGTGGTTGAAAGGACTGAGGGTGATCCTTTGAGGATCGCCACCACTTGTTCATCCGTTTCACCAATAACTATGATTTTTGTGATCTCGACTTCCCATTGTTCAGAACCGCAATTTTCTAGCATCCTTAACTCACAACTTTTATCTGATTGGAAATCAAGATGCATTTCAATCTCGTTTTCATGAAGATGCTCAATACTTTTTTAAGCTAAATTTTGTATACAATATAAACCTAATGATTCTGATTTACTGGTGTTTGTGACTGTAATAATAATAGTTTTTCAAAATATTTTTTATTTAAAAATATTTTAAATTAATATTTTTTTATTTTTTTAAAAAATATTTTTGATATTTAGATGTCAAAATATTAAGCTTTAGTTAACATGTATTTTGTTCAGTCCAGAATAGCAAGTGCTTTCAATTCCGTATTAAAATAAAAAAAAATTATTTTTTATATTAATATATTAAAACAATCTGAAAATATATAAAATAAAAATTAAATAAAAAAAATTTTGAGATTCCAAACACACCTAAACCTAATCCTAAAAAAGAGGAGATACGTTTCATGAACCTCATAAGCTACCTTGACAGGGAAACAGTATTTCGAGTTTCATACGTGGTTTTTTAAAACTACGTTTTTGCATTCAATATGGTGTTGCATTACTAATTGAATTTTAGATTGGGATCGCTAAAGGAAATTATGCAAACAATGTCTCGATTAAGAAATAAGATGCCAGCGTTTCTCAAGGTAAAATCCAGTCAATTTGCGTCTCGTTCTCCTGATTTTAAATGTACATATGTTTGAAAGTATATTAACGGTTGTTTTTTAAAATATTTTTTATTTAAAAATATATTAAAATAATATTTTTTAATTTTTTAAAAATTATTTTTAATATTAATACATCAAAACAATCTAAAAATACTAAAAAATTAATTTAAAATAAAAAAAATAAAAAATAAATATATTTTTTTCAGAAATACTTTTAAACGTGAAAGTAAACAAAAATAAGAATTTGCAAATTAATCACGTGCACTATGATGATGGAACAGCATCGTTTCAAAGCAGTAGGATGCTCTTAAAAATTAAAAAAAGAAGGATGAATTTTTAAGGAAATAAAAATAAAAAAAGTTGCTGCACTTTTACACCTAACTGACAGCCATGGCATGATTGCCTACTTGCCTTCTTATATTGTTCAAGGATCACAGAGAAACCGCATCCATGCTGAGCGTGATTCTTGCTATATTTTCAGGAAATCTCAGTGCAAATTGTTTTCTATCCAATACTATTCACACCTTAATGCACGAGTGATCTCCCACGGAATTGCATCAGCCTCCTGGGTTATACTCTGACTGAATCCATAACCCTGCCCCTGGCAATTCACTAATGCAACTATGAAGCTCTCATTCTCTAGAGATGAAGGATACATGAATTGCTCATCCTGTAATACATACGAATAATCGATAATGAAGTGAGCAACTACAACCTTTCCAAATAAAAGAATTATAGTCCAAGAGATTCTTCGTAACTAGATTTTGAGGTGGTCACTATGCTTACAATTACATTCAGCACTTCAGATTGTCATCTCCTGCTTAACTGTTCAAGTGTCATGGAAATAGGTTTGTCAACCGAGGAACCTAGGAAACAGCTGGAACCGTTCCTCGGTTGAGCATGGAGCAGCAAATTGGACAGCCATGAATTGCACCAAAAATGATTGGGAAATTTCTTTTAATATTTATTATTGTTCAAAAAATTACCATGCTTAATGCCTTAATCTATGCATGCATGAGTGGATGCAAATGTGCATGTCTAATATGCATACATGCAAATGACATCATTTTGATACCATCACATACAGACAAGTTCGTAGAACAGAAGCAAGAAGCCGTCTCGTGTTGTGTAATAAAATGAATCGGTGAGCTTGGTCCTTACCTCGGGAAGATCATAAAATTCATCGGGGGATATCTGAAGCAACTCTGTAGCAGTTTGACCGATGCACCAAGCAAACATCTTTCCAGTCTCATCTGCAAGAGTGATTTTCAGGTGGAATGTGCGCACAACTTCAGCATCACAATTACAATGACAGAAGCTGCATTCAACATCCCCACTAGGCATCTTGTTAACAACATGACCACAAAAAGAATGTGAAAATCTTGTATTCACATGACACTGATCAACTTGGTCAAGTCGAACTCGACAAATCTGTTAACATGTTTTTGGAAAAATAACAGGATTAGCAGATGAAAGCATAAACACTCCCTTTTCATTCAAGACAAACATCCAACAAATGGTTTACTATATAAACAATACCGAACCTCAAGGTCCTTGAAACTTTAGTATAACAAAGGAAAGTTGAGATAGTCAAATATAGTTGTCAAATAATGGTTGTATTGCTAATGACTGCATAAATTTGAAATGGGGTTGGGAGATTCTCTGTCACCACTATGCATGCCATTACCACAATGAAATGATTACTTCTTTTACCCCTATTACATTTGGGCAAGCAATTTGTTGTATGTTGTAGTCATATCTAGGAAATTAAAGTCATTCAAGCTGACTCAGAATAGACAACAATAAGCATATAGAAACATAAGTAAAAAGATCATTCAAGAATAGGAAACCCAAGCCACTAATGGTGAGAACCTACATATGTACAACTGGCTTCACTGGATAGATCAGAGAGGCATGACAACTTATGAAGACAAGACGAGTTCAGCAATGCTGGCAAGCAACTAAGGTTTACGAAGAATGCCCCTGCTGCATTATCATACCATGTTGCTTCAAGGCTGCAAGTGAAGTAAACAATGATGAAAAGAGATTCTTGTAAGACAATAAACAGCCAGAATAGACTAGAAACCACAGAAACTCATCCACCTAATACACGTATGCTAATCAGCTTCAATTAACAAAGATAAGTGACTATATTTTCAACATACTCACCCACTATGTTTTCTCAAATGGCACGACAATCCAGCTAAATATACTGTGTGACCAATACCCAATCTCCCAAATGACCTGAGAAGCAGGTTAGTATGTAAAAGAATTAACTTCTATGAGGGAATCAATTTGTCATATAGCCCACAGTATTGATTATGCTCGTTCTTGATACCAGGATCTAGCAAAGTGTAGCTTTGCCCAAATTGCTCCCGTTGCATCTTCAATTTTTAAGGAGAAAATAACTTCTGGAGTGTTTCTTTCACGGAAAATGTCTGTAACAACACCATAGAGGCTGACGCTGGTCATCTTGTCATGAAGGTCAGTTACAAATGACTGCAGCACTTCGAAAAAGTGAGAAGAGTTACTAATAACAATCGAATTAATAAAAGATGGCATGTATGAAAAGGAAGCTACATAAAAGCATTATCTCTGAGGTCTACCATTTACATGCTTCAAGCAAGAAAATTATACTGAAACAAAAATGAGTGCAGATAGGAGGGCATTATACTTGAAGCAGAGCAACAAAAAAAGGAGATAATATGTTTCCTCCTATTCACAACAAAAACAGCAATGGTGATATTCTACATAATTTATGCCCTAATGTTCTCTGGGTATAAGAAACCAGTGACAACTAGTTATAATGTCAGCACTTGGAGAACTAGAAACTAATCACATTCAAATTGATGCATTCTTCAATGGAAACGTGCTGCTGACTCCCGAAAGATAAAGACATGTAGGTCATCTGCTTGAATGAGGAGTTAGAGATACTCACTTGAAAAGGATAGCTACTGAAGTCAACGGACCCCTGAGAATCACAGGGCAATGCCACTTGTGAAACCTTAAAACCCTGAGCAGGATCTACCGTACTCATCAGTCTTGAGCCCTGATATCGGTTCTGTGTCGAAGGTATATATACCTGATAAACAAAATAAGACAGAAGTTAGCTCTGAATTCCAAATGATAATATATCAATAAAAAATCACTGTTGACTTACCTGTTCCTCGTGTTGCAGGAAAGGTACCAAAAACAGTTGTGTTGCACTACCATATTCAAGACAAAGTTCATGGCTTGTTTCAATGGCACTCTCTGCGGAACTTGCAATATATGGTCTATCAAGTGCAAGCATACTTCCAACACTGCAAGGGCATAGCACCACAGCTTATAGGCATCAACAGAAGAAAATACAATATGAACACAGAAAAAGTCCAGTGGAAAGAGCTTACCTGAAAAGATTGGCAAGGAGAACCTGCTCTCCCCACAAGAGAAATTCTAGCCTGACACCATCGTTATCAACAAGAGTGATTTCTTTCCTCTTTACACTACCAGATATTCCTTGAATTTCCTTTGACTGAATAGATTCGATCCTGCATATAGAATGGGACAATGGTAAGAAATTTCTGAACTATATACTGTTTCTTGAAGCATTACAACAAATAACCCTGGTCATCCTTGGTTATAACATTTTTTGTTCAGGAAAGAAAAAAAAAAACTTGTGTTCATTTAGCAGCTTTTCTGTCAGGAAACCGATTTTATCGTTTTCTTCAACTCTCATATAAATGAATAAGCATGAACTTTTGTGAACAATCAAGTTTGAGAACTTAGGTTTTACATGCAGTTATATTTTGAATGAGACAAAATCAAAACTAATCTTGCAACAAGCCAGCACAAGGTTGAGCAATAAAAAACAAAAAACAAAACTTACCTTGCATATAATGAATACGGAACCCCGGTGCTTGCCTCATTAAACGAAATGGAAGAGAAAGAATCTGAACAAAACTGAGCTGCTATCAGCATAGCATCATCATCCTGATCCTGCAATGTAGAAAATCAAGTTAAATGCTACAGAGGATCCCCGACACATTATCTATATATAAAAACAAAGGACAAAAGTTGGTTCTTGTTTGAATTTCCATTGAAAACAGAAGCTGAAGAGAAAACAGCAGAGAAGGACATGTTGGAAGTTACATCGTCTAACAATATCACAAGATATTCTGTCGGCAAAAGCCGGGTAGAACCAGCTCCTTCTCTGGCTGTTCGAAGATAGCATCCTGTGAGGAAAATTTCCCTCCCTCTTTTCAAAATCCCACTGTGAGGATCCACCAAGTCATAGTATCTACATAAAAAGGTAGCACAACCTAAGCTTCAGATAAAACTGTAGATTCACAAATAACAGTAATCAATCTGATACACAAGCAAACCACGATGGGGAAGACCAAAAAATTAAACCACCAAAAGCATATATTAGCAGTCTGTATAACTTGAAAATCCACACTAATCCAAGAATAGAAAAGTATGGTTTCTAACGAAAGAAGTCACAAATAGGGCATAAATTACAAAAATGTGACACCTACATAATTATATGAACCGTGTAAACCACATCACTAGAACAATTAAGGCACATAAACCATGATAAGGGACGCTAAATTGGGCAGTGATTTACCTTCGGTGGAGATAAAGTTCGATAGTATTCGAGCTCCAAAAATCCCCTAAAGTAAGCATATAAATATTCGTCCCTGAACAAGAAACACCAAAATTAATTCCATAACAACATCTCTATCATCCTAAAACTAGATGCTCTAATTCTTTTTTTTTTCAGTACCTGGTAGAACAAAAGCATCGACAATAACAGCTTCCAAAACACTATTTAAAGACAGAAAATTCTTCTCATAAACAGAATCAATAGTCACGGTATTTGCTAACTTATTTCTCCTGTGTTTCTTCTTTAAATGACTGATGATTTCCGGTCTCTTCTTCGATACGCCGCTCCGCCGTTGCTCGCTCCACGCCTTCAAAACAAATCGATCACATTATAATAATTAAAAGAACTCTTAAGTAACGAAAACAATATAGTAATAATTTATTAAAAGGAACCCTAATAATTACTTGAGAGAGATCTGAAAGGAGAATAGCAGAAGTGACACCACTTGAGTAAGCGATACAAGTTTTGAGGATCCGACTCGCTATCCAGCTCCAACCCGGTCCGGTGGACTCAGATCCGTTTGTACTCGGATCGTAAATTTCTTCATCTTCGTCGCCTTCAACGGGAGATAAAACGGACCTGGCGTGATCGATGAATGCGAGAAACGGGTCTTGATTTTCTATGTCCATTAGTGAGTCTTCGTTTGAGTTATTGAGTTGATTCGTGCCTTTAACTCGCTGATTTGCGATTTCAAAAACCTGGATTCTCCGTAATAGTTGGGAGGGAATTTGCACTGTTACGTTGCGTTTTGGCGCGGGAATTGTTTTTTTTGGGGATGTTTCAAGGTTGGGTTTTTGGGCATAGCCTGCTTGCTTACAGGTCCAAATGGAGTGCTTTCAAATCACGAGACTTTTTAGTATAAAAAACTAGATTATATTAATGCATGTAGCTTATGGGTCAAATGAGTTTCTTTAACGTAAAAAAATATATTTAATCATTGCTTACATGTTTTATCGTGTGTGTGTCTATACACACACTTAAAATATGATGTATATTTTATAATTATTTTTTTAAAATATTGATATACCGATATATAGAATGATATTTGTTTTTAAATATTAAGATGATAATATATTGGATCGACACGGATTAATTTTTAAAATTTTTTATCTTGATCATATGACTATGATGACGTTACATAAAACAAATCAAAATAAATAATGAAATTTAATTCTTGATCAATCTAATGATTAAGGATAAAATAGAAAAAAATATTAAATTAAAAAATGACAAAAACACAACTTGAGTTAACCTATTAAACTAATAACTCATGTTATAAGATCAGGATAACTTCATGGGATTAAGAAATCCAATTTCCAACTAGCCTGGTACTGAAAGATAAAAAAAAACAAGTTAATTTGTACTAAATTGTTAAGTTTGTGACCTGGGTCACAAGACTAATACAACTCAATGAAAAAATAAATAAGAAAATTACAAAGTTTCATTTCAGCATATCTAAGGTTGAATGTTGAAATCGAGAAAGGAAAACTAAATCTATGAGACCGGGATAAACTTCACATAAAGAAAATTAAAAAAATTATGAAGTTCAATTCCAAACAACCTAATATTGAATGATGAGATTGTATGTAAAAAAATGATTATTTATTGGAGGGTGAAATTGAAAAAAAAATTAAATTAAAAAATAAACCAAATCATTTCGAGTTAGCATGTCAAACATGTTATTCAAGTCAAGAAATTGAGGTAACCTTATATAAAGCAAATTGAAAAAAATCATGAACCTAATTAAAAAAATATTCAATTAAAAAATAACAAAAAAACAAACAAGGTTAAGAAATCTACCAAAACCATCACCCATGTTATGACATTGTGATAACCTTATATATAAAAAAAATGAAGCTCAATTTCTAACTAACTTAATATTGAACGATGAAATTAAAATTGAAATATCAACTAGAAAAACAGTTAAAAAAAAAATCTAATTAAACTCATGCTAACTTGTTAAAATTACAATAAAAATCATAAAATCATAATAAATTTATATAAAGCAACAACAAAATTCACTTCCAATAGATTTAATATTAAAAGTTAAAATAGAGAGAAAAAATAAAATCCATGAAATTGATATATCACCCAACAAAAAAAATTATATATATATACACACACATAAAGCATAATTCTTTAAACAAAATGATATTAAATAAAAAAATAAAAAAAACACTACACAAAATATTATTTCAATTAATAAAAATTTATGGATGTGGCTTCAGCCGCAACTTTTACTGTTTTGTTGATAATAAAAGTTATTGAGAGAATGGGAGAAAGAAAATTCCAATATGGATGGCTTGCCCGAGATACTTTTACCCCCGGAGAGAGAGAGCAGAGTACTTTATTTTCAATTACCTAAAACTTTCAAGATTTTATTGCACGAGTACTTGGGAGATTAGTAAAAATTAATTTTTATTTAAAAATATATTTAAAAATATATTTTTTTAAAAAATTATTTATAATATCAATATATCAAAACAATAAAATAAAATAAATAAAACTAAAAAATATCAAAATTTCTAAAAACACGATACAATATCAATCATAGTTTTGAAACCTGACCCAGCCCAACAAGTCGACCCGGGACCCAGGGCTGGAACTGGACGAGTTGAAGAAAAAATAGAGGAAAGAAAAACCCGGTGTGCCCGGCGGGTTGACCCAACAAGACTCGGTCAAAAACCCGGTTGCAACTCGTTAATTTTTGTTTTTTTTCTAAAACGATATCGTTTTGATTTTAAAAAAAATAACTCGAACGACCTGGTGATCCGGTCAAAACCTGGTAACTTGGTAAAAACCTGGAATTCAGATCTTGGACCGGACCGAGTATGATATGAATACACCCTTAGTAGCCAGAAACAAATATAAAACGAATAAAATAGCTTTTCACTGTAGACTGAAATGGAGATCTAAAAACCCTTTTTTTTTTTTTTTTATCTGAAGACAGAAATGAAGTCAATTCTTATCCCTCAAAAGAAAATAAAGTATAGCTGAGACATGTATTCGTGACATGAATAAAGATTTTTTTTTTTCAAAAGCATACCTTTAAAACAATCTTGATTTTAACTTATGCTGTTAACTTCAAATCCAAATCATTAAACTTCCAAGAGCTGATTTAAAAATAAAAAAAATAAAAATAAAAAGAGGGAGGAGAGAAGTTTTCGCCGAACAAAATTCGATGATTGCTCTCGTTACAAGGAATTAGTGAACGCTAAAATTATATAATTTCAACGCGATACTTGGAAGATGCATGGGTTAGAAGTTAGGAGGTTGATGAGCACATTTCCATGTAATTGTTTTTGTAACAAAGAAGATGATAACATGATATTTGAAAATAACTACACTACAAATTTACAAACACATGTTGAGCTGATTCCTAAAAAAAAACTACACTACAAATTTATTCTGTATCCCATGCATAATAAAACAATTAATTTACCAAAGTAATTTATAATTTATCTATTTATTTCGAAATTTACTTCAAAAATTAAAGGCATTCCCAGGCAGTAATAAATACTAGATAACTCAATGCTACATGCTGTGACAGGATCAATTTTGTTTTTAAACCTACCAACTATACTGAGTGCCCAGCTCAATCTTTAAATTAAACAGTATAAAAATCACAATGTAGCCCGGTTAACTTAATAATTTAAAAAAACTTAAACAATTGAAAAAAACATATTTAGTTTTAAAAATATTTTTAAGTTGACATATTTTTTTGAAAAAAAATATTAAGAAAAAAAATATTGGATTAACTCAGATTAAACCGCTAAACTCTTAACCTGGATCATGAATTCCACTAAGTTTAATAATTTTTTTTTTAAAAAAACTATTTTTTATTTAATTGCATGATAAAAAATAAAAATTATTGCAAAACCATGCACTAACTAAAAATCAAGATATTTTTATGAGAATAGAATAATCCTATAAAAATAAATTATAAAACTTAATTTTTAATAATTATGTTTTTTATGGAATATTTTTTATTTAATAATATAATAAAAAATAAAAGCTCAAAAAAACAAGCACCAATCTAATATCAATAAATTTTTCTAAGATAGTGATATTTCTATAGAAAATAAATAAATAAATCATTTTTTTTCAAAACCATTTTAATAATATGATAGACCATTTGTTATTTAATAATATGATAGTAAAACATAGAAGATCATTAAACCAAGCACCAATCTAATATCAAGAACCAAAATAAATAACAAATTTCAATTCCAGTAAACCCAATGTTAAAATATAGAAATGAAAAAAATTGAAAATGGGAAGAAAAACAGGAAATAAATCAGTACAACCGTTGTTAACAACAAACTATCGGTAACAATAACAGGACCTGGTAAGGGTCGTGGTAGATGTCTCCAATCTAAAAATGGCCCTTTAATCCCCAAAATAAGTCGGGCCAATTTAAACCATTCTACACCCCCCTCACAAAAAAACTAGTAAATTATCAAAAGAGGCCTGCACGGTGAAAGTAGAAACAGAAGTATGTAGAGAAATGGCGTCGCACCCAGAAAACCTTGATAGAAATGTCAAATAATCAGTATCTCAGAGAGCAGCCACAGCACTTGCGAAAACTTTATGCTGAACTCAGTTAATACTGCTCAAATTTCGCGTTTCAGTGTCACGCCAATGATCCCTACTGGAGACTTGGGCCGATAATGTTCATCTGTGTCCACCTCTTCAATTTCCTGATGGAACATTGCAGATAAAAGGTTACTAAAAAATGATGCAGCAAGAAGGCAGAGGAACAAATCACTCGTGAAGAACATGCTTTGTACCTGCACCACATCCTCTCCCTTTATGGCCCGTCCA
>Ga0307514_10003718_pt1 | contig 14403 bp, 9 predicted proteins | sample 16_EM_MG_FD_203088 | JGI IMG/M metagenome (GOLD analysis project Ga0307514, IMG submission 203088) | Populus trichocarpa ectomycorrhiza microbial communities from riparian zone in the Pacific Northwest, United States - 16_EM | ecosystem: Host-associated > Plants > Roots > Unclassified | place... | reverse complement strand
GAGGTCGCGGGTCGCGGAGAGAATCGCCTCGTGTACGGCGATCACGGCCGGCGGGAGTGCTTCGCCGGTCCAGTCGGCCTCCTGGGCGGGCCAGGCGAGAGAGGGCGGACAGCGCAGAATGTCGAGGAGTTCGCGGGCGGCGTACGGGCGCAGGCCGCGGGCGGTGTCCTTCTCCTCCGCCGCGGCGACCGACCGGGCCTCGGCGGCGGCCGTACGGCGGGCGTCGGCGGCGGCGGTCCCCGCGATCGCGGTGTGCTGGGCCGTGCGAGCCGCCTCGGCCTCCCGCATCAGGGCGTCGATCCCGTCCTCGGCCTCCTGCACTTGGCGCATCACCTCCTGCGCCTCGGCCCCGACCGCGTCCTGGAGGGCCTTGAGTCCCGCGGCCTCCTCGGTGTGCCGGCGACGCGTCGCACGCTCGGTGTCAAGCGCGGTCTCCTCGTCCTCGGCGGCGGCGGTGAGCCGGTCGGCGCCCGCCTGGGCGGCCTCGGCCTGGCGTGCGTGTTCGCGGCGGCGTGCGGTGAGTTCGCGTACCGCCGTCTCGAAGGCGCGGGTGGCCCTCTCGACGGCGTCGACGCGTTCGATCTCGATGGCGTGCTCGGCGGCGGTGCGGCGCAGGGCGCGCTCGGCGACCGAGCAGGCGGCCACCGACTCGTCGTACGAGGCCTGGGAGGCGTCGGCGGCGTCGCGGGTGGCGCGCAGCCTCGCCGTGGCCTTGTCGAGTTCGCGCAGGGCCTGCGTGATGCCGGTGGTGCGGGGCAGGGCGGCGCGGGCTGCGGCGTATGCCTCCAGGGCGGCTTCCGTACGAGCCTGTGTGCGCGCCAACTCGTCGAGCTGGGCGACCAGTTCGGCAAGCAGCGTCTCGCAGGCGGCGATCCGGGCCGCGCGTCGGCGCGCGCGGGCGGTGGCGCCGACGTACTCGGCGTGCTCCTTGGTGTGGGCACCGACCAGGACACCGGCCGCGTACCGGCCGTCGGGACTGATCTGTGGGGTCCCGGTGTCGAGGTCGCCGGTGACCGCGACGGAGCGCAATACGGCGGTGATCCGCGCGGGCGGGACCGCGGCGGCGCCCTCCAGGTTCTCGGGGGTGTCGGAGGTGTCGGGCCTCAGGAGATCGGCGAGGCTCGGACCGTTCACCGGGGCTCCGGCACGGAGGTAGCCCTCGCTGTGACCGGCCGGCACGGGGGTGTCCTCGGCGGTGACGAGGGCGTCGAGGACGCCCGAGGCTTCCAGGGCCGCTTCGAGGTGGGCGCACTGGCGGCCCGTCAATTCACCGTCGAAGTCGACGAGCCGCCACAGCGGAACGCCGTCACCGGGCGTCCTCCGCGTGGTCCGACCCCGGGCCGGGGGCGGGGCGTCGTCGTGTTCGGCGGCGATCCGGTCGCGTTCGGCTTCCGTCTCGGCGCGGCGGCGCTCGATGTCGGTGCGCTGTGCGCGCAGGGAGGCGAGGGTGTCGCGCAGTTCCTGCACGGCTGGGGTGATGGCCTCTGTGAAGGCGTCGGCGAGCGTGAACGCCTCGGCCTCGCCGGTGAGTTCGAGGGCTTCGGCCAGTCGCTCGGTACCGGCCTCGTCCAGGAGCGCGCCGTGAGCCTCCGTCCACTGACCGAGCGCCGTACGGGCCTCTTCGCGGGCGGCTTCGAGGGCCGACTCGGCGGCTGTTTCGGCGGTTTCGGCCGTGGCGACGGCTTCCTGCGCGCGGTCGAGCGAGGCCCGGGCGAGGTCACGGGTCTGCTCGGCACCACGTGCCGCCTGCTGGGCGCCACGTACGGCCCGGACACCCTCGTGGCGGGCGGCGGCGAGCGCGGCGGAGCGTTCGGGGAGGCGGGCGGGTTCGGCGTCGGCCGGTGTCCAGGGGAGGCCGGCGGTGTGGGCGTGGTCGGCGACGGTGGCGGCGTCCCGGGAGACGGCGGCGTCGAGTTCTGCGGCCAGCTGGGCGGCGTGTTCGGCCTCGGCGCGGGCGCGGCCGGTGGCGGCCGTGCGGCGTTCGCGTTCGGCGCTCGCCTGCCGGGCGGTGTGCTCGCAGGTGCGCACCAGGCGTTCCAGGTCGGCGAGTTGCTCGATGGCCTGGTAGGCGGCGGAGGAGCGCAGCTGGTCGAGGCGGGCGCGCTGGGCGGCGAGCGAGGCGTCGGCCGACTCGGCGCGCGTTTCGGCGGCTGTCTGCTGTTCGCGGGCCGCCGCCAGGTCCGCGGTGGCGGTGCGCAGGGCGGTGGCGCGCTCAGCTGTTTCGGCGCGGCGGGCGGTGAGCCGGTCCGCGGCGGTGCGGGCGTGGACCCGCAGATAGGTGGAGTAGCTCGCGAGGAAGGCCCGGGTGGCGTCGTCGGCGGCGGCCAGGCCTTCCAGGGTGCGCTGCACGGACTCCATGTCGTCGAAGGAGCGGGCCGCCTCTGCGATCAGGTCGTCGTCGAGGGGGCGCAGGCCCGCGGTGAGGGTGTCGGAGAGCTTGGCCGGATCGAGGTTCTTGGCGAGCTGCGGGCGGCGCAACGTGAGGATCAAGGTGAGCAGTTGCTCGTACCGCTCCCGGCCGAGACCGAACAGTCGCTGGTCCACGGCGGCACGGTAGTCGGCCGTGGAGGCGATCAGCTCGCGTCCGAGTTCGGCGGCGAGCTGCTTCCTTGTCATCGGCCGGTCGTCGTCCGTCAGCAGCGAGAAGTCCTCGCCGACGCGGCCTTCGGCGACGAAGTGCCACCGGGCGGGTGTGTCGCGGTGCCGCTGGGCGTGCAGCCCGATGCCACAGGTGACAGCCTCGCCCGTCTCCCGGTGGGTGAACTCGATCCAGACGTAGCCGAGCGCGCTGTCCTGCCCGCGGAAGAGCAGGTTGGACTTCATCGTGCGGTCCTCGGCGGCGAACGGGTTGAGCCGCTTGGGGTCGATACGGCCGTCGAGGACGAACGGGAAGAGGACTTCCAGGGCCTTGGTCTTGCCCGATCCGTTGGGACCGCGCAGCACCAGCCAGCCGCCGGCGAAGGAGAACTCCTCGTCCCGGTAGTCCCACAGGTTGATGATCCCGGCGCGGGTGGGGACATAGCGGGGGGCCGGGGTGGGGGCGGGGGCGCTCACGGGGTCGGGTCCTTGGCGGTGTCGGCGGCGAACAGGGCGGTCTGGGCGGGCAGTTGGGCTGGCGGCTGGGAGGCGGGTCGGGTCTTCACCCGGGCGGTGACCCCGCGGTAGCGGGCGATCAGGGGAAGGGCGAGGGCTCCGCCGTCGACCCGGGCGATCAACGACACGGCGGCCAGCAGGCCGAGGGCCTGGTCGAGCAGCCGGTCCGGGTCGCCGCGCAGATCGGCGGCGAAGCCCGCACCGTACTCCCCGGTGATCTCCTTGAGCCTGCCGCGCAGCCAGGAGTCCGTGACGAAGGGATACCAGGTCTCCCCCGGCCCCTGAACCGCGTCGCCGGACCCCTCGTAAACCGACCCGTCGTCTTCTTCGACCAGTTCGGCGACCAGTCCGCGCGACGGCAGCGCGCCGTCGATACGCCGGGCGCGGGTCGCGAGGCGTTCGGCGGCGGTGGGGGCGGGCAGCAGTTCGAGGGCGTGCCGTCCGGTGCGCTGCACGGCTGCGCTGATCCGGGCGGCGAGCAGCAGCGCGGCCTGTGCGACCGTGCCGCCACCGGGGAAGCGGATGTCGGAGAGCCTGCCGGAGGTGTCGATGAGCGCGACGCCCTCGGCCCGCCGCTCCACCGTCAGCCCGGTCAGCCGCTCCAGATCCTCGGCGAGGGCGGGGGCCCGTAGCTGGCCCAGGAGTTCGGTGTCCGCGTCTGCGTAGTACGCGACCGGGTTCTCCAGCACCAGGCGGCGGGCGCGGCGGGCCTGGTCGCGGCGCCGGCCGGCGCGGCCGGCGGACATGCCCAGCGCGCTGCCGGAGTCGAGGAGCGCGGTGACGGAGGTCAGGTGCTGCAGAACCCGGGTCGGGTGGTGGACGGCGAGGAGGATCTCGCGGTCGATGTCGTACAGGGCCTCGGCGCGCTCGGGGTCGCCGGCCCAGGCGGTGGCGGAGCCGTCGGCGAGGGTGAGCGCACCGCGTTCGGTCAGCCAGGTGACGGCGTCGACGAAGGCGTCCCGGTCGGGCTTGCGCGCGGTGTCGAGCCCGAGTCCGTCGATGCGTACGGCGTCGGCGGCGACCGCGTCGGCCAGCTCGCCCAGCGCCACCTGTGCGCCGTGGCGGCCCAAGGCCGCGAGGGTGAGGACAAGGTAGGCGTAGCGGCGGCGGTCGAAGGGACGGCCCGCGCGGGTGAGGGCCGGGCGGGTGGCGTCCAGGCCGTCCTGGGCGCGCTGGAGCCGGGCGGTGTCGGCGGTGGTGACGAGCCGGTGGCCGAGCACCTCCATCAGATCGGTGCGCAGCTGCCCGGCCCAGCGGCGCACGGTCGCCAGCGCCGCCTTGTCCGGATACCCGGGCGTGACCAGCGGATGCCGCAGTACGAGCCGTACCGCCTTCTGATAGTCGGCGAGTTCAAGCGGGGAGACGCCCTCGGCGACACGGCTCATGCGGTCCTGCCTTGCTGGTGCTGGTGGTGGCTGACCTCCAGGCGCAGCCCGTCGAGATGGAGCCGGCCGCGCACGGTGTCGACGGTGGTGGAGCCCTCGGCGGGGGTGAGGGTGAGCCGTACCCCGTGGGCGGATCCGGAGGCGGCGGTGACCAGACGGCTGGCGGGGACACGGGCGGCGAGCGCCACGTCCAGCAGGGCGAGCAGGGCCCGCGTCTCGGGCTCGTCGAGCGTCCGGCCGTACACGCCATCCGACGCGAGGCCGTTGGCGGCACCGCGGCGCTCGGCCTGCTCCTTGATCTGCCCGGCGCGGAGCAGGGCCCGCCGGTCGTCGTCGCGCTCGATGCGGCCGGGGCCGTGCAGGGCGGGGGTGCGGCCGGACTGGACCAGGGTGCGGGCCAGTTCGACCGGTTCGGCCTCCCACCAGGATGTACGCCCAGGGATCTGCTCGGGATCGGCGTACGGGACGGCGATGTGACGGGGTGCGCCGAGCCCGAAGACGGCCTGGAACAGGGCGTGGGCGTCCTCGTCGCTCTCGCAGGAGGTGAACCACTGGGCGAGGTGGCGCAGTTGGCTCTCCCGGCTCACCCCGCCACGGCGCGCCTCGGTGACGCGGCGCAGCAGGGCGAGGACGGAGCGGATCGCGGTGACGGTGGCGTCCTGCAGCCGCTCGGTCTCGCTGTGCTCGCGCTCCGCGAACCAGTGGACGATGCCGTCCCATCGGTGCCGCCAGTCCGCCAGGCGCTCGGCGGGGCTGCGGAAGAGCCGCTCGTCGGCCTCGGCCGCGTACTCGATCATGCGGTCCACGCCGGTGGCCGCGGCCTTCTCGACGGCCTCGGCCAGCAGCGGGGCGTAGCGCCCGAGCTCGGCGGTGAACTCCCGCATGTGGGCGAGGAGCGTGTCCTTGTGGGCGAGGAACACCTCGGGCCGGGTGTCGTTGGTGCGCGCCAGGTCGCCCAGCATGAGGTAGAAGCGGGCGGCGCGCTGCGCCATCTCGTTCAGCACGGAGTCGAGCCGGCCGAGCTTGCGGTAGACCTCCTCGCCGTCGCCTGCGGCGTTGGCCTCGGCCAGCGCGTGCAGGTCGCCTAGGATGTCTGGGAAGACGAGGCGGGAGAGCTGGGCGTCCTCCAGGCTCGCGCCGAGTACGTCCTCCACCGCCCGGTAGGCCCGGTATCCAGCCTGGGTGAACTGGTACACGTAATGCCGGTTGCGGTACTCGGCGAGGTTCGCGGCGCGCGTCCCGTCGTACGACCGGTCCAGGACCTGCCACTCCGCGAGCGTGTCGAGCAGCGGCTGGACCTCACCGACAGTGCCCGCGGCGGGATGCTCGGCGGTGAGCCGCTCCAGCAGTCCCACCGCGTCCGAAGCGTGCAGCAGCACCTGGTAGTTGGCGCGCCCGCGGTCGAAGGCACGCAACAGCCAAAGATATTCGTGGCGCTTCTCGACGGCGGCGAAGTGGAACAGCCGCAGCCGGTCGTCGAGGGAGAACGCGTCGATGCCGAACGCGCCCTCGTCGACGGGGTCCGGAACATCGAGGTCCGGGGCGTCGGGCTCGTCACTCACGGATCAAGCGGCTTTCCTTGCTGCGACAGGACACGTTCTCACCCCGGCCGGACAGCCGGGGCTCCGCACCAGTCTGCCGCACTCACGTCGGTGCGGGTAACCCGCTCCCCGGCCCGCGCCATTGTGCTACTTTGCGCGCTTCGCGCGCCGAGCGGGGCGCACCAATCGGGCGGAGTATTCACCGGCGTTCTCCCGCTACGGCCGACACCACCATAAAGATCGACGAAGGTACAGGGGATCGCCTTCGCACGCTGGCCGAAGAGCGCGGACTCATGTACCCGCCGTACATGGAACGCGTTCGTACATCTGCGCCCGGCCGCCGCCGGCCACTTGCGCCCGCGCGAGGTGCAGCGAAGGCATGCGGAACAGCCAGCCCGACTGCACGCGGTCCCAGACGCCGAGAGGGCCACCCCGGCGACTCACACCCGCCACGACGTCGTGCCCACTGGCCGAAGCGCAGACAAACCAGTCACCATCTGGCTCAAGCCCACGCACGGCCCCTTGCTCGTGCAGGTGATTCGCACCGGTCTGGTGCACCAGCTGGCGCCAGGACGCCAGCACCCTCATCGGACCGCTCCTCGGCCTCCCGCCCCTCCCCTACGTCAACCTCCCACGGCCCCAGATCACCACCAGCCACCCCAACAGCTACCTATGGAAACGCGACCATGTCGACGTCTGGCTCGGCAACGCACCCGTCATCTGGATCGACGGCGACTTCACCGCCCTCGACCACGAATGGGCCGCAGACCGCACCGCCCGCGGCCAAGCGACCTTACCTGTCCAGACTGATCCCCACGTCGGGCTGCTGGCCGAGCACCTGGTTAAGGTCCTGGCGCGGGCCGTACTGCTGACATCTACCAGCGCACCCAAGGCAGCAGCACATGACCAGGCCACCCCTGCGCCGCCACCTGCTCACCGCCGCAGCAGGCCTGCTGGCCTGCGCCCTGGCCACCGCTGCCGCCATCCACACCACACCGGCCTGGGCCAAGACCCTGTACCTGATCGCTGCCGCCACAGCGCTGAGCACCGCGGCAAAGGCACTCTGGACGCCAGCCCTCCCCACCCCCTCCGTCGAGCCTCGCCGCAAAGCCCGAGCGTCGTCTGCCTCCGCGGAGAGATCAGTGCTGCCACCGCGGGCCAGACGACGCGGCGGCTGACCGACGCCCTCGCCACCCGCCCCACGGCCCTGGACATCGACATGTCCCAGGTCCAACTCCTCACCAGCGACGGCCCAATGGCATTCCTCGCCGCCGCCCGCGTCGCCCACGAGCAGGGCACCGACGTCACCGTCCGCAACGCCAGCGCCCAGGCCCGCGCCACCCTGCACACCCTCGGCCTGGACCGACTCCAGCACTACCACGACGGATAGACACCACTCTTACTCTGCCGTCTGGGGCAGGAGCTGCGTCCTGTAGCACGGCCGACCGCCGTCCAGGACAGCCACTCGCACACGGTGTCGGGGTACGCCGGTCAGAGGTCCGGGGACCGGCCGGGCGCTTGTTGCGGTCTGCGCGGCCGGCTGCCAGCAGGGCCACGAACGCGACCAGAGTCAGCGCGGCCAGGGCCCACACACCGATCTGGAAGCCGCTGGTGCCGCCGGAGCCCAGGATCCAGCCGAGTGCGGCCAGTGCTGGGCCGAGGGTGGTTCCCAGGGTGCGGGCCAGGTTGGTGATGCCGCCGGCGGTTCCGGTGCGGTCCTCGAGGGTGGCGTCCAGGATCGCGGTCATGTTCGGTGAGTTGGGCCGCCTGATGTGACGGGCAGGGGCAACCCCACCGGCCCAGGCTGGCAGTCCATCGCCGCCCTGTCGATTTCGTCACCGGGCCGGGGGGTGCTTGTGACTGGGGTCCAACCGGAAGTCGGGACAGCCGCGGTTTTGACATGCACCCGGGCCCCAGACGGGGACGAACACGCCGAGGGTCTTGTGGCGGTGGACTGCGGCCGGCACGGACTTCTTGCAGGTCGGACAGACGCACGCTTCCGGTTTACGCTTAATTTTGACCATATTTTTACGATATGCCCGTACCGGCGGGTGGGGAAGTGCCTTGCCGCGTCGCTGGCCTGAGTGCCGGCGGGGTTCAGTGTCCCGGCCTGGTGATCCGGTGGGGCTCAGGGGCATCCACCACAGGTGGTGAGCCGGGCTGCTCGGCGGTCCCGGAGGCGTCCCTGTGTTCGTCGGCCTGTTCCGCAACGTCTGCCGGGGCGGGCCTTCTGAGGCTGAGCACCACGGAACCTGCCAGGACGATGACGATGACTGCGAGGCTGATCGGTGAGGGGATTTCCGGGATGCCGGGGCTGATCAACTTGTGGGACGCCTGGAGGACGAGCTTGACGCCGATGAAGGCGAGAATGATCGCGAGGCCCTTGTTCAGGTAGTGGAAGCGGTCCAGGAGGCCGGCGAGCATGAAGTAGAGGGCTCGCAGGCCGAGGATGGCGAACGCGTTGCCGGTGTAGACGATGAAGGCGTCGTCGCTGACCGCGAGGACGGCCGGGACACTGTCGACGGCGAAGATCAGGTCGGCGGCCTCTATCGCGGCGACCACTGCGAGCAGCGGGGTCGCCATCCGTTTGCCGGCCTCTTCGACGAAGAACTTCGCCCCGGCGTACTCGTCCCGCACCGGGATGATCTTGCGGAGCATCCGTACGGCAAAGCTCTTGCTCGGGTCGAAGCTCTCCTCCTCGTCCTTGAGGAGTTTGTAGGTGCTGTAGAAGAGGACCGCCGCGAAGGCAAACAGCACCGCGGTGAAGCGGCTGACCACGGCCACGCCGAGGGAGAGGAAGATCCCGCGGAAGACGAGCGCGCCGATGACGCCGAAGAACAGCACGCGGTGCTGGTAGGCGCGGGGCACCTTGAAGTACGCGAAGATCACGGCGAAAACGAAGAGGTTGTCGACCGACAGGCTCTTCTCCAGCAGCCGGGCTGTCGTGTACTCGGTGCCGGCAGTAGCGCCAAGGACGAGGAAGACGACCGCGCCGAAGATCAGGGCGAGGCTCACCCACAGGCCGCTCCAGGCGGCGGCCTCCTTGAAGCGGATGACGTGCGCGGTGCGGTGGGCCAGCAGGTCTACCGCCAGCGACACGACCACCGTCGCGCCGAACGCCCCCACAGCCAGAGCGGGACCTCAAGCACGCCGAACACCTTCACCATGGCCCGCGCGAAATACGCCGGCCCCTACACAGGAGTGTCCGGCATTGCACCCCCGGGAGCATGCGGAGCGGGTGAGGACGGACGGTGCGCGGACGCCGATGTCCCCTTGAGGATGGCCAGGTCCCCGCGCACGACTCGCGACATACGAAATCCGTCACCGGCCGGTGCCAGCGGGCCGGCCTGTCGGCGTGGCACGTCGGCATGGCCGGGCGGGCGACGGATTTCGTGCTCCCGATGTCGACGCGTCTCGGTTTCAGCCGCTGGCGTCGCCGGCGGTCGTCGAGGCTGCGGACAGCGGCTCAGCGCAGTGACATCACTGGCACTGGCGGCCGGTGTTGACGCACCGGACCATTTCGTTCATCAGCTGCTCGTCGAAGACGTTGACGAAGTCACCGTGGTCGGTGATCGGTTTGTGCATCTGCTCCGGGAAGCCGTCCACCGCATAGAACGGACTGGACTGGCCGTCGTCACCGAGGCTGGGTGCGTCCACGTCGTAGACCAGCCGCTGTACGAGCTGGGGAATGGCCTTGAAGCCACTCGGGCAAGCGCCTGTCTTGGGATCGGCGAACGTGACGTGGTCGCGGTGGTTGGCACTGTCGACGTTCTGGCCGTCCCAGCAGCTCTGGAACTTCGACGTCCGAACCAGGCTGCTGCCCTCGGGACAGATCGGGTACTTGTCCGTCAGCTGGCGGTTCTCGAAGCCGGTGCAGCTCCAGGCCGCGTTGGCGTTCATCGTGCCGTTGGTGAACGCCTTGGCGTCACCGGTGATGATCCGCAGGAATTTGGGCATGGCCACGACCTTGCTGCTCGCGTTGCCCACGTAGTCCAGGGTCACCTGCGAGGCGGTGAGGATCTTGCCGGCGTTGCCCTCGGCGCCGCCGCCCTGCTGCTCGGCGTCGAATTCCTCAGTGCCGTCCTGCAGCCGCAGGACCGGCCAGTAGTAGGAAGACTTGTCCCCCTGGTTCTGGCAGGTCGTCTCGCCGCCCGCGAAGTCGTCGTTGTCGGCGAACGCGTCGTTCGCCTGGTTGCCGACGTAGTCATGTGTGTGATGAGCACCCTTGTCCACGCCGGGCGCGACGATGACGTTGTCGGTGTTGTACAGCTTGTTCTCGTTCGCGCCGCACTGGGTGGTGAAGGTCCCCCGGGAGGCCCGCTGCGACGCTCGGGGTGGTGTCACGTTGGGTTGGACCGAGGCGATGTCGACGAAGTCGGCCGCGACAGGTCCGTTGCCTGCCTGGCCGCCATTGGCGGGCTGCCCCTGCCCGTTGCCCTGGCCGCTCTGATTGCCGCCGGCGTCGCTCTGGTTGCCGGAAGCCCGCAGCGAACAGGCGGCCAGTGCCTCAAGGCCCTGCGGCTTGTTCCCCACCCTGCCAATGGCAATGGAGATCCGGCCGATCGTCGCGACCCGCTTGTCCTTGAGGGGACCCATGATCGCGTTGTTTGCGAAGCCGTTGTCCTGCTGCATGGCCCGGGTTGAACTCTGCAGCCTCTGGTAAGCCTCCGATACCTGGCTGTCCAGTGCGGCAAGTTCCCTGTCGACCTCGGCCCGGGCCTGTTCCGGCACCTGCTGCAGCCGGCTACCGACGTCGGGGCAGTCGATGGTCGAGGTCTGCGACGCCGCAGCTTGGCCGGTCCCACCTTGAGGCGACTGTTTGAGAGTGTTGCCGCCCGGCGTCTCGTGGGCGGAGGCGTACACGTTCACGGCCACCAGCCCGCCTGCTCCGAGCGTGAGAGCCGCCGCAGCGGCTATGGCCTTGCCGCCCGTGGTCTTCGATCGTTTGCGTGTGTTGCGCCGCATATTTTCCCTCCGAACTCTTCTGGGTGAAACGCCACTTCAGGAGGCGGGTCGGACCAGAAGAAAGCGATGTCCTGCCAAGTGGTCCTGTTGAGGGGCGCGTTGCCGACGAAGGGGCGGTTGGGCCGTCGTGCGAAGCATGCGCCCCTCGTCCCTCGGGCCTGCTTGGCCTGTTCACTCGCGGGCTTCTTTGGCTCTCGACTCTTCTGTCGAGGTCTCGTTCAGGAATCAGAGTTGTCCATGGGGCTGCTGTGACGGAGGCATTGGGTCGTCGCGTCAGGTTCTCGTAAGAACTCGCCGCGCTGAGCCGCGACTTCGGGAGGGTTGGTTGACGACGCCCGCGACGCTGGAATCAACCTCACTCCGCCCGCGGCTCGGAGGGGTGCGGTGGTACTACGACACTCCACCGGAGGGTCACAGCGGCGACGCGGTCAGGGCGCAGGGCAGGTGCGTACCCGGGTTGGCCGCCGTTTGCTACTGACGTGACGACTGCCAGTCCCAGGAGGCTGCCGGGCCGTATCGCGGCGCTGAGGACGAAGGCACCGGGACACCGCGTTCTTCTTGATCGATGACGGGGCGGCATCCTTACCCCCGAGACCGGGGCTCGTTTACACGGACCCCGGCGCATTGCGAGCTGTGCAAGTTCGGCTCGACGCAGTTGAAGCGGGAGGCGTACGAACCAGTTCTTACGAGAGGTTGACACGATGACCAATCAGCTCCGCTCAGGCTGCTGAACCGGCAAGCCTGGCCCCTCGCCACCGGACCGGAGTGGCGGTGGCAGAACCGCGAGGAGTCGAGCATGAGCAGGCCAAACGAGCGCGACAACCACATGCCCGCAGCACCGAGTCCACTGAGTGTCATCGGCGGCGGATACCTGGCGACTTCATCCGTCCGGGCCACGGTGACCGTTGCCCCAGCCGACCAGCCGGTTCGTTCCGCCACCGAAGCGGACCATGCCCTCGCCGTCCAGGACGACAGCTGACCCAGACCGTCGAGAGTTACCGGCAGCCAACGCCGGTAGTCCGGGGCGTAGGATCAGCCCGCTGCCACACCGTAGTGACCTGCCACATGTCCCTTCTGGTCGCACCCACTTCATGCAGCGGTCGAAGACGCGTGGAGCGGCGATCCAGCCGAGGACATGTGCGCTCGCTCTTCATGGCGCCGAGGCGAGGGCTGTACAGCAGGGTCATGTCGTGGGCGGCCCAGGTGCAGGGGGCTCGATCCTGGCGGTCGCGTTGCCCTCCCCGATGCCGGATCGGTAGACGTCCAGCACCTGTTCGGCATGGGCTGCGGCACGGTCACTCTCCAGTCCCGTGACCGCCCGCTGGGTGGCGGTGCAGCATGCCGGTGGGTCGCTCAACCGCGGTCCCCCAGGCGAGCAGCGCGAAGCCCAGGGCGAAGCCGAGCATCGTCCATACGCCGCGTGGCCAGAAGATGTGGCTGTCGACGAAGGACCAGCCGGCCGCGAGGAGCACCGCCGTGCCGGGAAGTATTCGGGCGCCGTGCTTCGGGAGCAGCGCGACCGCGGTGGCTGCGATGGCGCCGATGAGGGCGTAGGCGCCGGCCTGCCCGAGCGCCTCACCCGTGTCGTAGAGCGGGCGCTTGACCGGTCCGAGGCGCGCTGTCTCGTCGGCGTGCTCGACCGCGGTTCCGGCCGCGATGCCGGCGACCGCGTCGAGGCCGGTGTAGAAGGCCGCGTAGATGAAGGCACCAGCCCAGGCCGCCACGGTGGCGAAGCCCGCGAGTCCGAGTCGGGGCCGATGCCACAAAGGGACCAGGAGACCGACCGTGAGCAGCGGAAAGACCGGCAACAGTGCGATGTGCAGTTGCGCCCAGTCCGCGGCTGTCAGCCTGGACAGCCCGTGCGGATGCGCGATGCCCGCCGCAGCCAGGACCAGTGGGGCGGCGGTGACGAGGGCCATGCGTCGGATGGTCAACATGCCTGCGAGCGTAGGTGCGTGAGGTCCTGCGATACGGCCGCGTAAGAGTTCCGTAAGACGCTTGCCGTCCTCAGGCTGGGTGACTCGGTGATTCGAGAACGCCGGGCTTGCCGGGCACGAGGACCCGCGCCCGGCGAGGAGGTTTCGTCGCCTGCCCGCCGCCAGGAAACCCTGTCGCTTTGCCACCAGGACGTCTTACGAGAGTCTGACGCGGCCATCGTTCCGTATCGGCACACCACTCCCGCGGCTCACTCTGGTGCCGTCCGCAGCCGTGGACCGCATCGCGCCGACTCAGAGGAACGAGACGTGAACATGCACAGCAGCCGCAGGGGTTACCGCAGCTTGAACCAGCCCGCTGGCATACGTGGCGGTCACCGGGTGAGATCCAGGACACGGCGCATCGTGATCGGCGGCGGGGCCCTGGCCATCGCCGGGGCCGCCACGGTGGCCGTCTCCCTGGCCTCGGCGAGCCAGTACTCCGGGAGCTCTGCCGGGGCCGACCACGCCGTCTTCGTCCAGGGCAACGAGCTGGACGGCAACACCATCCATGTGTTCGCGCGGGACGACAACGGCAAACTGAGGCCCTCGGAGACCTACGCGACCGGCGGCCAGGGCGGTGACCAGGTCGACGCGCCCACCGACTCGCTCGCCTCCCAGGGCTCACTCGTCTACGACGACGCCTCAGGCATGCTGCTGGCCGTCAACGCGGGCAGCGGCACGGTGACCTCCTTCCGCGTCGAAGGGCAGCAGCTGACAGACCGGAAGGTCGTCGACTCCGGTGGGGAGTTCCCAGCCGGCATCGCGGTGCACGGCAAGATCGCCTACGTCATGAACGCGGGCGGCGAGGGCAGCGTCCAGGGCTTCAAGATCACCGGCAAGGGGCTCAAGCCGCTGAAGGGGTCCTACCGTTCCCTGGGCCTGGACAACGAGGATATTCCGCGCTTCGACACCTCGCCGGGTGAGGTCGAGTTCGCCCCGGACGGCCGAAATCTGATGGTCACCACCAAGGGCAACAACACCGTCGAGGTCTTCCCCATGAAGCGCAATGGCCTGCCGGCCGTCGCCGAACCGGTCGTCAACAAGTCGGCCGGCGGCGTACCGTTCGCGATCAGCTTCGACAGGACCGGGAAGCGGATGCTGGTCGCCGAGGCCGAGAAGTCCACTGTCACCACGTACAAGGTGAAGCACGACGGAAAGCTGAAGGTTCTTCAGCAGCCCCTGGCCAACGGCCAGGAGACCCTGTGCTGGCTGGAGCGCGCGGGCAATTTCTTCTACGGCGGCAACACCGGAAACTCCACCGTCACCGGGTACCACATGGACAAGCGAGGCAAGCTTGCCCTGACCAACGACGTGGGCATCGCCACCCCGCCCTCCGCCAACTCGCAGGGCGTCATCGACCTCGCCGTGACCGAGGACGAGAAATTCGTCTACGTCCAGAACGCCGTCTCCGGCACCGTCGACGGCTTCCACGTCGAGGCCAAC
>Ga0307514_10003717_pt1 | contig 14405 bp, 11 predicted proteins | sample 16_EM_MG_FD_203088 | JGI IMG/M metagenome (GOLD analysis project Ga0307514, IMG submission 203088) | Populus trichocarpa ectomycorrhiza microbial communities from riparian zone in the Pacific Northwest, United States - 16_EM | ecosystem: Host-associated > Plants > Roots > Unclassified | place... | reverse complement strand
TTCTAAATAGAGTAAGTCAACTATAGGGCTGTCAGTTATAGGGCTGATTGCAGGGCTGATTTATATGCATTCAATTATAGCTTGATTCTAGGGATTTAGATTAATCCTAGACCTGTATATATACATATTGTACTCATGCATTAAGAATAAAAGAAATATCATTTTCATACTCTAATAATTCTACAATAGCAAAATGAAATTCATTTGCTTAAATCTATCAACTCACATTGACCACCATCAATTACCTATACTTATAATATGCAAATACATGCGACATTTCTACTAAAAGAGCCAGAACATCTTACCCACATCTGTATAGGCTGATTAAAATGAATTTCAGCAAGATATTCCATTTCTGGGTCTGCCCTAATCCATGACAACGGGGATTCCAAACTGAAAGGAGAAGAAATGAACACAGTTAAAAATATATGAACTACGTCCATCAAGAAGAATGCCCATCAAGTAATAATATACCTGGAGCGCATATCTGAAGCAGGTACATCACCATTTTCATCAAAGCCATCAGGTTTTGAACTCTTTTTAGGTTTTTGGAAACGTCTGGCTGCAAGCTTTGAATGGCACTGTATTTCCAATAGCTGCCACATTTCTCCAGCCAAAGGTAGAACCGGATGGTCATACATGCCATCAAGTTCATAAACTCTGATACTCATCATCCCTGGCCATCCAATATCACCCTCCCGGTTTTCAGAATCAAGGTTAAGGAAAGATGCATTTGCATCAGGTGCAGCTGTAAACTCTCGAAGCACCGCCAATTCAACCATATTTTTCCTTTTGTTATAAGAGAACCCCATCCTTTAAAAACAAATCCAAAAAAAGAGGCACATTTAAGTAAAAAAAAAATAAAACACCTTACATGCAGATAGGTATTTGGAATTGCACTATTCGCAAGACAAACCATACAATTCAAGACAGTTTGCACTTAGTGTATTGTACAATTGAATCAAATCACCAAATCAGACATTGATAAGGCAATGCAGGCAGGAAATGAAAGTTAATTGATCGCAATAACGGGAAGAGATAACCAGGAAAAAAATCATGAGTTTCTGAATGGCGGCTCCAAGTCATCAGAAGAAATAGAGTAGAGTTAAAGTATAGAGAGGAAGCAGATTGCATGAAAGAAACATGAACCCAACCCCCTGCTTGAGAGAACTTGATATCATTCAGTGAAAAAAGAAGATGAATGTTGTGCGGGAGACAAAAAGAGGTCGTTAACAGTGGGGGGTAAACAGAACAGATGCTAACAATATTTTTGTATTATAACTGAAAGGCTTAATATTTCAACAACTTAGAAATTAGCTTTTGGATGCATTATGCACTAAAGTATCAATGAACAATGTCTTAAGTCGTTAAGTATTTGCTGAATTTTATCAACCAAGTGATTATAGAGGAAGTGATGCATGTTTTGATCATGTTTTCTTCATTTTACAAGTGTAACATGTCATCTATCATTTCTAATGTATTTTTCAATTGTCTCTCAATCTTTCAATTCACGATGTGAAACAAATTATGATTCTATAAATGAGCTTTCCAATTCAAGAGTTGAATCATGGTTTGCCAATAGACAAGCAATATGTAGATCACAAACCATATACCTTAGCACTGGACATCCACAAGAGCAGACCCATCGCAGGAAAAATTCTTTCACAAATGGGCGCTCAAGATTTCCAACCTTAGTAGCGAAGTGCCGGAACTGCATCTCACAATAAATGAAATTAAAATAGAATGAACAATATGGTAGCAAAAATCTGCAAAATTCACAAGAGTAACATATAAAATGTAAATACACTATGCAGCAAAAATTAATAGATTATTTACCTTAGGAAAAAAAAAGTTTCAAAATATGTAGTTAGGCAAATTGTGAACCTACACTATAATCCTTCCTTTCTTCTCTTCACTAATTTGTTAGCTTTACAGTTAAAAGAAGTATTACTTGTAATAAGAAGAGGAGCAACGTACACATCCTGAAACTAAAATCAAATACATCTTTCTAGTAAACAAGCACAATTATTCTATAATTCAATCAAATACTTTTGAGGCAAAGTATATGCATGTATACCATCTAAAAAATGACCTTTTCAGTTGGACTTCAGCATTAGGTGAACTAATAACCAAGGATAATGTGATAAAATGACTGTAGCAGTTGAGAAATGTTGTTTTTGTTGATACAATTCAAGACAGTGAATCACTCGCTTCTGCATTGTACAGTTGCTAGTAAAGAGTGTTGTTTGGTTTCTTACTCTCTGTCAATTGGATTATACTCAGGCTGACTCAAAATTCTGTCGTGATGGTAAGGAATGTTCGATAAGCAAAGAGATGTGCCACACAAAAAACTATTATGCTGTATTGTATATGAACTATCTGGTTTGAGGCAGATGAAAGTCTTTCTAAAAGGTTTAAATCTCCATATCCAAAGGTTTGAAAAACAATTTTCACATCATTAATGGATTGGCTTCTTCAATACATTGATTCTTATCCTATTGAAATTTTACAGAAAGCCTGAATTTTTAAAGCTAAATTCCTTTGCTATCTGGAGGCATCTATTGTTTACTCCAGTATACTTCAGCTTTCTAACCTATCATTATTTAAAGAAAAAGGTTGAACATATGCGTTGCGCACTACTGTAGTAGTAATTACTAAAATATAGAGTAAATCCTCAAAATGGAAAATTTGGAATAGAATAACTATGGCAAAACATAATCACCTCCTTTGTACTGAGTGATCTGACAGGGATTGTATCTCGAGCCCGGGAAATAACCTTTTGCAAAATCTGCATTTCAAAATAAACAAAAATATGGATAATGGAATCAGTAAAAAAAAAAAAATCACACTCCATAAATAACCAATGCCATACATTTTTCAAGAAATCTCTACAAAAATTGATATCAATGAAAACACAAAGCATCACTTTTGAGTTCAAGTCATCCATCTATAAACAATAAAAGTCGGGTGATATGCCACAAAACATTCATGTATCAACCTAAAGTGCAAGCAGCTAGATCTTTACCTTGCGGAAAAACTCTGGACCCATTTGCTTTTCCAGCATTTGCAATATTGCCACCTATTGAAAATCAACCAGTCAGCCTTAAGGAATGCATATGAAAGTTCCTTATTTAAACAAAATATGGAAACAAACTTACAGACTTCCAAGATCTTATTTTCCCATAAAGACCAATTTTATGGGTTCCATGCAATTCCTTGCAAGAAGCAGAGAAGCTCAAAGCTGTCGCACCACTATCATCTACCTTGCAAACAGCACAATTAGCCTGCACATCCAGAATATAATGTTCACTTGCATCTTTAAAAATGAAAAATAAACATCGACAATCAACATTTTGCAGTTTATATCATTAGGAGAAGACAGGTTGTAATTAAGATGAAAGAAGAATTTAGAATAAACGGAAAGCAAAACAAGTTCTAAAGCATGAGAGAAGTGAAGAACATGCCTATCAAAAGAGACAAATCTTCCAACAGTCTCATTCTAGATCAAATATCATGAGGGAATGAGAAAATTCTTCTACCTTAGTTATGCGGTTATTTTTTATATTTATGGAATATGGAAGGCCTCGGTTATGTGGGTAATTTTGATATTTATGGAATATGGAAGGCTGAGATAGGATTTTTAGTTAATAAAGAGCTGAAAAATGAAAACACCAAAAGGGAGATACAACATTAAAAGTATTAGGATTTCTAAATAGTAAAATACTAATTCAATTAAAAGACTTAAGCTAACTAGGAAATATTAAAGCATCAAACCATGAGATATGGAAAAGCCTCTCTAGACCATTACACATATTGTGCTTAAAGAATTTGTTGTTTTGATAAATGATAATACCCAGACTCAAAGAATCCATGCTCACTAATGACACATCATACCACCATATAAGAATTGCCTGAGTCCATGCAAACAATACATGTATGAGCTTCATAAGGAAGAAATCAAAAGCTTGCATGCGTCCATGCAAGCCAAGCCAATAGCAAGAATTCAAAGTCAAGTACACCAATGAGATACACCTCAACATAAAAAAGAAAAATATTATAAACAATGATGGTAAATCAACATATAAGACATCTCTCCATGGCAATGACCACTATTGGATAAGCAATTAGCCTATCCACCAAATTAAACACTTCAAATGTTCTAACCTTGTATCTGCGATAGCGAGCTTCATTATTTCCTAAAAACTTCTTTATAAATAACTCTGTCAAAAAGCCAGCAAGCCCATCCAGAAGCCATTCTGACAATAAGCACCAAACAAGTGAGTCTCAATAAAATAATTGGCATTTTTCAAAATTCATACAAATTGTTTAAATTTTAGTCAAGTACAGGGTGCCATGTTTTACCAGACTTACCATCATTAGGTTCCTCGGGAGTGACATATACCCCAAACCATTGTTTTGCGAGTGCAAAAGCAAGTTTAATGCTAGTGTCTATGGCCTATCACAAAAACAATGGTGAAGTTTGAGAATGCAACACGTCTACAACGAAATTAGCATGCAAGACAGCCATTGACAAGAGACAACAAATAATGCTCCCAATTTACATTTTATGCATTAAACTTTGCATAGAAGTGAAGTTTTAAATAATTAATTTCTTACCTGAGCATTAAAAACTTATTAAAAAAGAGGGGGAGGGGGGATGACGAAGCTCATGCGTTAAAGTTCAAGTTTACAGTTTCCTATTCTAAATTCTCTTTCACCTTCATGCCAATATTGCAATATTTTCTTCAATATCTGAATAACATCATTCACATTAAATTCACAATCTCATGTAGTGTTCCCAATTTATGTAAACAAAATTGGGAGAAGACTGTAACATTCTTTATAGATATTAACAGATTTATTTTACAAAGATGTATCAAGTCATTAACATAAAACACATTATTCCTTATAGAACATTTTTACAACCTCTAATCAAACACCTTGCTGAAAAATCAGCAAACATGGAGCAACTCACGTAGGTTTTCTTTTAGGTGAAAGGTTTTTTAACATAGAAGAGGTTATTATCATGTTTGTATGCAAGAGTGAGTTAGTGAAGTGTTCAATCAGGAAAAAATCCTCCACGATATCAAAATATTCTCAAAATGAAAGTCTGGGCAACATTTCAGCCCCACTATTGCTTATTCAAAAGCCCTTTACTAGACTCCATTAAAAGGTAAAACAAAGCATTCTATCAACTTTTTTGCATGGTAATAAAAATGATAAAGACAATAGAAATAGAAAACCCAGTTATCAACAGGTCCTCTAAGAAATGAATGAGAGCAAGAAACCTGTAGATGAATGAATTTCCATGGGCTCTAACAAGAATGATAGCAAGTCTAACCTAGACATCCAATCATTGGTTTAAGTTTCATACTAGTTGCAATGACCTTATGCTATAAAGTGTCAGTTGTTGAGTGTCACCTTCTAAGTCAAATTAGCGACCACATATAGATTCTTAAATAGGGATAAAATGTTGCAATCTCAAGCCTAAATAAGACCGATCCGTCTCCCTAGTGGTTAGGAGGGGTGATTTAAATATCAATAACATATATTACTACTACAAAGATGAGCCATTGTCATTCATGCACATTGCATGCAGATAAGGAAGCAAAATATGATAGTAAATCATACCAATACTAGCAAATACAAATACTAATACTAATACTATGGCTGACATTATATAGAAAAAAAAAAAAGATGTCAAAAGATTTCCTAGTGAGAAAGAAATATTCTTTAAAGGCACCAGCTTCCCTTTAACTAAACCTCTCTCCCCTATATAATCCTGTAAAAGCATATGAACCACCATTATTGTAAGCAAAAAGGAGAAATGATCTCTTTACACATACCTCTAGATCAAGTAAACCAAGACATTAGTCTAGCAAGAATATTGTAGTGACTCAATTGCATGACTTTTCTAATCCAGCTTAAACATCAACTCTTTATAACTATCCCCATTCCGCCATCACTATGTTCCCCACCAGCTACATATAAAATCCACCAACCAACAATAAAGCCACTATATAAATGACACATAACTCACTAAGCACTACACATGGTCAACTAGCCAAGACCTATCCAAGATCTTTAAGCAGTCATATAACCAAAATAATCCAGTGGGGAACATAGTAACGAAGGTAGGAGTAACACTTATCAACTGCTAGAGAAAAATTCATGAAAAAAAAATTCACAAGATCATCTTCATTGATTTTAATAGTTTTAATTAAAAAAACAAAGAAACCATCCAGGCTAAGAGCTCCTTTGTCAACCCCATAACTATCCATGTTGCTTCCTCATCCTTAAACTACCAATCCAGCCAAGATGTGCTCTCTAGAGAAAGAGTACCATAACCCAGATCCTTAATCTTTTAGATTTGAGAGCATATTCCTTAGCATAAACAATTTCATTTAAAAGAAGGTAAACCCATAACATCTAATAAGGGTTCCTAAGAATCTTCCAGACAGTAAAAGTTCGAAAAAAAGGAGAAAAGAAAGGTAAAGTCGAAAGATTCTTTCATATATCAACAAAATGTTGACATCAACCAGACCTTGCATGATTGCTCAATCCAACTAACACCCAAGGTATGAAAGGAGAAAGTTTCTATAGTGACATTATCAGCATTCAAGTGGGAAATCACTCAAGATGCAGGGATAACAAGACTCTTCAAATGTTAGAAAGGAAAAATCAACCCTTCAAAGGTCTGGACCTTGTAACATTGTTATACAAAGATCACTCAAATACCAAGGTCCTTTCAACTACTAGACATCTTTCATCCTAGCTTCAAAATACTTTGAGAGATAAGAAATCACTCTTCCAGGTAAGAGTAGGAAGCAATCTAAGCTCTTGTGAACTACTCCAGGAGCCTACCAGAGGGGTATTAGAGTCGGAGCGCATATGTCTTCTCGGGAAGGATGTATTCAAAAAGGGACCTTGATGATGAAGGAGGCTTGCCCTCACTACCAACCCATCTTCTTCTTGATCTTAGTCTTGTTGTCTGGCCAACAGAGAATGAAAAGGGAGAAACTTTCAAACCTATAACTTCAAGGCACGAGCCTAACAAGTTGACCATTACTCTACCCCACTTCTTCTCTTTCTAATAGACAAAATAACTTTCTTCTCTTTCTACGCACAATTGAGCAAAAGAACAAAGATCTGAAAGCTCTCTTTATCAGTCAAATAGGATCGTAGGTGTACAGTGATCAACTTCACGAGACCACTTATGGATCTATTCAAGGCTGACGCTCTATTGGGCGCAACTTTCTAGATATTGATTTCTGACTAATTAGATAGACTCTTGTCTATTCTTTCTTCTCTTAAGAGATTTTATTGATAGATAGGCTAGTGTAATGTAAGCTCTCACACAAGACAAAGAGCAGCCTTCCTTGTGCTTGGTGTGCTCTTCCTTAAAAAACACCCAAAATAAGGCTTTTTTGCATGTTAATGCCTCCCTCTAGTGCCCATTGATCAAAGTCCCAAGCTTGGGAAACCTTCCCACATTATTGTCTTTCTCTTTCTTTTCAGCTGGAAAGATGCAATGCTTCAAAGATGTCTCACACGAGACCCCTTTATCAACCTAATCAGCTTGCACCTAGAATTCAGACTAGCCCACAATCTCAAAGCCTCCTATCAGAGTCAACCCATGTCACAAACCAATCCCTTTCATCAAGGGAAAGACCTTCATCAATTTAGCACTACCAAACTACAGCCTCTACTCAGATAGGTCTACAGGCGAATTCGTAGTTTTGGCAACAAGAAATCCAGTAAACCATGCTTCTACCTCGGCAATGATTGTCCTTGTCAGATATAGGCTATGAGGTCAATGAAAGGCAATAGATATATCTTGTTCATCAACCAATTCTGAAACCAAAGAAGAGTAGGTTCCTATAGGTAGTTGGAGGCGTCTTCTTTGAACTAAGAGCTTGGTGGATGAAACGAGGCAAGAGGGGCAGTCTAGTTTCCTACCTTTATTTATGCTAACCGGAACTCTGTGGTTTCTCACTATATTGACTAGCCTGACTAGCTTAAGAATGGGAAGGCTTTGAAAGACCATTAGCTGGTTTATGGCATCAGGCTAGCTTATGAAGAAGTCAAATCAGAGTTGTCCATGATCAAATCTTCTCATAGCAATCCAACCTTCCTTCGCCCAAGAAGGGTGACGGTTGTTGCCTGCCATGTGGAGCTTTGAGTCCATTCCTATCTAGCTTTGAGCCCAAAAGGAAGGTGTAGGTAGCATAGTGAGATGCTTCATGCAATTGCATAAAAGACTACCTAAGCTCAAGCAACGGATACTACATACAAGTGAAGAAGATCGAGCTCAAGCTACAAAACTTATTAGGAATTGTCCAATTCAATGAATTCCAAGGTCAAAGGGAGAGTCACGAAGTGCTATTCTTCGATTAGGTATGATTCAACTTTAACCTTCCCAAAGGGATCAATGGTATACCAAACGAACAGAAATTGCTCAAGTTTAGTTTTGTTAGGGTCGATAAAACCTAAAGGCAAGATGAAAAGATACGACCTTGAAGTGTCCATAATCTTGAAGCATTATGGGATGCTTATGATTTTATAAAGAGGCTTGTTCTAGCGCACTATGATTTTTCAGCCTTCACTAGTTGCGTCGATCAGTCGATTCAATCCATGGCATTCTTCTTTTATACAATAGTATACCTACTTGAGATACGCTAACACGAAGGTTGCATAGCCTAGTGAGATTAACAAACTCCTTTGGATCTTTTTGTCTTGGTTTTGAACAACTAACTAGTAGTACTCTTGTAAAACTTCTTTAGTTCGCAAGTTAAGTCCCAATACCTTTTCTTTTTTTCTAATAAACGTCCCATTATCATTTTTAAAGGGCTAGAAATACAAAAAAGTCTAACAAGCCATAGACACTAAAAAGTACAATATCATGTTAAAAAAAAGGCATAAATAGTTCAACATTAGCATGATAGGATAAAGATCAAAATGAATTATGCCCAGGCAAGTGAGAATTAGTTTACATGGTTGTAAATAACTCGTTGGCCTTAACATTATTATCAGCATGATACATGTTTTATGTTTCAAATAGGCTCCATATTTAAACAGGAAAATAACACTTCTGACAATATATTTAAACATAAATTACACAAAAAGTACTCATGGGACTATTTGCATGGGATATCCAAAGTGTGATCTAGAAATTTAGTAAGTGAACAAACCTGATCAATAACCGTCTCATCATATAAAACTTGAGAGCTAAAGACACCCATTGAAGCTCCCAGATTTGTTGAGGATACAATCATCTCAGGAGCTAAAAAAACTTGTGTGTATGACCCAAATGGAAATTTTGCATCAAGGTATTCTTCATAATAGCTGTTGAAAGTATATTGCAAGTCAATAAACAATGCAAGCTAATGTTCAGAATATCTATTTCAACTGTCAAAACCATTTGAAAACAAGAGTTAGATGGCCAAGATTACAAACTTGAACGCATTATGAAAAATTTTGATGGTATTCCGGAGCTTTGACAAATTAGATGGCAAGCACATGTGTGATATAAGAGCAACATGCGGATCAGGAAGTATTTCAAATGGTGCAACCACCAAAGATATCCATTGAGCAGTCACAGGAACATCTAATCTGTAGACAAATGTTTTGTGAGGAGGATCATCCTTGCTCAGAACCTGCAATATGTTAATAATGAAACATGGAAAGTTAAAATCAATAAAAACTAAAAGCCGAATACATGTCGACAACCACATCTTTGCTCACAACATCCACAAGCATGATACTCATTCTATTATTAGGCACTCCCAATGCAGCACTCCCACACTCACACACTACCCATGGATCTCACTTTTATGTGAGTGAGGGAGCACTAAACCAAGAGTACAAAATACTATAAATTCAAAAAGCATTTAACTACATCAAAATTGTTAATAATATGTATATGGATAAAGTGGCAATAATCATCAATGTACATCCCAAACTCCAAAAAGAGTGATTCAGAGTCAAATCTCATACAACCAAATTAAGTCTTCAACTAAGATTATGACAAAAAAAACTCGTGATCTAGGATTGTTAGCAACTTATATCAAACAATTTTACTCACAGCCAAAAGAAAGAAAAGTTGCAAAAGTCTACACAAGTGCGCTAAAGGCCAAATAAAATTTGGAGCTAAACTTTTTAGGCAAGTGTAAGATGAGGTTTAGTTGTTATATAACATTCTTTCCAAACAAATTTACAATAATTCAAAGGAATCCAAATTGAAGAGAATCAATATGCTTAGTCATCATGGTTGAGTAAATTGATAACTTTCTTGATGCTTTGCTACCCATCTCGGAAATCATATTTTTTTCCATTGCTTTCATACTATCCACATGTAAGCAAGCATCTAGAAGAACATCTTACCATGCATCTCAAACTGAAAATTATCACATTCTTAACCATACAATTAACAATTCCTAACTTTTTTCTCATCTAAAGTAGTTAATAACCTTTCCTCTTCAATGAAAATTATTGCATTTTTCCCACTCATCCAAATAGGCCACCTAGAATAAAATTTTGACCCTAGTAACATTAAGATTATAGTCCTCAGATGTCATTTCAACTTTCATTCCATGTGAGTTCATATCTTTTAAAGCATTTATCTCAACAAACTTCACTTTCAACAATCATTCCCACTTTCATTCTACATGAATTCATATTTCCCACTTTCATTCTACAAGACTTCATATCTTTTAAGACTACGGAATTGATCTCTACCAACTTCACTTTCATAGATCCCTACTTTCATGTCATATGACTTCTTGTCTTTGAAGACAAATGCATATATCAAATTCTCGATATACTCAACCAAAAAACATTCTTAGTAGTACTGAAATACACTAGGTAATTTGTTAAAGTCAACAGGTAGAAAAATGTCGACAAGGCACCATTCCATCATGTTGCTTTTTTTCTAAAAGAACAAAATAGGTGAAACAGATAATACTCTAGCACTCCGATTCATATGCTGAATTTATGAGAACTACCTCCACAATTCATTTCACATATCCAGTTTGCTCTCTCAATGACCTGGTTGCATTCAATAAACATGTGTATCTTGAACACGAACTACACCATTAATTTTTCTTTTCAAAGACATTGACACATTCATCAATTATACACTTTATTCGGTCCAGGTATTTAAACTATTGGAACTCCAAGTTAGTGTCATATTTAGCTTGCAGCTTGCAATTCCCCCAATCTTCTGCTCTCAAGAGTTAAAGGTCCTTGCTTGTGAGAGGACATAGAAAACATTCCAAAAAAAGATCAAGCAACCTGACTCCATTAGACAAATAACAATTTGCAATGTCTATACTAACAAGTCCTAGAAAAATGTGTGCATTGCACCCACATATCATATATACATCAGTACATGTGTGTGTGAGCACCCACTAGTTCATAATGATAAATATTTTGAAGAAAAAAAGAACACAGCGATTGCATAACCTAAATGTTAACTACTACACATCAAACCTTTCTTTTTTACAATGATAATGCCTATTGGGTGAATATGGGCCAAATTGGTGAAATGCACTTTATCACAAGCTACTTTCTCTAGTAGCAAGTTAGCTTGCGCTTTGTTATCGGGTTGTAACCAACAAGCCATGATCACCGTGCAATAACACCTATCAAAGGACCTGTAAATGTTAGGCAATAGGCAATAACTCCTTTACTTCTTCTTTCATCTTTTTCTTTTCAGGTAAATCGATGTCAAATAAAAAAGGTAAAAGGCAAAAGAAAAAAGTCACAAGTCACAAGTCCTTTTGAGATTTTACTATAGGTCAAGAAGGGGGAGAGGCAATCCTCAATTTGCAAAAATTACCTTCCATTTGGCTATTAACTGAGTTTTCAGGAAATATTGTTAAGCCATAACAATCAATTTTTTTGTCCTTACCAAGGCATTACCACCCAACCTCTCAAGTTAAATCTAAACTAAACAAAGCCTCAACCCCAAGGATGCATGCAGTGAGTGTGAATTGAACCTATCCCTGCAAATGATGCACCAGCATGAAATCAAACCGGTTTGTAACATGGATGGTATCCCATGAATTGGAAGACTAACAACTAATGCAATTCCCAAAGGCAGTGAAACTAGAAACAAGATTTTGCTAGAGTTATGCCAAGTAATCATTGGTTAGCAATGTAATCATTGGTTGGGTTCTTTATCTCCAAGTGCCAAAGTACAGATTTAAAAGCCGATAGATTAGGAGTTCAAACACTCTAACTAAGCACCTTTACAACTAATGCAATTCCCAAAGGTAGTGAAACTAGAAACAAGATTTTGCTAGAGTTATGACAAGTAATCATTGGTTAGCAATGTAATCATTGGTTGGGTTCTTTATCTCCAAGTGCCAAAGTAGAGATTTAAAAACTGATAGATTAGGAGTTCAAACACTCTAACTAAGCACCTTTAATTGGGTGCCCTAAGTAAATGTCAAAAAAAAAACCTTAAGGAATGCCCTTCAACCAATATCATTTAACATGACAATTGAGCTCATAGATTATTTTTGAGCTCATGTCCCTCCACACCTTCATGTTTATTTGTGATGCAATCAAGAATCTTATACGCAATTGCTTGATGCAATCAAGAATCTTATATGCAATTGCTTTTGCCATTTCAAATTAAGGATTTTTCAATGAAGCACTGTTGTGCCATAAAACTACGTCTCAATAATGTTTGGTCACCGAATAGCAACATTCTTTTAATACAGGATGTTGATTGCAATTTATTAGAAGTATCAAAGAGTTTGTAAGAATTTAAAATTCTACATCTTTTTGGCTAAAAGTCAGCTGAGTCAATTATGAATATGAATACAGTTCAGTAAAAGCACTCAGAAAGTATAGGGTTTGAGACAATATTAGTAGTCCAAATACAGGGATATTATTTATCTCACCTGATATAATAAGCTTCCAGTACTAACAGCAACAAGATTATGGGCAACTGTAAACTCCAGATCATAACTGCAAAAGTAGCCAACTAAATTAGTAGATGGACCTATAAATTGCTAAATTTATAGAACTTTAGAAAAGAATGTCAGGAATTAAGTAGGTTATACCAGCAACGCTGAAATCCTTCATCCATACAAGGGAACCAGCAACGTGCACGCCTTATTTGGTTATCAGTATGTACCACTTCATTGTCAAAATGAATGCCCGTCTCTGCTTTCTCTACCCAATAATTAATGCGCACCAATTTTACATTCTGCATCCAACATGAACCTACATGAGAAGCCACAAAGGTGTAAACCACATTATGACAGCTCATGCTGAAATATTATCATATAACATAGAGCTTTGAGCCTTCAACAATATCCAATCAAATTTAGTTACGCTCATAGATAAGCTAAATATCAGGACACACGTAACCATTTTGTCTATACTATTATATTTCATAATGTGAGATCTAGTTAAGGAATAAATTAAAGTAAAAAAAAAAAAAACTTACGTTAATTGCATTTACAAGATATTTTAAAAGTTTGAAAGTCTAACCTATTTTCTTAATTTTCATAAATGATTAACTGCCCATTACAGGACATGTTCATTTATGTATTCCTATTTCTTTGACATTTGACAGAAAAGAAGCTTACAATGAAAACACTTATAATGTAGATTGGAGAACCAATGAGTATAATTTTAAAAAAAAATTGAAGAAAAAGAATTAAAGCATTTTTATAGCCAAAGTAGAAGATAATGAATTCTATTATGCGCTAATGCTCTATTTACTTAAAGGAAAAATCCTTAATCCTCCTTTTGAAGAATTTTTATATTATATATATTATGGGTATAGAGATTTTCAACTTATGCTCCTTCATAGCTTTGTATTCCTAAGAATTCAAAATGATGCATACATGTGAAACTTATGAAAAAGGCTTGATATTTAGCTTCATTTAAATTATTTAACAATCAATCAAAAGTAGTCACATGCCATCATTCTATCTTTTTTATAAAAAAGACATCTCATTAAGTAACTGGCAAAATGTTCTTAAAGTAAGAGCAAACATCAACATCGGGAAGAAACAAACAAAAGGAAGCTAGAATAAAAGAACTATCCACTCTCTCTACATATTTGCTAAGGAATCATCATCAACACTAAAACACCTGCGAGCATAAGAACATTTGTTCTCTAATCACCAACCAGCCATAATAATTCATAGCAAAGAAGTTCCGAAGTTCCCCACATTTTAATTCCATTTTTTTCTGCACAAAATTTGACATTAAAATTCAATTCCAACAACATTACTCTTCTTGTGTAGTCATAGACAATAAATTTCTCAAATCAAAAAACACACACACATACAAAAGCACTCTGCCGCTCACATGCAACAGCATCTACTTATAATTAAGCTAAAATCCAATCTAAATTTCCTAAAAAAACCAGAAAAAAATCA
>Ga0307514_10003716_pt1 | contig 14408 bp, 19 predicted proteins | sample 16_EM_MG_FD_203088 | JGI IMG/M metagenome (GOLD analysis project Ga0307514, IMG submission 203088) | Populus trichocarpa ectomycorrhiza microbial communities from riparian zone in the Pacific Northwest, United States - 16_EM | ecosystem: Host-associated > Plants > Roots > Unclassified | place... | reverse complement strand
AAAACAGAAGTGACCTCAGTGGAAGTGACTCCGGTGGAAGCGACTCCAGTGCAAGCGACTTCAGTGAAAGTGGAATTGGCGACTCCTCCAGTGCAAGCGACTCCAACCCCAGTGCAAGCGACTTCAGTACAAGCGACTCCGACTCCAGTGCAAGCGACTTTAGTGAAAGTGGAAGTGACTCCAGTGCAAGCGACTCCAGTACAAGCGACTCCAGTACAATCGTCCAAAACCCAAGCTACCAAAAAAACAACAGCCCAAATCTCCTGTCCAGCAGATGGATGTAATTGGACTTCAACTTCAAGTGATAAAAACAGAGCTTTGCTCCGGTAAGTCCGAGATTTTATATCTCTAAACATAATAATCTAATGATACTCTTATCCACTAGGCATCTTCGATATATTATCACTGTTAATGGAGGAGTACATAAAATGAGGGATTCTCATAAACAAGCACAAGCTGCTATTCAGAAGGAAAAGCGTAAGCGTTCCAATCCAACAAATAAAAAAAAATTATCTAACTAATTCTTGTTGACAGAATCCAATCCTGAAAAGCGGAGAGCAGCTCAAATAAAGTATAGAATGGCAAATCGGAAAAAAAGAAGTGAAGCTACAAGGTTGGCACGTTTAAAACAGGAGGTAAGGAAGAGTGGAGAGACAGATGAAGTAATTATTGACAAAAGGGCAAAGGAGTTGATGCAGGAAAGGCGAAGGAAGGAGCGTATCACATAGAGGAGTAATAAGTCAGGGATAAAATTTTTGTTTGGATTTGTTATTGACTTGTTATTTAGTTACCCTGAAGTTAGTATAATACATCCACATAGGTGAAAGAATTAAGAACTTACAACCTGCCCTTGACGTATATATGTATACGATTGTGCTAGCTGTAGCCGTGGCCTAGCTAATAGTCAACTCGCTACATCTCGGGATTGTAGCTGGCACGAGACTAGCAATAGCTAGTGTTCTCGTTCCAGACCTCTTATTTAGCTTATCTCATACATTCGGCTAAAGATAGTGGCGTGCGAGTCTAAATAATCCCTATTAAAACCAGCTTTAGTGTAGTTATTATAGATACTTCATATTTCTCTTTACTGCTACTGATTTGTTGACTGGGGTTTCATAGAGCCTCCTGACCCGTGATATTTTCCATCGTCAAGACACAGTATATCCACTCAAATTCGTTGACATGCATATACCTAGTAGCCCAATTACCGTACGATCCAGCTTGAATAATTTCTATAAGAAAGGACTTCTAGCAGTTGTGATGTGCATGGGCAGAATTTTGGTTCGTTACCCCATCGAATAAGTCGATATATTTATATAACTGTTGTGCTAGGTAAAGTTATGTATACCACTAATCCCCTCGGTCTGTACCTACCCGCAGTACTAGTCGGATGAAAGGGCCCCGCATATACTTACTCTATCCCACATCTCGCCGAAAACTTCCTCATCAATACCTATGAGATTCGTGGATCTGGAGGTCTTTTTTCTAATCCTTTGATTACATAAGTTCCCAGGCGTATTGTTTGCTGGCTTAGGCGTTGTATTTGTCCTGCCTTGGCCTTGCGTAGCCGCACTCGTCATGTCCAGCCACACCCACCCCCTTCCTGCCAGTCCTAATATGTTCAATGGATTGCCGCGCCACTTGTCGCAATATACTGCATCCTAAGATCTGTGAACCGGCAATTAAGATGTGGTATGTATATGACTCCAATTGAGATATAGTAGACCAACTACCAAATTTTGTGGGCTACTAGTATGTATTGTAAAGTACTCTACTCATAGACTATTTACATATAAGATCTCTGCCCACGATATCCACCTTGACATTGAGCGGCCTGTGATGCTGCAATTACCATTTTCGGGGGGCAGTTTGCCTCATGCGTTTCGCAACAGTTACTGTAGCAGCAGGTACTGTGACAGTAACTGTTACAGGCACTGGACAGCCTTCAGGAACCTGTGGTGGGCCTGTTGGCTTGGGTGGCTGGTCGGGTTGGCCGGGCGTGTTTGGCCCAGACTCAGGTGCTGGCAGAGCTGGGGGTTGCTCGGCCCCCGCCTGGAAGATGTCTTGAGCACCATCTTTGAAACCCCATTTGTCGTTATACGCAGGCTTCCTTTCATATTCGCCCGAAAATTTAACATTTTGGTGCCCTCTATTGGCCCAGTAGAAGGGTAGTTTCCCACCCAAGATACAGTCGCCCCCATTGCATTCTACTGGGACTTGCGGTTGAGCAAGAACTTTGTTACCAGGGTTGGTAATCTTGCAGTCAAAGCCGTTCATATACTAGATGCCATGAGTCAGCGCTTGAACTTAAAGTGCTTCGTACGGCACAAGACTAGCTTCGTACTCACCATCTCGTTTGCACTTTCTTGCCCTTGCCAGAACCAAGCGCAAATACACTTATCTCCTGGGCAAGCTGGCATCCCTGCTGGAACCTGGAAAACTGTGTTTTTGTCCTTGACACATTTCTGGTTCACACTAAACACAGTGAACTCCTCGGGCTGAGCTTCATTGATATCGCTCTTATACGCAATTGCCAAACCGCACCCACGGAGCTGGGAATCCTTGAGAGGGTTTCCGGCATGCATAGAGGGCGTATCTGGCGGGCAAGGGTTGTTTCCACCTCCATCTCCACCAAAGGAAGAATATTGCTTGTTGCAGGCAAGCTCGACAGTGACCTCTCCTCCTGCTGGAAGTTCAAAGATGGCCCCGTCTTTTGGGCCATTGTTTTTCTGGCCGTGCATCCACCATTGGTCGAAATCTTTGTTGGAGAGTGGCTCGACAATGCTGTAACCATCACCATTGAAACCATAGACAGCAGGATGCCACATGCCGACTGAAGTGAAACGTTAGCAAATCAACTTTCCATTTCAGAATCCATAGCTTGGCACATGGAGGAAGCTGCCTATTGGGTTTATAACTTACTGTGAGCCAAGGCTGAGGGGAGGAAGGATCCCACAATTACAACTGTGGTTATCTTATGCATTTTGTAGATATTCACTTGGTCAATTGCTCGTGTGGCAGATTATCACGTGTTTGTTTAAGTGTCAAAGAATGTAAGCGAGAGTAGTATCTCAACGATTTCAGTAGAGAGAAAAAGAGTGCGAACAGTAGCCCAGCTAGCTGTAGTGATAACCAATGAGTGAAGAATATTCTGTACCAAAGAGCGGAAATAGGGCCATTTAATACGTGAGGAACAAGGCAGATGTGCACAATATAGTAGTCGTTCGTGAGCTACCCTATCCAGTAAGTAGACGCTCTGTGCAACCCAGACTAAACCTATGTAACGAACATGCAAAACAAATATGATCGCCGTAATTGTTTCATGTCTTCGTAGTTAATCCAAATTTTCATTTAAAAACGATTATCCACTCTACTGTCAACATAACGCCTTAGAAGGGGTCTTCACCGCCCGTAAACGCTCCTTCTCGGTCTGACGTGATCAACGACCAAATAGGTATCACATGTCTCTTGCCCAGGTAATTGACCTAACTGTAATTGTAGAACCTAGGGTTGTGTTCCGTATGTTAGATGTGCATGCGCATGCCCGAATTACTATAGAAAAAAAAGCTGAAATTTACCATGCTTTTTGTTAAGTTGGATATCGATATTATAGGAACCACCTCTAGTGAGGTTCCGCTCAATTCCGGGGCAGGTGTGACGTTCTAGACGATAGGCGCCAGTGTTGAGTAAGTTAGTATGCAACTATAATGATATATCCTGGATATACTTAGACTTTGTATATAGTGACCCATATACCGGTAGTCTCCGAAATCAGATCCCAGCCGACTTACATTCTGAGGCCATGTAGGATGTTATGCTATACGGTCTTTGATTAGTCCGCGAGAAAACCTTCTTTGGACATCCTCTCTTCGACAATACATTAATGGGCTCTTGGTTGCCCCTTCTGATATGGGCTGAGGCCTAAGTCTTTTATTATTGTGTTAAAAATATAGAAATCATACTATTGCATTAGTAAATCCACGAGCTGAGCTGATGGAAGCTTAAACCTTCTCATCCTTGCGCAAACCCAGGGGCGGGACTCATAGCCTAAGGCTCCCTTCGGGGGAAAGACGTACAGGCTTCAAAAAAAAAAAAATACTGGCATACTCATAGAAAAAGAATGCTGGGCGAGCAATTCCTGCATTCAAATATCGTTTAACTGGTCAAATTCTTTGCACAGCTAGGTATTTGCGTTTCAAAATCCCCCATCATTTCAATGGCTTCTGGTTTCCCGATAACCCTGCTACTGCCCACAGAGCTGATAATTGACTAAACATCCCCAGTAGGTCGACAGGGACTGTGCTACCTATACCAGTGGGGTTGAATATCAATCGAAGGATCAGAGTTCCTCAACATGATCCAGTGTCACAGGGTTGTTGAGGCTATGTCTTGCGGCCATGTTATGTTTTGAGATAGGGATATTCAATCTTCAAAATACTGAGCCAGGTAAAGTGGATACCCTAGTTTTGCTGTCCCATGATCAGTTTATCTGTCCCCAGGTATAACAGTCATATCAGGTAAAACCATGGAGGTATTCAAGCTTAGGTCATATCTCGAAGTTAGATAAAACAGACATGGCAAATTGACTGTACCTATCTCAAGCTTGAATACCCTAGGGATATGTACAGTACATTCCGACTACGAGAAGGAAATGGAAGACGCAGTCTCATTGGGTCCCCAGTTGCCAAAACACAGACTCCGAATCAACTAAAGTGTCACAGGGTGAAATTGGCAGTAAACACGGATCAGGATTACAGGTAGGCTTTCGGTGAGAGGACGGACCTCGGACATTGTGAGAAATGGTGCCTCCCGCCACCGACACTTGGATCGGGGTAGGAAAAATCCACCAGCTTGCTGGTTCTATGAGTTTCAAGTTCTGGCTCTCAGCAAAAGCATACGATTTTGATAGAGGATAGCAGTGGGATCAACCGAAAAAAAGAAAAAAAAATGCTACTGTAGAATAGATACTGTATGTACAGTACATCTTGCCCTACAGATTGTAATCCATCGCTATTATGACATCATCCGAAACGCGACACGACCACAACAAAACACCTTCACAAGTCCTCGCAATGGCGCCTTACCCCACATCAAATCAGAATACGCTACCAGTTATCGCAAAGGTAATCCTTTCGGTGTTAGGAGTATTTGTAATATTCATCACGATCCTTCCAACCGAGTATCTCACCGCGCCATGCACGTGGCTACATCGTTCACCCCCAGCAACCTCGCTAGAGGATTTGCGACCCACACCGTGGATGCTCCGTGGGGTCGGGAGTGCGAAGGAAGGGGGTGTTGGGGTGCAGGATAAGGATGGTCCTGGAAAGCGACAGAAGGTCCAACTAGAAATTCACATCATGTCAAAGTGTCCTGATGCGAGGGACTGTATGGAGGATCTTGTTTTCCCAGCACTAAGGGAGCTAGGACCGGAGATTGTTGATTTCAGAATGTCGTTTATTGGGAAGTATGTTAATCCCCCCCATCCTTCCACTAGCTTGTAAGGTGTAGAGGAGCTAATGCTATGGCACAATAGGACGGCGCCTGAAAATGGTGGTATCGCCTGCATGCACGGCCCAGGGGAATGTTTAGGGAATATGGTTCACTTGTGCGGAGCGAAACTATACCCATACAGTCATGCTGCCGAAAAGCAAAACACGACTTTTATCTCATTCTCTGAATGCCTCATACACGATTATCAGAAACTTCCAAGTCAATCTTTTATTGAAGGTTGTGCAAAGAAGGGGAAAGTCGATTTCCAGCAAATTAACGAGTGCGTTTCTGACCAGGGATTTGAGGGAGGGGTCGAGCTGCTCAGGAGCAGTGTGGAGCGGAGTGAATACTTGGGGATACGGACGAGCTGTACGGTCAGGTTAGCTGGTCAGAGGAGATGCGTTCGAGATGGGGGGAGATGGAAGGATTGCGAGGGAGGAAGTAGGGTTGAGGATCTAGTGAGGGATGTTAAAGCAGAGTACTTTGGGGGCGAGAGGGAGATTGACGAGGATGAAGACCTCGAGCCCTACGACCAAAGATATGAGCAGTACTGGCGTGCCTGGTTGGACGCTCGGAATTAAGGAGTACTACTGCAGGATGGGTATTGTGGAGCGATATCAACATGTTTCATTAGCAAGATCTCTACGTAAGTAGCTCTCATGACCTTTTAGCTTCACATACAGTACGTATGACACGGTTTTCGCATATCTCGACTGGGGCGCCCAACTATGCAAATTTACACACCCAAAAATAAGTCGGTCTGGGCCCAAGAACAATGCACACTTGAGCTTGAGAGGCAACAATCTTTGATATTGAGCTTTATAATACCACAGAAGATTATTTCCCTAAACGATAAAAAATGAGCACGTGCCCTCATGCAAGCAGATCTTAGTGACAGCTGGGATAAATTACCCAGCTTCCCCACTCTCACCCCTCCCGCTTCTCTGTCCTGTTACCTACCTTATCTTGTCTACCGTTACTGTTACACAGGCCATGCGACCAATAGAGAAGCAGGATCCCCTAAAGGAACTGACAGCTCCGCTGGATAATTTGTTGCAGATTGCAAAGGACTTTTGTAAAACATATCACCATCTAGCACTGAACTCTTCTGCACAATTCTTGCCTACACCGATTACAGGTCTGCCAGATGGGAGGGAGAAGGGCAAGTTTTTGGCGTTGGATTTGGGTGGGTCGAATTTGAGAGTGGGGATTGTGGAGCTTTTTGGGGAGGTAACTGTTAGGGGATCAATTCCTGGAACTGAGGAGTCGAGATCAGATGTGTCGGGACCAGTTTCGCCTTCACCGTCTACCCAGTCTCTACCGTTGGTTACGGGGCCAGGTCTTGGGCTCTCGGAGAGTGATGCGCCAAGATTTAGGATTGCACCCAGTTCGACATGGGCGATTCCTGATTATCTCAAGTCGATGCATGCAGAGGCTCTATTCGACTGGGTTGGAGAGTGTGTAGCTTCAGTCATCAGGGCGTACTTGTCACAATGCTCCGAGGACGTCGCAGAGAAGACCATTCACGAAGGGCTCTCTCTCGGAGTTACATTCTCGTTTCCTATGATCCAGTCGAGTCATACCTCCGCCCTCCTTATGCCAATGGGTAAAGGCTTTACTTTCTCAACTACCAACGACCTGGCAACACTACTCACCAACGCTTACACTAAACAACGTACCATGTCTGGAGAAGGAGTTAAGTTACCGAAAGTTGAGGTTGTTGCGATAACGAATGATAGCATTAGCACATTACTTGCCGGAGGGTATGTACACAGAGGAAACGCAACTGTGGGGGTTATATTAGGAACAGGGACGAACGCAACATGTTTGTGTCCTGTGGGGAAACTTGCAGATTTTAAAAAACCAACGCAGAGTGCAGATGCTACACATGTGTTATTGAATACAGAGTGGAGTATCAATGGTACTTTACCCCCTATGGAAAGGTACGTGACAAAGTGGGATAAGATTTTAGATACGGGGAATGAGAAGCCGGGGTTTCAGCCGCTGGAGGAGATGGTAGCAGGACGGTATCTGGGGGAAATTGTGAGATTGGTTTCCTTAGATATATTGGGCAGGGAAAGGGCAGAACTACCGCCCCAGTTTAACAAGCCGTATGCAGTGGAAACAAAATTATGTGCGGAGGTGGAAGGTGAAAGCCGACCGGAGAAGGTGGTTGAGATACTCAAGTCTTACTTCCGTGACACGGGGGCGAGCTGGGATTGGGATACTACGTCCGCTACAACGTTCAAGAAGATATGCAAAACTGTTTCAAACCGCGCCGCGGCTCTGGTCGCGGCTGCGACCGTGGGCATCCTCGGCGTCAACGATGACCTTGGACTATCCATCCCCAGAACCACACCTTCGGGAGAGGAGGTCGACGATGTCATTATCTGCTTCACGGGAACAGTCCTGGAGAGATATCCGTACTTCCAGGAGAGATGCCAGCAGTACATGGAGCAAGTTACAGAGCAACTGTATGAGGAGCAGGCCGTGTCAGGAGTGAAATCTGCTCACCAAAGGAAGGTGAGGCTGGTAGAAGCGAAGGATGGTGGGATCATTGGGGCTGCGGTATTGGCTGCGATGGTAAAGGCAGGGAGAATTTGATTTCTGGCATGAATTTCCGGGATGGGAGAGGTGAGGAGGAGCCAATGTGAGTGGCGTTAGGGAGTTTTGATACCTATCATGATGTATTGAAATATCTTTCCGTTCAAATAGATGAGTCGGGTGGGCTGTGTGTAGCGTAATAAAAGTATCCACAGCATTGCGGCATGATGTGAGCTATATGTGCAGATTATTAACTCTGAAAAAAAAGATACAGATACAGATACAGAAACTAGAGGACGCTCCCACTCGTAGCACCGACGATATCAGGTTGAAGATACTGACCAATTTGCTGGAACCTTCTCAGAGTGGTGTTTGCAGGTTGCGTGCTTTGGGAGTGCGACATGCCGAATGTACTGTACATATATATCCCACAGTCTAGTTCATATCCCGCGAATATTCTACAACTAATTCTAGTCTCGCGACCAAACGTGGTTTGCAAATATCCCGCTCCCCCCCAGTAAAGCCATACGTCTGATTCCCTTCCTCGCAAGGAGGTTCAATTATTTGTTACTTAATATCTGCTACCGAACTCCGAGGGTTACTCTGAAGGCCTACAAGGATCCAATCCGGTCGACACGCCTACATTTGCTAGTGGAAACCTGTCTTAGGTACTCGGGATTTCCTGACCATAGGCATGTATCTCCTGTCAACCAACAAAACAACCAATCGTATGAGCAAAGTCCCCTAAGATTGGCCCCCGCATTGCATATACATGTATTGGTGCTATTTCGGGCCTGCATTGCATCCGGAAATCTAAACCTAGTATAATTATATTTGCAAAGTTAACAAGTTGAGGGTAATACTAACAACTATTGGCATACATACTGCGTTGACTAAATTGTCCTGGGATTCAGGTAAGTTAGCAGTGTTTTTATGTCAAAGAAATTATACATAATCCAATCATGCTGGGAGTTGACCTAGAGTTTTTTGCACGACAGATGTGGAGCAGCTGCCTCGGCAATGTCAGTGTTATCAACAGGCTGGTGATGGTGGGCTCACAGATCACTGGCAGAGGGCCACACTACTGAAACTGCCTGGGCTATGTAGCAAGCTCGATCGCAAATCGGCAACACAGGAGGAGGTTAAGGGAGCAGAAGATCCGGAAGGGGTGGGTCCAAGTCTAGCTATCGCAGACACCTCCCATCCCGCTATACTGGACATTCGGAAGCCTGGGTGAAATGACAGCGCCCCTTCCTTGCAGCTTAATTACATTCCCTCGTGGTTCCAAACTTGAAGCTCCCTTGCTGCACAGACTGGGAAATAAATGGTGATGTATGTAGAGACCCTTTCTCGACTGTGGATCAGTTCTGGGTTGACAGCTTGCAGTCGAGGTGGCATATGGGGGGGGGGGCAATAAGTCCTGGGATTTCTGCAAAATCCGAGGTTATTTCGATATAGGTAGGATATTACTTCGTGTGCAATTACCAAGCTTAGGAACCAATCCTTGATTGATGCCATATACATTGCTCTGAGAGGTCAATTCCAAGCATTCCCAATGATCTCGTATCCCCCAGACTCGCGCTGGCTCAATCAAGGAGAAAAAAAACAAAAAAACACAACAGTAAGAAGCAATTTATCTCTTGTCTGCAGACCCTCGCTGCCCAAGAAAAACATATGCATTTGTGAGTAATGAATTATGAAGAAAAAAGAAAAACAAGAAAACGGCTCAAGCGGTGGTATCACCATTTATCACCCGAACAACATTCACTTCCTCTTCCCTCCAATGAACATCAAATTCATCCATACCCTCATTGTAACGGATATTGACCACCTCCACTCCATCTCTCCTCAATGAGGGAGGGAGCAATGCTGTTTTCGAAATAAACTTTACAAGATAAATTGTGGTGGTATATTGCTGAGAATACCCAGCAGCTTGTCTCAACGGTTCCCGGAATTCAGCTTCACTGATTAAATTGACCTTTAATTCAAACCCTGCCCAAGGGTTACCATCATCTTGAACCAACAGGTCCAATCTCCTTTGTTGCCCATGAATACGAGCTTCAGAGGTGCACAGCCAGTGCTTTGGTAGGATACTCCTAAGGATGGCGTATAGCTCGAATTGCAATGCACTTTCGCTTGGTCCATGCCTATTATGTGTCAGGAGATTTTTAAGCCGCCTCGGATGGGTATGCTGAAGGGCCACCATTAAAAGATTTATTGGGTGATCAATATAGTCGTTGGGAAGTGAATCCATCCCCAGCTTAGGAAATGCTATGTCAATGCAAACTCGCAAGATGAGAATGCTTGTAAATCTCACTTGCGTAGAAGAAGCCAACAGCAAGATTCCCTCGGGAGTTAGGGAGTCGGGATCAACGTCCCAGAAGCCACCAGCATGCAATGTTAGACTGCGTACAGTATCTCGAAGCAGGAAAGATCTCTTTTAATCTTCCGGCTGACACCATTCATTTGTACAACTGCACGCCAATTCCCTGCAGTGGGCCTCGCTACAGAACTCATCTTCAGGAGGGCCATGAATGAGGCCGCGTGGCCGCTTGACTCTTTCATGATTGCCAGTTGCACGTCTAGATCCATCTCAAACCACATTTGGTGAATATGTTTCACTTCCCCTTAATTAACATGAAATCTCATGCCTTCATGATCACACAGTGATCTCGTGCTCCCATACAGTGATCATACCAAGCTGCTTCCATATTGCTTTACCTCAATGATGAGATACATAAGCACAACGCTTAGATTACCTCCTTCCCACTTAGGGAAAGAAAAGCACACAATAATCAACCACAAAACTGCAACAAAACTACAATCTTCCCTATCCCATCGCCCGAAATAGATAGCATTGTGACATCCCGCCCCATTATATTGTTGAGACTCTGTATAAAGCTAGTCTGGAGCTCCATTCCCTTAATTTCCTATATCTCAGTCTGACACTTTCACCCGTTTGTGCTCTCTTTCTGGATCCAAAGGAGCCTTCGGTACTTCCGCTAACAACCACAGAATATGCTCGACAATCTTTTTGACCCTATCCTGTCAATTGTCTTGACTGTAATTAATGACAACAGGTTCTGATAGTTCGAAACTTGACCTACCCTCACCATTCGTTACACACTTTATAAAAAGGAATCTTTCCGCATCAGTAACTATCCCGAAAGCCCTTCCGAGGATATGTCCCTCTACATCAGCAAAAAAAATTGGTGCGTCCATCGTGTGTCATCGTGTGTCATCGTGGCATCGGTGCCTCCTGGTGTCTCCCAAGTGTCTCCCTGGTGTCTCCCTGGTGTCTCCCTGGTGTCTCCTGGTGTCTCCTGGTGTCATCGGAGCTAGCAGTTTTCCTCCTGGAGGCCAATTTTCAAAATACGCGGACGCCGCGAGATACGCTCCGGATTTGCCCGGATTATATAGGATTAACCCGATTCCCAATGTTCACTTTTTGACTTTTTTTCGAGATGTAGTTCATTCTCTAGTTCATCGGCCTTGCGCTTGCGGCTAAATACAACTGACTCGAGTTGGACCGCACATTGAGCAATTCCTTGCAAAATATCCTCCTTTTTTACCTCCGTTACCCCAATGATTTCTCCTGTTTTGATGAACGTAATCGCATAATCGATAGGTCCAGTTCCATGTGGTCCATTAAGCTTTTCTTCCGGAGTAACTGTAAACTCTTTCTTGAAATTATCCACTGCAGCAAGCAGGTAGGAATAGGTGAATAACGATCTTGTGGCTTCGAGTGAGGTAAAAATGGGGGTATTCTCGAGACGGAGCTTTAATTCGCTGAGGAGTTGGTTCACCGAGTCTAAGGTTGCCGTAGTGCTACCACACGAAAACCGTGGGAAATCGTCCAGTTTGGATTATCTCCACCATGCCGAAAAGCCTACACACTTCCGGAAACGTCCACTCTGAGTACGGTCTCGCAGGAGTTGTCACCACAACTGTGACTTTCATCTCATCATCCACGACAAGTTGGCGGAGCAATCTTCGTAGATCCTCATCAGTTCGTGGGTATTGAGTTGTGCCATTACTCATTCTAAATTCGAAGGCCAGGGTCGTATTCGCATATTTGGAATATTCGGCAGAAACCAGGTTACCCAGGTCAGCCAGCACCACCGAATGCAAAGTCACAGTCCAGGGCACTGATTGCGTTGTTCTTGGTTTAATACTTATCTGGAACGTGTGCCGTGAACGTCCTCCCAAGATTTTCTGTAGCCTGATCAATTCCTTGTGAAGTCCTGCGGCTTCTAAGGTTTGAGCTCCAGCTACTCCAGTAATTAGTCAACGACCACAAAACCAGGATATGGAATTAACAGGAACTTACCAGGCTCAGGAGTCTTAATGATGATATGGGACTCTTTTGTTCTGGGCCAATCCGACCAATCCATTCAATAACACCCCCTCTCACTCCTCCCATTAATCCATCCATCTCAAACCACCAAAATCCTGTCGATAGGAAGGGTTCCTCGGATGTGAGATTCTGGCAGTGTTTTGAACGAGGTTAAACACATTATTCCAGAGACGGGCTTCAAGGTGAACTTCCAGTTTTGGGAGGCCGAAGTACGGCCCATCGCCGTGGGTAATGAGCTGTTGCTCAACCAAAACGTGGCGCCCTTCAATTCGAGAATGTTGATGTAAGGCCACCCCACTTCCCCTAACCGATGTTGACATACTAACTCCGCTCCTACCACTAGGAGCACATCACCAACGACCCCGCACCACCAATCTCATATAAAAGATTGGTGCCCTGGAAGCCACCCCTGCCGCCAAATTCACTCTGTCTGGGAACGGCGGAAATAGGGATCGGAAATTGACTCGAGAGCATAATGTTACCTTCAAAGCTGGAGTTAGGACGGCCGAGTTGCCTGAGGGAGAATAGGGTGATTACGATACCGCCGCTATATCATGACCTCCTTAGCATTGTTGAAAAAGTAGAGACCAAGTGAGCTGGCGGAGAATAGAGTGGAGTTGTGCCAGTGTTGGATGGGTGCGTGGGTGGTTCATAGAATTAAATAGAACCTCGTCGGTTGGATACATTTGGTTTTTGCTGACATCTACCGTGGTTTGTTGGGTGGCATGTCGTCTTGTGAAAGTGTTTAGGGCCAGGCTAGTTAGGCGGGGAGGGATGTGTACTAGTAGGTACATACAGTCGGGAAGCTTGGCAAAACGCAGTGACAATAACTTTGGCTTGGTCGCCCACAACCAAGCCACCTCGCCACCCTCAACAAGAATATCTCTTCAAAGCTCGCAGGAACAAACCGAACACCCGTTCTCAGCAGCTGCAATATCAGCCTCAACCGTGACCTCCACATACCCACTGCGGCCACCACGCCCACAACCACTTTCCGCAGCGGTCGAATTCCACGGACCCCACTCACAAGCCGAGCCATCAACGGACAAAAGGAAGAGTATTAAATGGTTACTTACAATGATCCCATGATGCTGCTGAGGCAAATGCCCAAATGTATTCTTTTTTGTTAGATTGTGGGGCGACGCTTCCATTAGGCCGCTCGTCCGACGTGACGGCGATTGACCCAGCGGGCCTGCTACAGCAAAATGGCGTAGTCACATCGTACACAGCCAATGGCGTTGTTCGGAGAAATTTTTATGATGTGGATATGCGTATCACCACGCTTGCTCGAAGAGTTGTGTTGGTGCTTCCGGGGGAGACAAACCTGGCTGCCAGAAACAGAGTCCAAAGGGCCCTGACAGAGGCACCCCCACTACTACCCCTCCGTCAGAGCAATAGATTAAGAGGACTAGAACCTCCTAACCTCATCCTACCCCAGCAGAGAAGATCAAGATCCGCAGGTCCTCATCGACCAAGACATAATCAAATGGAGGCTGTAGCCGAATACATGGAGAGAATGGAGAGGATGCAGTTTGCTATGTCGAACAAGATTACCAAGCTCAATGGAAAAAACTGGGCCAAGTGGCGTAAAGACATGGAGTTGAGATTCAAAGCTGCCGGATACTGGGACACAGTCTCAAACGCAAGGCCTGCAGTACCAGATGCAACCTTCCTCAAAAAAGAAGCTATTGTTCTCGAAGACATCTTTACCAGTTGTGAACAACAACAATGTGACCTTATCATGGACGCTGCCAACCCAAAGCACGCATAGGACACTCTCAAAAAGAAGTATGAGCAACGTAACCCTGCAAATACCAATAGACTGTGGAACGAATTCAACATAGAGATGAAACCTGATGAAGAAATGCAAGTTTATATCACAAGGTTACAAGGCATCGTAAGAAAGTTGAGATCTGTGGGCGAAACCGTCAACGATAGCTTTGACGAAACACATCGCAGAAAAGCATGGAAAAAACGCTGAGTAGATAACATTCCATTCATTTTCTTCTCTCCTGTC
>Ga0307514_10003715_pt1 | contig 14408 bp, 12 predicted proteins | sample 16_EM_MG_FD_203088 | JGI IMG/M metagenome (GOLD analysis project Ga0307514, IMG submission 203088) | Populus trichocarpa ectomycorrhiza microbial communities from riparian zone in the Pacific Northwest, United States - 16_EM | ecosystem: Host-associated > Plants > Roots > Unclassified | place... | reverse complement strand
TCATATCTTAAGATCTCACCTAAATATTATCAGATAATCAAAACATACATCAATAAAAAGAGTGAAATGAGAGATCAAGGAGGAGATTTAATGATCCAGGACTAAAATCTTTGTTTTTTTTTTTTTTATCAATTTAGAATGTATGTTCTCTATCTTTACTTTTTTTTTTTATTTACGTGGGTGTCCGGGTTAGCTTGCGCGCACCACGACTAATTCCACAGCCCACTGAACATCCTGCAAACCCAGTGAGCATGTAAGGCACCGCGGAGGTGACAGGCGTGTACAGGGAGGCTCGAATTACCTGGGTGCAGAGGAAGGGAACAAGTCCCTTCCACCGCTAGTCCAATACCTCAAGTGCCTCTATCTTTACCTTTTAATTGAGAATATTAAAGTTATTAAGAAATGTTTAAGAAATATGATTTTTTGATATTTGATTTTTTTAATTACTTTTAAAGAGTGGGTGTTATATTAATGGAGTCTTAGATTGATAGGAAGTCATTAGAAGTGATTTTATATATTTTTAGTAGATTAATTTGGAGTAATAGTGAAATTAAAAAAAAATGATAAATTTGTAACTTTATACCACCAAAAATTGACATTCTGATCAATATTACGGTTGGAATTTAGTATTTAGTTATAATATATCATGAATTTTTTGATTTGACATTTCATCCTAAATTGGAGTTTTGGATTAAGATTTATGATCATCGAAAATAGGCCACTTAAATCTATAATTTTTATATTTATAAGAACAAAAATTTTCTTGATCATTGCAAGGAGAATGAAATTTATAGGCAGCTTACAATTAGACACACTCCTTAGAAAATCACACCATAGAGGAGATGACATGGAGTATACTTAAAGGTAAAGGCCTTCCTAATAAATTCTGGGCTGAAATTATCAATACGGAAGCCTATTTCTTCAATAGTTTTCCAATAAAAGCAGGTCAAAATCGAACTCCATTTGAAGCTTGTCATAACCATAAACCAGAAGTCAGCTAGCTAAAAGTATTTAACTACATTGCCTATAATCTGGAGTAGACTTCACATAAATGTTTGCACATGTTGCTCGAATGGAAGCTATCAAAATTGTTTCTGCTTCGGCTGCTCAATTACAATTACAAGGTTTTCAACTTGATGCCAAATTAGTTTTCCTCAATGAAGAACTGGAGGAGGAGGTTTCTGTAGAGTAACCTCCAGGTTATGTAATGAAAGAATAAGACTTTTTACATGTTAAAACAAGCACCAAAAGTATAGAGTAATAATATTAAATTATATTTTCATCAAAATGATTTTGAAAAATGTCAATCTGAGCCAACATTTTATGTGAACAAAGATTAGGAGCATATTTTTCTTTTTATGGTTTATCCTTGTAAGTATAACTTGATATTAAAAATACAAAGAAGACTCTATGTTCGGTTCAATATAAATATAAAAAAAATCACCATTAATATTGATATGTATAAAGTTCAAACAGTTCTTAAAATTTACAAATTAAAGGGAGTATTAAATAGCAATTTGTATTTTTTTACAATAATTATTGTCATCAAAAGAGTTCGTCTTTTGTTTTTCCTGGACTTTGAAACTACTGTGTCTCTAGGTTTCTTCTCCGCCATTTTTCCAACATTGAAATGGAAACTACTGTGTCTCTAGGTTTCTTCTCCGCCATTTTTCCAACATTGAAATGGATTGACAGCAACAAGAATGTTTCCACCGCAAGCCTGCGGCTAGATTGTGAAGGACAGCAGGCTCATGTAAATGTTGCCTGGGCATGTCATCAGCTCCACCCAAAAAACATCAAATAAGATTAACTCTCTCTTTTATTTATGGTAAGGCTTGGACTAGGCCGGGGCATGGGCTAATATCCAGAGTTGAGCAGCTTAGATTGTCATGTCAATGGCCCACGTGGAAACTTTGCTGACAAACCCACTAACATAAGCAATCCAGACTTCACTCCTTGTATGAAATTTGGATCTCTATTTTTAGTTCTGCTGATAGGAATATTAAGCAATCCTGGCTGGGTGCTAAGATTCAAATCTTTCTTTTTTATCATGAAAATCTTATAAAATGTTAGGGTAAATGACTAGATAAACAAAATACATATGGATCAATTCATTAATTATATAATTTATGTTTAAATTAAAAATATATTAAGATAATTTTTTTATATTTTTTATTTTCAATATCAATATATTAAAAGTAATAAAAAATACATAAAAATATTAATTTAATATTTTTTCAAATAAAAAACAGCTAGAATGATAGAAGATATTTAATGTTTGTTTATTTGGTATGTGGTGAATAATATTTTTATTTTAAAATATATTAAAGTATTATTATTATTATTATTTTAATATAAGAAGTTTAAAATCACAAAAAAAATATAATATTAAAAATAATTTAATATTTTATTCAAATAAAACAAATCCAGATCAAGGAAAAAACAGAAACCAAATCCAAACACATCATCATATCTCCTCTCCACAGCAAGCACCAAAAACCAACCCGCATTCCACGTGTCAAGAAACAAGAAGGGTCAAATCCAGAAAAGGCAATCACCGCTGCACTTTCCTACAAAGGTTTTCATTGCCATAAAGTGAAGCTCCTTGATCAACAACAACATGCTTATAAGCTGCTGCTACTCGTGCTAGCAGGCAGCAGCCATAACCACTACACCCCCCCCCTTCCTCCTCCATGCGGATTTCCAAACCACTCCTCAGCTTTATCATCTCCAGATCCTGAAAATAGAGCTTTCTTTATTTTTTTTATTTTTTATAATATTTGAAAAAAAAAAGAACAAAAAATGGCTCCATCTGCTTCATCGTCATCACAGCTTCAAATTAATGAAACCCAAACCCTAATCCCAGGTATTCCAAACGACATCGCTTCACAAATCCTGTCAATGATCCCGTACTCGCACCATTCACGCATCAAACCCACTTGCAAATCATGGCACATCTTTCTCTCCTCAACCAAAACCCTATTTTTACTCCGCCACAATCTCCGCCACTCCAACCACCTCTTAATCATCTTCCCGCAGGATCCATTCATCTCTTTGCCTTACCTATTCGATCCGCAAAACCTCGCTTGGCGTCCACTCCCACCCATGCCGTGTAACCCTCACGTTTACGGACTCTGTAATTTCACTTCGGTTTCGATGGGCCCTAATCTCTATGTCCTCGGTGGGTCCCTCTTCGACACCCGGTCTTACCCCATCGACCGTCCTTCGCCAACATCGTCTGTTTTTCGGTTTAATTTTGTTGATTTCCTGTGGGAGAAACTGTGTCCGATGATTTCCCCGCGTGGTTCTTTTGCTTGTGTGGCGGTTCCTGATTGGGACCAAATAATTGTGGCTGGAGGAGGGTCGAGGCATACATGGTTTGGTGCGGCGGGGAGTAGGATAAGTTCGGTGGAGAGGTATGATGTTGGGAAAGATGAGTGGGTGGCAATAGACGGGTTGCCGAGATACAGGGCAGGGTGTGCGGGGTTTTTGAGTGGGAATGGGGAGGAAAAGGAGTTTTGGGTAGTGGGAGGGTATGGAGAGTCGAGGACGATTTCGGGGATTTTTCCGGTAGATGAGTATTACAAGGATGCTGTTGTGATGGATCTGGAGAAGAATGGATGTGGGAAATGGAGGGAAGTTGGGGATATGTGGGGTGTTGCGTGGAGAGGGAGGCTCGGGAAGATTGTTGTTGTTGAGGAGGAGGCTGAAGCTGAGGGCTTGGGAGTGAATCAGGGTCGCCCTGTTGTCTTCATGCTTGATGGGGATGAGATTTTCAGGTGAGTCATTATAATGTTTTTCCTGTCATTGTGGTGAAGTTATTTGTATTGTTAGTGTTTATTCTGTCTTTGAAGTGAGAGTTGCTAACTATTGAATTAAGTAATTAGCTAAGTCACTTGCATTTCTAGTTAGGGTTTATGCTATACTTGACGTTGCTGTTAGATGCTATTTGATTTGTCTGTTTTAGATGCTGTTGTGCTATACAGAAGTAGCAACAATTCACTTCCATTTAATGAACTAAAGAAGCATGTGTAAACAAGTAGATTGTTTAAGTAAGTAGATTGTTTAAGTAGACATGTAAACTATTGCGGCAACATAGGATCCATTGGACCCCTTATTAGTAAAGGGAAAACGGTTTTCCAAACTTGTGAACCAGCTGGAAAAGCCCTTTCATTGATTGTACGTAGAATTTGACTCATGTCGTTGCAGCATGTGCATGGGATACTTCTAGATTTCCATGTATCATGTCTCTGAGGCCAGCTGGCCACAGGGTTCTGGTGGACTAAACCGCATAAATTTTGCATGTGGTTATTAGATTGCCAAATACGCCAGCATAATCAATAACATACTATAGACGCGTTATGTCGTTTTTCTAGTGTTTGTATCCTCCAATGTCATTGTATTCTATCTTGTGCATTTCAGTTACTTTAATTGTCAAGAGATCTTTTAAAAAATGCTACAAACTCAATAACCCTCGTATTCCATTACAGATTGCACAAAACAAGAATGAATACTAATTAGGATCAATCAAGAATCTTAATGAATTATTGACACATTGCATGCTAACAAGAGTAGGTTATATATATATATATATTGGAGTGCGTTATTAGCAATCGCAGTTGGGATTAATATTATCAGATTATAATGCAGAGACTAATACATATGGTTCTGTAAATGGCAGTCTATCACGGGTATTCTAGTCTTTTTAGGTTCTTTTATTGTGTGTTTTTTAAGTAGCTAGCATTAGTGTTTGGTAGAATTTTCTTAAAAATTTAAAACTGCCGTTAAGACCTTTACCCGTGCTAAAATATGGTCCTGCTGAAGCAGCCTTGCAATTCAAAGTAGTCTCGCAAAAATTTTTTTGAAACCATTGCTTCCAATTTCCAAGTACCCTTAGATATATCAGAGTGTCCCTCCACTTTCTGCTAATGAGACAGCCTTATGCATTATTCAAATGAAACATGTGATGGCATATTCCTTCTTTTCTTTCCCTAGAAAAACAATAAACTTGCCATGTCCCTTTGGCAATGTGAGAGAAATGTATGTTCTGGTGTCAGAATTTTATTTGAAATTCATTTGCATTGAATTATTTGAAATGTAAAATATTATGTGTAGGATGTTAGTTGAAGTGTTTATTAGCATCTTCCTTTTAAGGTAGTTCTATCTTTCATATAGGAAATGATTCAGGTTGATATGTGTTGCATTAGGCTATAAATGTTGATCCGTGCTCGCTCCACTCACCATTTAATGATCCAGCTAGTGTTTCCACTGTACCTTCGCCCTCTCTTAAGTTACAAAATGTGGTTAAGCTTAGAAGCTATTTCTCTCTTTTTCTCAGCATGGGGGATGGTTGCTTTTGCACATGTACATGGACTATTGTGTACACACACATCTATATATTTGTTTTTCTTAGACATATTTGTGTATGTCTTATTGATCGAATAAATAGTAACTTTCTATCTTGGGAGTTTTGGAATTCACTTGTTTATTCTATACTAATTCATCTTGTCAAGGCTAGTAAGAATGTATAATGGAATGATTAGAACAACTGAAGCATCTATTTTCAGGTGTTTTCAAATGTGATATGACCATGTTTATTGAAAGGTATAGATCCTTCATTCTGATTAACTGTCTTCTATTATTGTGTCATTGAAATTTGGTTTGATTGTTATGTTAATGATAGTGGAATGGTTATTTGAAGTCCTTGATAGGTTGAGATTACCTTGTTTATATGATCGACTTAGTATTAAGGCAGCTTTGTTTTTGATAAAGTACTGGTGAAAACGAAATGCTAATGAATAAATATGGGTTGCTATTTTTATGTGTCTGTAACGGTAGATCATTTGAGGGCTTCTGTCTAATTTTGTAATAAAGTATACAATCTTGTGTTAAACGTGGCCACTAACAAGCGAAAAGACGGGTGGTGCATGCATTTATGGGATGGTAAACTGCATTTGGTTAAGTTCCCCTTAAGTTTTGTCTTAATATGCAATTTTCAATCAGATTTTCTGCCTTTTAACGTATAAAAATAATGCTCTCTTTAGCCTTTTCTCGTATGCTCACATGCTCGTGCCGATCCTCTGAACACACGTGCTAGCGGCGACAAAACTGCCTGATAATTTTGATGTTACTATCGTTGTGTGGGTTTTATTATATGACCACACAGAATGGCACAAAAGGATCAATATAGCCAGCCTGAACTATTTCAGGATTGAGGCTTGGTTATTGTTGTTGTTATCTTTGCATGGGTTACAAAATGATTTATTTATTTATTTTGGATGTTCCCTAGGAGTCGTGATGCTAACTAATTCATGTGTTCTTCATATTGCAGATATGACATGGCTTCAAACTCTTGGCAGAAAGAGTCCAGTGTACCTCGAAAAGCTCCTTACAACTCCTCATTTGGTTTTGTTGTGTTGGACGGTGAGCTACATGTAATGACTCCAGTGCAAGGAGGTGATTTGATGGAAACTCGAAGGTCACGGCAGCAGAAGAGGGGAGGAACACTTTTAGTTCAAATCTATCATCCTAAGATGAAGACATGGAGATCACTTGTTACAAAACCACCATTCTATTACCCATTGGATTTCAAGACTGCAATAATGTGCACCATCCAGCTTTAGACAATTACATCTTGTGATTATCATAGTTACAGCTACCCGATATCTGTAATGGTTGTGTTACCTGAGTTCCTGAACCTTGTGTACTTTACTCATAGCATATGGTGTTTAGCCAATGTACAGATTGATGAAATGCCGCACAGCACCAAATTCTATCCAAGTACAGCGTTTTTTTTACATAAATATGTAGTATGTATAAAAACAACGGTGTTGTTGAGCTTTTGTAAAGGTAAAGATGGCCTCATAATTCATGATCACCGGAAATAAATGCACATTTGAAATACAGCTCGTATAGGTACTTGTTTTGGGGCAGGCTCACTGGCTCTTACATCCTATTCCTAACGAATTTTCTGCTGAAAAAGTCTCGACACTTGAGCGCATTCAATGTTCATTTCGAAAGACCTGTGAACAGATGGTTTTTTTTCTCGTGGCTTGTGTGAATTTCCTAGTGCTGAAGCACAGGTAGATTTGCTTATGCATGTGACGCGTGAACATTAGGATTGCCTCGTACGCAAGCAAACCCAAGCCTTTCCTTTCCTTTTGAACAGTTCGATTCTGTGGTCAAGAGTCAAAAGCCCGCGTAATCTATTACCAACTAGAAACGAAAAATCAAGTCATGCAGTTACATTGGTATTGAGAGTAACCCACCCATAACTCCATACGGATGGAGGGTGCCACCCTACAAAATTTACATAATTAGAATAGTTTATAGGGACGCATTAAAAAAAAAAGTCCAGGTCGTGGTTAATTATTCGGTATAATTATTAAATTTTATCTAATAGATTAACCTGAAAATCTCTCATTTCGATTTCTTTTTAGTTTGAATTTAAAATTAAATCATGTGGGAATTATCATTACATGACCTAGTCGACTTGACATGTCCAAAAACAACCTAGAAGACTAGTAAAAAAATATGATTTGACTTTAAAAAAATATTCAAACCAAATTCTTTGATTTAAGTATGACATATTTAATCGACTCAAGATTCACGATTTAATCTACTAAATTCACAATATGTATGATAAATTCTATTGAGTTTAAGAACATTGTTTTCTTTAAACTATTTTTCACTTAATTATATAATAATAAAAATAAATGCTTGTAAAATCAAGCACAAATCAAATATTGCAATGTTTATTTGAGATTGTGATAGTTTTATAAAAAACAAATCAAAATAATTTATGAAGAATAATTAAAACTAAGCAAATATTAAACCATAAATTTTATAAGTGAAAGATGAAAATGAAAAGAAAAAGGGAGGGAAATGCATGCAAAAAAAAAAAAGAGCCACCTCCTTCAGTGTTCATATAAACAGTGAAGGAGCACCCTAAAACTTTTAGCATCGAGTATACTGTTTTCTCACTGAATATATGACACAGCCCCACGTATACATATCAGACTTGAGATTCCATGTTCATTTGAATCCTGAGAGGGAAGGGGACGGGTGGGATATAAGAATGGGAAAAACTTCCACTGCTTGGACGGAGAAACATGTCTGTTCTTGTCACATTGGATTGTTCGATTTGATGAATTTTTTCTAGCTTGTTTACGGAAGTTCTATTGATTATGGTTTGATATAAGATCATATATTTAATCCACGTTTACTCGTATAGCCAAAAAAGAATAGTGTCAGGAAGCACGTAATAATGGAATGATCGATCCAAAAATAAAATATAATTAGAGAAAGCCTCATAATTAAAGAAAATTGATATTTATTCAAGTTTTTTAAAAAATAGTCAAATTAATTCCTTTGTTTTCTTGTGTAACATCATCAGTTATACATTATTTTTACATCACAACCGAACTTAACTTGAAATGGTTGCTCCAAACAAATTAAAAAAAAAAAAACATATAATCAAGGTATAAGGAGGTATAAGGATTGATCATTAAGCCTCATCATCTCCATTTCTGGCGATTAAAAGAAAGAAAACGTTAAGAAACTTGATCTTGTTCACGGATGTTCTTAGAAATGGAAGAAGCCACGGCATGTTTGGAAAATGCAGGAGGTGAACGTGCAACATTCCCAGCTATATTCATCCCTTTCAATTTGCAAGTCCCGGGGGCTCCTCTCGGTATGTAAGTGCATGGATTGGGACCTGATGGCGTCACTGAACCTTTTGGGAGGGACTGCAACAACAACCCCTCTTGCTTTAGCAATTGGTATCCTAATGGCCTCGTTGCACCAGGTTGAAGAGAAGCTGAAAGAATCGATAAAATGAAAAAAATGATGAACGTGCTTTCCCTGTGACAGAACCCCATCTCTTACAAAATGACCAGAACGTTGTTCTTGAAGCTTCTCTCTTTTCCCTCCTCTATTCACCTAAATGCGGTAAGTTTTTGAGATGGAGGAAATCAGCTCTTGATGTGGTGCAGCAATGAGAATTAATGGTCTCATATATATATAAAGTTATAAACAGAGAGCCCCAACCTTTGCTATAAGTTTGACCGATAAATACTTCTGAGTTTGACTTAGCCATGGGTTTGAAGGTTGAAAATAGTGTTAGAATTGATCAACATCCGTTAGCTTAGACCCCAGATTTACTGTCATGCAAACCGAGGAAAAGTTTCTGTTCTATAAGTTGATCCCCCAAAAAAATTGTTCGTTATCAAAGGCCAACAATATTCAAGGTATTCAAAATCATAATAAGATTATAAATTAATTTAATTTGCAGCATTATAGTTAAGCTAAATGCAAGCCTTACTTCGGCGTGGGAAAAAGGCACGACTCAAAAGGTTCGAGGTTTTCTTTATCATTGAATTCCAAATTGAAGAACCATAAGTTGTAAAATTGAATTCAAATCACACGACTGCAAACAGTGGTTTTGAATATTTTGAATTCTTTTTAATGCTGCTCTTAATTAATTATTAAATGGATGTTGCATGAGGTTTTTTTTCATTAAAACTATGAATTCTTTCATCCATAGATGGATTTTTATAATACAAGTAAAAGCAAAAAAGAAATTTAAAATTACATGGGTTTTTTTTCCTAAGTAAATAGAAATATTATATAGTTTAATAGATCATTGAATCGATGCATGAAGTTATTTAAATAGTAGACATAAAAAGAAAACAACAAGGATTGATACATTATAATTTCGATGACTAGAAAGTTGACTAATATGTTTTTTTTTTTTTTAAAATAACACTCTGAAAATATAGCCGCGAAACAAAAGAAAGATTTCATAGCCCAACATGTTTTGTTACATACAAATGGAGGACACGCAAATCGCTGATGAGGTCCACTGTCGACACCACCATCTCTTCGACTTTTTTAACCAGAAAAACAAGGGTTATCGTGTTGTTCTTCGAAGAGAAAGAGGGAGTAAGATGTTAATTACTATAACCAATTCCTTATCTAATCAGATTCAATGAAATGTACTACAATCTTGATGCAGTTATGGAAGCACATTTTCATCTCAGGCAATATCAGTTTCCATTCAATTTTTGATGCCTAGGGTCGGTCTTCGTTGCACAGCACAGCATCATTTGTTTCCAGCATTTCACGCAAAGTTCTGAAGGTAAGGTCTGATACTTTGAAATCCTCAAGATGCAAAGGAGAATCACATTGAAAAAAGAAAATAGTCGGACCAACGTAATGGGATAGCACAGACTGTTTTCCTTTAATCATGTCCAAATTCCCAGCCGGAGCTTACCTGAGGGATATTTTCACAGTCCCCCCCTAGACTTGCTACAAAGTGAACAGTGACTGCTAGCTCTATCTTCGAACTTAACTATAGAAGCTAATTCATCGGTACAAAATCTAATTTTCGAAGACTATGTCTGATGGTATAAATAAAAATATACAGATAGATCATTTAGAAAGTGCGGCCTCTAGTTTCTCCTTCAACTGATCAGCAGCACCACCTTGCGTCCGGATAGAGAATGTGTGAACAATCTTATCACCCTCCACGGACACGTTGCAGTCTTGAGCAGTGATTTGATGTTCTCTGAATGTTTCTATGATGGTAGAAACGGGGTGAGACTCCATAGGGCAGCTTGCCCTCACAACTGCGTCATCCTGTCTAGGCTGAAAATCAATCTCTGGCACTGGCAACTGCTTTTGATTATTGTTTACCACCCCCCTTTCAGTTTCTAAAACCCTAATCTTCTTCTGGAGATCAGTGATAAAGGTAATGGCATCTCCAAGCAGAGAGGCCTTGTCCATTTTAGAGATATTGGGAACAACAGCTCTTAATGCATAAAATCTCTGATTGAGCTTTTCCCTCCTCTGTCGCTCTGCTTCCACATGATTCAGTGGCTCTTCTCTTCCATTGGCAGGCTTTCTTCCTCTCTTCCTTGGTTTCCTCTCATCACCCTGAGGAGACAAGTCATCCTTCGGCTGCTCCAAACCACCCACCAATGTTTCAGCATTGAAACCCGCAATGGTTTGGTTCAGATGCGGAAACAGTTTTGCTTCACTCTTATCACTAGGGTGCCCACTAAAAGTACTAACATAATCTTGATCCGTACTCATTGCTTGCATTGTATAAGGTTCTGAGGTGAAAATCAGTTCATCTTCAACCTTGGGGGAAAAGTTAATGCTAATTGATCGTGATTTTGAGCTACCCAAACTCAGTTCACGCCCAAAAATTTTTGGAGCTGCCTTCGCCTGTGCAGTATTAGAAGCCCCAAAGATGCTTCTTGCCTTCTCCACAAAATCATGCTGTTCAGGAATTGATTTGACTGAACCAAGCTCCAGAACTCCAGATTTAACAGGCAAAAACACCACTGTTTGGAACCCAGCTGATCTTGCTAAAACTGATCTCAATTGATAATGACCTAAACAGCTAGGCATGCCCAACGCCCAAATTGATCTACCAGACTGGTATGCCTCTCCGGGGCCATATGTTGAATCACACCGAAATGTAAAATACATTGAGGTTAAGTAAAACATCTCCACATCTGAAACCTCATCCACACTGGCTGCAAAATTATCATCGTCTGGTCCATTAAAGCACATATGCAGTTTTTGAAGCACACGCTTCTTCACCTCTTTTCTCTTCTCAGCTCCCTCCGATTTGCCATCCCCACTAGAGCTTCCATCTCCAATCCCCTGGCCCTTCGGGTCCCGGCAAATTCCATCACCCCAGACCAATATAGACCCACCAGTTTTCAAGCCAGATGCATGCCAGAAAATCGCATAATTCCAATTGAAACCTTCGACAAGCTGGACAAGACCCTGCTGCACACCCAAACTAACAGGTGGCGAGACCAAATCATTCAATAAGTTTTTGGAAGCCGACGTGATCAAGAATTCACAGGCCTCAACACCCAACACTGATTCCACCATACCCTTTTCTCCATTCACCCAAAATTTATCACCCATGTTTGTCTCACTCTCAAACCAACCTCAAGTTTCTCAAAAACTTGTATCCTACACAAATCCTGCTCCCATTCCAATATTCAAACCACTCCTAATCCATAAATCCCCCAGTTTAAAAGTAAAAATAAATAAATAAGTAAAATACAAGGCTTGGATTCTCAGCAGACTTTAAAGATCACACAAACGCAACAGAACAACAAGTTTCACATAAAGCAAAATGTCTGTTTACAAAAAACTAAAAAAAAGCGTACTAGGAAGATAAGATCTTGACCCTATTTCTACAACACAACAAGTTGTCTAGTTACAGACAGTCTACAAATACTTGTCTAAATGTAGAGTAGGGAACTCACCTATGTATGTGGGTTTGTCTTTTCGAGAATTTTCAGCTTCCAAAAATTCTTCAGTTTCACCTGTCTGAAGATTTTCACGGTGCTTCGGCTTCAAGATTAGATCTGGTGATAGGGTTGTCTTTTCCCTCTTTTTTTATTCGTTATTTCAGTGGGTGTAATAACTAATAAGGTTGCGGTGTGCTCGTGTCACGCGTGGGTCACTTTTGCTTTATGACGTTCTGCCACATGCGAAGCAAGCACGTTGTTAGGGTTAATCGCTAATCCTCCTGCTAGCGTAGCCACTGGTTTTTTATCAAAGAAAAGAGCAAAAGGGCAGATATAAGAGCCCAGATTCAGAGCCGTGTGGTAATGGAGTATGTTCAAAGAAACCCAAATAAGCTCCGTCCCGTTATACTCGTTGGGCATCTGTTACTCATATTTGTCAACCCCTTAAAAGAAACCATACAGGGTCATTAGGGCAAAAATATTTATAATTTATGATTACATTTATAATTTTTTTGTATGCTCAAAGCGATTGTAATGTTTTTAGTAACATTGTAATCTTAAGTAATTCCATAGCATGATTAAAAAAATAATTATAATAAAAAAACCAATGAATAATAATAATAAAAATTTCACTATTATAAAAAGATATCATTTAAATATCATTAAAATATTTCAACGATATTATTTGATAATAAAAAAATAAATAAGAATGAGATAACTTGATAAAAAAAAAAAGAAATTCATAGCTCAATCACAAGCAAAGCAAAAATTGAAGGATGAACTGGAAAAAAATCAATTTTAAAAGAGGATAAAAACACCCGACTCAAGTCAACACGCCAAACTCGTGGCTTAGTCATGAGATCGGGATAACCCCTCACAAAAGAAATTGAATAAAATAATGGAGGTAAACACTTAAGCAAACTAAATGATAGAAGACAAAATTGGAAAAAATTAATTTTTTTAAAAACAAACTCGAGTCAACTCGGGTTAACTCAACTAAGTTGCGACCTGGGATACGAGATCGAGATAACTTCATAAAAAGAAAAGTGAAAAGAATCATAAAGTTCAAGGCCTAGTAATCTAATGTTGAAATATGAAACTGAAAAACAAATCTTTTTTTTAAAAAAAAAAAACCTAAAAAAAGATAGAAGTAAAATTGAGCTAATCTTCGAAACTCGTGAACTAGGTCATGAGATAAGAATTATCCCATAAAATAAAAATATGAAAAAATCACGAAGTAAAATTCCTAATCATCCAATATTAAAAAAACAAAACAAATAGAAATAAAAACAATGAGGACCAAATATGGTATAAAAACTAAATGAAAAAAATTAATAAGGGACTAAATTGAAAAATAAAATAAATAAGATAAAAGATAAAAAAAAAATAGCAATCAAAAGAATGAGGACTAAAATTGAATACAAAAATAAAATGAAATAAAATATTGAGGGATGAAATTGAAAAAAAAATCAAGAAAGGACAAAAGGCAAATAAAAATAGCAATCAAAAGAATAAGAAACAAATTGAATAAAAATTAAATGAAATAAGATGTTGAAGGATGAAATTGAAAGAAAAAACTTCAAAAAGCATCAAAAGTAGAACAAATAGTAATAAAAATTAAGGACCAAAATTGATAAAACACAAACCGAGATAACTCACTTGGTTTTTGCTAAGGCTGACGTGAAATTTAAAGTGAGGAAAAAGAAAAGAGAGAGGAAAAGAAAAGAAAATCTATCGGAGACTATCCATTGCTTTTTCACGTGTGCCTTAACCATCGTTCAATTTATCCCTACTTAATATGGTAATCACACACAAATCATATGAAAAAAATTGTTTTACCTCTGATAATTAGTTAAATGATTTTGTTTAAGAATAACAAAACAATTATTTCATTGTTTCAATCCATAGTTACACGTGTCTTGTACATAATAGAATGCAAATCCTTATCAGGTGTTTTTTTTTTTACTTTAATTTTGACCATGTTTATCATGGAAAGTGATTTCTTGAAAATTATTTTCTAAACATTTCTATATTTGTTTACAATTATAAAAGTTGGCCAACAAAAAACTCTTTCCAATCAAATGAAAATTTAACTTAGTTTTTAGAAGAGTGTTTTTCTTTTATGTTGGA